>OCVV010000544.1_pt1 | contig 50309 bp, 44 predicted proteins | sample 1539721 | NCBI WGS metagenome assembly OCVV01 (sample SAMN02144230, study PRJEB22623) | gut metagenome | biome: sheep rumen | host: Ovis aries | place: New Zealand
CCATCTCTGAATACCTCCGTAAATTTGGGTGTATTCAGTATAACATAATGTGAAATATAAGTATAGTTATTTATTTTACAAACTACTAGCCCTGCGTGAGGGAGTGAACATCGATGAAAACAGTTATTGGTTTTTTCCTCGTTACATCATTTTCAGGAACCTTGGGATTCCTGTTTTACATGCTCTCAACGCATATCATGTTCCGTTCCCTTTCAGCAATCTCCAGATACCGAATGCTGAAAGTATGCCTCTGCTTCTTTCTCGTCCCCTTCACACTCATCTGGCATGTCATCCGGACAAACCTATTAAACTTATACGATGTTGGAAAGATGCTCGACGGTGAATCGACGGTTCAGATTACACTGAATGGCGCCATTGTTAAGACTACCTCCGGAATCTATCTGAAAAATTTTTCCAGGACATCTCAATTGCTCTGTCTGGCCTATCTGGTCTTCGCGGCCTCCGTCCTCACTGTACTCTGCATTCAGCTTCTTGCTTTTTGTCGCCAAGTCCGGCAATCCTCTGTCAGTGAAGTACATTATGGCGAACTGTTATCCACTTTGAAGGCTGAGCTTCATGTCAGAAAACAGGTAGGTCTTTACCGCAGTGACAGAACTGTTTCTCCTTTTACCTATGGCCTTCGAAAGCCAGCCATCATCCTCACAGATGCAATTTCCGATGATGAGCAGGTACGGCTGGCTCTGATGCATGAGCTGATTCATATCCGATCCAACGATTTTCTCTTTCGTTTCCTCGCCTATACCTCGATGATTCTTCACTTTTTTAATCCGGCAATTTACTTCTTTGTCAAGGAGTTTACAGAGGTTCAGGAGTTCGCTTGTGACGAATTCGTATTGTCTTATCTAAATACAGATGAACGGCATCAATATGGTACGTTATTAATCCAGATTTCTTCCAGTCCCCAAACAAATACGAGCATCCCCATCCCTCAGCTGTCAGGAAATCGAAAAAAGATTCTGAGAAGGAGAATTATGAAAATAGCCACCCCTCAACATCCGCGTCGTCTCATTTCAGGTGCTCTGCTCTGCCTGTGTCTTCTATTTACAGCAACTCCTGTATTCGCCTATTCACCCTATACGCTGGGCTTCAGCAAGGCAGAACTCGTAGAGCCGGATCAGATCGACCAGACCGACTGGGTCAGATGGCAGTTCGGTACGGAGGCTTCTGTTTTTGCCACCCCTGAAGAGGCATACTTTTCCAGCCATTCATCCTATTTCATCGCCGATGATGGAACAGTCTATTTTCCACCCGATGCCGTCACGGATCAGGTGTGTTCCCACAGCTGGGTAAATGGAACCTACTCAACCCACAAAAGAGATGGAGCCGGCTGCACGGTCACAACCTATTCCGCGAGATACTGCTTGAAATGCCACCAGAGAATCAACATCAAGAGGATATCAACGACCACTTACGACGTCTGCCCTCATAAGTCCTGATCGTTCTGGGGTAATCGTTGTCTTCGCTTTGGTTCCCTTGATTTCCCCTGTTGACCGGTCTGGCATTGGTCCCCTATACTGGGAATTATGAATTGAACACGTATGATAACAGGAGGAATGAATTTATGCGCATTGCAATACCATATGAAGAGGGAAATGTCTTTCAGCACTTCGGGAAATCGAAGCAGTTCAGGCTTTACACCGTTGAGGACGGAAAGATTGTTTCCTCCGAAGTGATCAGTGCAGGGGATACCGGCCATGAAGCACTTGCCGGACTGCTCGCAGAGCTGGATGTAAAAGCTGTCATCTGCGGCGGACTCGGGCAGGGTATGATGAACGCCCTGGCAGCTTCAGGGATTGATGTATATCCCGGCATCTCAGGAGACGCTGACGAGGCTGCCATCTCCTTCCTTCTCGGAAAGCTTCAGCCCGGAGAAGCAAACTGCGACCATCACCATGAGAAGGCTGGCGAGTCGGATTCCGGAAGCTGCGGGAACCACGAAGAAGGATGCTGCGGCAGCAAGTCCCCCGAAAGCAGCGACTCTTCCGAAGGCTGCTGCGGAGGCAGTCAGGAGGAAGGCTGCTGCGGAAGCGATGAGGGCTGCGGTGGTGGCTGTGGCGGATGTGGCGGCGGCTGCGGCGGTCACATGGAAGTCATCCTGGATGGAAAAAATGCCGGAAAGACGGTTCATGTCCACTACAAGGGGACCTTCAATGACGGGACACAGTTCGACTCCTCGTACGATCGCGGCGAGCCGCTCTCCTTCGTCAGCGGGACCGGCATGATGATTCCAGGCTTTGATAAGGCTGTTGTCGATATGGAGCCTGGCGACGTCGTGGATATCCACCTGATGCCGGAGGATGCCTATGGCATGCCGAATCCGGACAATGTCATCGCGCTGAAGATCGCAGAGCTTCCCGGCTCCGAGAACCTGACCCTTGGGCAGCGGGTTTTCCTGCGGGATGACTATGGTCACTCCTTCCCGGTGCGCGTCACCGCCATGGACAGCGAGAACATCACGCTTGACGCCAACCACGAGATGGCAGGCAAGGAGCTGAACTTCCACATCGAACTGATTTCGGTTGAAGATTGAAGATGAAAAAAGGGCGCCCGCAGCAATCACGCTTCGGGCGCCCTTTAAAGCTCCGATCGAATAACAAAAAAGACAGCCTGGGAGATACCCTTGATCCATTTTGCCTGGGGCTTCAGTCTCTTGTGAGGTTTTTCAGCCACTTGTACTTTCTGAAGTGGATCATCACCCACGGGATCTTCCCGACCTCGTCCACACAGGTGCAGCTGTAAACCACCAGAACCGGCCAGTGGAAGACAAACGCTCCTAAAAGCGCAGCCGGAATGGCGATGCACCACATCATCACGATCAGAGAGTATGTGTCAAAGATTGCGTCTCCTCCCGTGTAAAATACCCCGTTGATGGTCACGGTGTTGACGCAGCGCCCGATCATGTAGACGGCCTGGATCACCATCATTCCTGTCAGGTAGGACTTCGCTTCCGGCGTCATCTTCATCAGATGGACGACAGCCGGTGTCAGTGCAAGAAGAACCATCATAGACAGAATTCCGATCACAAAGGACAGATCGCGAAGCCTTCTTCCGTCTGTCCGCGCTGTCTCCATCTCTCCTGCGCCCAGCTCAATGCCCAGGATGATCCCGCCTGCCGTCGCCACGCCATTGCACAGAGAACAGATCAGATCCCGTACGACGGAGGCGATGGAGTTTGCGGCAGCCGCGTCCGATCCCATGTGCGCGACAATCGCTGTGTAGGAGGTAAAGCCCACGCCCCACAGAAGTGCGGAGCCCAGGACAGGCGCCGCGATCTTCAGCGAATCGATCACCAGCTCCTTCCGGTAGTACAGGAGTCTTTCCAGATTGGGCCGGATATAATCCTTTCGCATCGAGACCAGAACGCACCATGCCAGCTCGATGACCCGCGAGATCAGTGTCGCAATAGCGGCTCCTTCCGGTCCGAGTGCCGGTGCCCCGAAGAGGCCGAAGATCAGCACTGCGTTCAGGATGATATTTGACATCACCGATGCCAGGGAGATCCACATGCTCATCCGCGCATGACCCGGAATCTTCATCACCGTATGATAGCACTGGGAGAAGCCCACCAGCAGATACGACCAGCCGGCAATTCGAAGATACCGGCAGCCAATGTCGATCAGAACAGGATCATTTGTGAAAAACAGCATCAGCGGGCGGGGAGAAAAACAGCAGAGTGCCCAGAACATCACATCGATGACCGTCATTGAACGGAGCATCATGTTGAAGATGTCACCGACCGTCTGCTCATCCTTCTTCCCGTAGTACTGTGAGGCCAGAACAGACCCCGTGGAGGTATCCGCCATGATGAACATCGTCATAATAAACTGCACCTGCGTCGCAAGCGACACGGCTGCCATCGAATTCTGATCCAGCCGCCCGAGCATGAACGCATCCGCCGCGGAGACCGATGCCAGAAGGAGACTCTGAAGGGCAATCGGAATTGTAAGGGTTGTCAGTTTCCGGAGGAACGCTCTGTCCCCTCTTAATGATGAAATACGCATAAAATCAAACCATCTCAGTATCAGAACAGGGCGTCCGCCCTGTATTGTTCAGCTTCCCGGTGATTGTACCATACTCTTCCCTTTCAGGACAGTCACCATCTGTCTCTTCACCGCGTCCATGAGCGCTGAAGGAAGCCTTGCTGTGTCATTGCCAAGGAAGGTTCCATGTTCTCCGAAGATATACTCGAAAACATTCCGGGCCTGCTCATCGTTCTTCAATCCGATCTCGATCGCCTGGATCTCCACATGTTTCTTCTGAAGCTCCTCTGCCGCCTTCTTTGCTGCCCCCGGAAATGAGGACGCCCCGTCTGTCACCTCGAAGATGAGATGAGTCCGCTTTCCGCTCTGAAGCTCCATTTCCTCGGTTCTGGTAAGGCTGTCAAGAATCTGCTGCAGGCACTTTCCATCATCGGTCGTCCCATTGTCGCCGAGCAGCCTCGTCACAGACAGGATTGTGTCTGCCTCCGCCTTTCTTCCCATGTCGTCAAACGAGAGCACTCTCCTGCAGTCTGTCCCGAACAGCCAGGTCTCCGTCCGCACCTTCACCGGCTGATGCATGCGTGCAGCGCTTGCCTCAAGATACCGCTTAAAATCCTGAAGCGACAGAAGAACGATCGCCAGTGCCTCCCTTGCCGGCTGAAGCTTTCCGGAGCGCATAGAACCAGAATTATCGATGACAAACGATATGTCCAGTACTTCCGGCAGGACACGGATCTCCTTCCGCAGCTCCCAGGTATCGAAAACCGACAGCTCCCGATAGTTCTGCTTCTGCTGCGCCTCTGTGAAGGCAGGCCACTGCCGGATCAGCTCCGGCACATCCAGCGCTCCCTTCGGCACGCCCTCGACCAAAACGCTCACCTCCCGGGATGCTTCCCCGATCAGGCGGCGCCAAAACCGTTTCATCTCCTCGCGCTGGGGCCGCACCTTCTCCTCATAGTGCCGGAACAGCTGCCTGTCCTGCGCTGTCACGCCAAAGACGGCCAGATCGGTCCCCTCCTGCGCTCTCTGCGCCTGCTGCCACTCTTCCTTTTTCTCATCCTCCATCTGCTGTAGCATCCGCCGCACATACTGTCTGGACTGAAATGGCTTCCGGCTGGCTTTCCTCCGGCTCTGCCGGTCTTTCTGCTCCGCGCTCTGCTCCTCCTTTGTCCTCTCCAGCTTCATGTGGTCAATGTCGCACTTCCACAGCCTCAAAAATTCCGGGAGAAGAAATGTGCGGACCAGTGCGTCTCTCTCCTGTATGCCGCCTCTTCTCCTGTAGGTTTCCAGCAGCTGCTCCCGTAAAAACTGGAAGCGCGGCTGCCCCATCACCGGCGCCCAGAGGATCTTATGAAGCTGATCTTCAGACGCTCCGTCGTCTGCGGTTTTGTCTGCCTCTGTGCTGCTCGGGGCGCCTTCCACGTGCATATCTCCGAAGAATTCCGTCTCCAGCAGCATTTTCCCAAGGAATCTGTGCGGGCCTGCTGATGCAGTGTCAACACCGCTTTCATCCTCCGGCAGGAATGCCCCTTCCCAGAAGAGCATCTCCCCGATCCGCTTTTTTTCTTCCTCGCTCCGGTAGACCGGTGCCTTTTCCTGCACGATCAGGCTGGCCGCCCAACGGTCGACATCCTCCAGAAGGTCTATTATCCCGCTGCTGATCCATACGCAGACCACCTGCGGCTGGTATGCGGGGTCCTCCGTCAGGCCCGCAGCCTTCACCCTTTTCAAAAAATAACCCGCAAGCTCCTCCGTCTCATATCTGAACGACTCTTCTCTCGAAAGGTACGTTTCCGGATGCCTCTGCCAGTCCGGATACAATGCCAGCTCCTGATAGAGATGCCACAGCAGCTTGTCTTCGTCCGCGTGAATCTGCTGAAAAAAGAGCAGAGGCACCAGTACCTTCTGCTCCTTTGGCAGCAGAACAAACTGCTCTCCCTGCCTGTCCACCTCATATGTCAGCCGCATGTCACCCGAGAACAGAATCAGCATCCGTTCCTGACGCGTAAGAATCTGCGCACATTTTTCATAAAACTGCTGCTCATTCATCCGAAGCCTCATACAGACTGACCGCCGCAAGCTGCTCGGCCGTCTCCATCCTGCTGTAGCTGATCCGCTCCACCCCGCCGTCCAGATTCTCCACCAGACAGCTGTGATCGCTCTCCATCACGGCATTCTGGACGAGGCATCCGGTCAGGATCGGTTCTCTTCTGCACTGCCATCTCCCGCAGTTTCGCTCAAACAGAAGCACGCTTCCGCCATCGCCGAATAAAAAAGCAGTCTGTTCATTCCGCACACAGAGCCAGAAGGTCTCCTCATACCGTTCCGAGTCGAAAACATCCGGGTTCCCATCTTCTCGATTTGCGTGTCCGTCCCTAGTATCCGCATTTTTGACACCTGCAATCCGGGCAGGACAATCCCCTTCCTGCTCAGCCTGGCTGTCCTTCATATCCATGCAGACAGTCGTATCCGGAATGTCCGGCTCCTCGTCTCCGGCCTCCGTCTCCGCCAGTCTCCTGCAAAGTGTCCGTTCGCCCTCCGTCAGATCTGTCTCCGCCAGCTTCCCCGGCTCCAGGCTCCCTGTGACAGGGGTCACTGTCACGTTCAGGTTTCGTTCCGGGTCGTTCAGATGAAGGCGCCTGTACCTGGGCAGCGCCTCTGTCAGCAGAGTTTTCTGTTCCTGCTTCAGACATTTCATTTCCTGAAGAAGACCGTCCGGAATCAGGCCTGTCCGAAGGCAGGCGTCCAGCCTTTCCCGGACATGTGACACACGCCTGGAAAACGCTGCTGCCATGGCTGCTTCCGGCATACCGTTCCTCGGATCGTCCGGTTTCGGCATAGCTTTATAATTCTGAACCATGTGCCATCTCCCGTCCGTATCTTCCTGCTCATAGTCCGTCCTCTTCCGAAAGGACAGCTGTTCCGGTCAGATACGATCTGAACATTATCGATTGCTCTGATCCGTGTCCTGACGGCTGATCTGCTCCAGGACCTCTGCACTGTGCTGAAGCTCGCGGACCGTGCTGTCCGCCTCCATAAAGTCCGCCACGGATACATCCATGTTCTCATCCACCAGAATTTGACTTTTTAACGCATCCGGCAAACTCTTTCTCGATGGTCCTTTTCCAAAAATCAGCCTCACCGTATCCTCCCTGGACAGATCCACGAGCGGCTGCGGGTCACAGATCGTCTCCTGTGTCCGGATGTCCTCGTAGCGCTGTCCGGCTTCCCCGCGCGCCCTGGACTCCACCTTCCAGCCATCCTGCGGCTGGAAAAAGCCATACCGGACTGCGAGTGAAAGCAGCAGGTTGCGGTCATCACTGTTTGTCACGGAGCCGAGAAACCCGTTCCAGAGTGCCATGGAAAGGTCCATTTCCTCGCCCAGGTTCCAGAGGTCCAGGACATGAATCAGATTCCGGATGGAAAGCACCGACTCCGTCAGAACCGGAACGTCACCGGCTCCGTCCAGACTCTTTCCGTGTCCCTCGAAGATATCCTGGCTCATCCGCGCAAGCTGAGCCAGACGCCACAGGGCATCGATCGTCACTTCCGGTTCCGGGAGCGACAGACAGCCCTCCGCGTCACAGAGATGCTCGATCACCATGCGGAACAGCTCGTTTTTTGCGGGATCCTTCTGCTCCGCCAGCGTTCCCTCCGTGCTTTGCGGAACATAGTTGTACGCGATGGTTGTAAAACGGGACTGAAATGCCGGATTCAGGACATTTGTCCCCTCGTAGGAGACCGTACCGGTCGACAGGTTGCCGGTTCCGATCAGACAGAACCCCTCCGCGATCTTCACGGTTCCGACTCCCGTGATGTAGGCCTCCTGGCCAGCATGATGCTGAAGGATATCGTTCAGCGCAATCAGGTTTGACATCGCGATCGTATTGATCTCATCAATAATGACCGGCCTGCCCTCCCGGAGCGCTTTCAGAACCTCCTTCTCCACCTTTTCCACAACCGTACCGAACCCGGTGTTCTTCGAGATATACAGGTCCGAGTAGGTCTTCCATCCCGCCAGCAGAAGCTCCAGCTGCTTTTCCGGCGCAAGGCTCTTCAGCCTGTCCTCCTGCTCCCTGCAGAATGCAAGGAAGTTCTCTGTCAGCTTCCCGAGCTGGTCTTCGTCCGTCGACCTGCTTCCTGCCTGCGTGAGCTTCAGCGTTTTCTCTGTAAACATGTCTTCCGCGGTCAGATTGTGGGATCCGGATATGAAATACGGATGAAATGCCTCTTTGGCCGCCTTCTCTCTGGCCGCCGTACAGATGCCTGAAAACCAGGCGAGCTCCTCCTCCCTGCCGCTGTCCGGATGACTGTTCCGGTACGAAAGGAGCGCCTCTGACAGCTCCTGCATCAGGAAACGGCGGCGCATGAAATCCTGCGCCGCCTCCACCGCCAGCTGTGTTTTCCCGGAACCGAGATGACCGACCAGGTAGACCGGAATTCCAGCGTCCAATGAAGCCGCTATCAGCTTTCTGGCACGGTGAAGATATGGAACATCAATCAGACGGCCGCTCTGCTCGTCACTGACATCCGCAAGAAGCATTTCCGCATGAGCCTTATAGAAGACGTCCGGGTTCATCGCCATCAGCGCTGATTTTCTATGTCTGAGACCATTGATCCGCCGGACATGCTCCCTCGTTTCCGGGCTGCTTCTGCGTCTTCCCGCATTCGGATTCCGGCAATAAGTCCTTCTCCCCAGATACAGGCAGGTTTCCTCATAGAACGATTCCGTCTCAAGCTGGCAGAGCGTCTTTGCAGCCTCCCGGCGCCGCTGTCCTACATAGTCTGTGTAGGACAGAAGCAGTCCTTCTTTTGCTGGCCTGTGGCTTCTCTGATTCTCCAGCCGCTGTTTTTCCAGTACCGACAATCTTTCCATTTCAGTATACCTGCCTGTAATGTCTGCCTCAGATGATGTTGTACTCCTTCAGCAGGAGCTCAATATCCGTTCCCTTGATTTTCTTTTCAAGCTTTCTTCTGACAAGAAGCGGAAGCTTCAGGTCCGGCTTCTCGCCATCCAGCATCTCACCGGCTGCATTCAGCAGATAGCGGATGTCATACCGGCTCGCAAAGACCTCCGGTACAGCGCGCTCCACACCCGCCAGAATGTAGACCGCCTCCATCGCCGTCCGGCCTGAGTACTCGATCGTGAAGACAGTGTCTCTTCCCGGCTCATCCAGCGTCTCTGCAAACTGCCCGAGGAACGCGAAGTTCACCGCATTCTTCGGAACGACATACGGCCTGTCTCCAAAGGCACGCGGCATAAACATGCTGGTGATGAAGGGCATCATAACCGGAATCGCGCTGCAGGTGCCTGAAAGCTCCTCAATCTGATCCTTCGGCGCCCCGATGTGGTAGAGCCACTCTGCCGTGATCTCATGGCCGGTGCATTCCCTCATCGGCTTCTTGACAAAATTGCCCGGCGCATCCGGGAACAAGCCGTACACCCAGACCTCAAACGCATTCTCCGGCTGTCCGTAGTACTGCTCCTGACGGTTGATTGTCCAGCTCATCAGCCAGCCGGAATCCTTCGCCGTGACGATGCCGCCCGTGCAGATCCGTCCGCCGTATGGACTTCTCTTTGTGATGTTCTCAACAAGCTTCGTAATCCTCGGATCTGTCACGGTCACCGTGCAGGATTCCCACTTGGACTTCTCCGGCTGCGAATAGAACTTCTCCGGGTGGCCGAACTCCTGAGACTGCTTTGCGATGTTTTTCCACATCTCCCAGCATCCGCCAAGTGCCGGGTTCCACGGTGCCGGCGTGCTGTCCGTTCCATAGGAAGAGCTCTCCGTCATGGATCCATTTGTGATGAAGCACAGGTCATTGTCTGTCAGATCAATGCTGATATCCTTCCCGTCCTTGTCAGCTGCGACAATTTTTCTCGCAGCCTTCTTCTCATCTGTGATCTCGAACTCCACGTTCGTGACCGTCACGCCATAGCGGAAGTTGACATTGTGTGCTTTGAGGTAATTGATCATCGGTGTCACGAAATCCGTGAACTGATCCCTTCTGCAGAACTGAAGCGCCGAAAGGTCCGCCAGGCCGCCCACATGGTGAATAAACCGATTCATGTAGAGCTTCATTTCCAGTGCACTGTGCCAGTTTTCAAATGCAAACATTGTGCGCCAGTAGCACCAGAAGTCTGAATTCAGCAGTTCGTCCGAGAAGATCTCCTCGATCGACTTGTCCTGCAGAGATTCATCGCTCATCATCAGGAAATTCGCCAGTTCCATGGCGCACTTCTGTCCGAGATTGAACTTCCCGTTGTCATAGCGCTTGCCGCAGTTTGTCGTAATCCGGCAGTTGGAGAAGTTCGGGTCATCCTTGTTCACATAGTAAAGATGATCCAGGACTGATACGTTCGGATCCTCGACCGACGGAAGGGAGTGGAACAGATCCCACAGGACCTCGAAATGATGTCCCATCTCGCGGCCGCCTCTGGCGACATAGCCCACATTCTGAATGACCTTTCCATCCAGGCATCCGCCCGGAAGATCCAGCTGCTCCAGATACGTGATCTTCGAGCCGTCCATATGGGCATCGCGGATCAGGAAGCAGCCTGCCGCCAGTGCCCCGATGCCTGTTCCGATCATGTACGCCCGCTTGTCGTCGATTCCCTTCGGCTTGCGCGCATGAACCAGCGCGTCATAGTCCCCTGCATAAAAATGAAGCCTTGGATCCTTTGACTTGATATGATAATCCATCTGAAACCTCCTTCTCTGTCAGGCATTCGTTTTCTGTAACTTTACCTTACCATTCCAAGTCATGAAAATCTTCAGACAGAAGAAGGCCGGTATCCGAAAATCAGACACCAGCCTTCTTCTGTCTGCCTTCCTTTCCGGCAGACAGCTCTTCGCCCGGATCCTGCTGCTCCGGCCACGGAGTTCCTGCATCTTCTGCTGCACACAGCCCTGGCGGCATGGCGCCTGCATTTTCCGCTCCATGCTGCTCTTGCCCCGCAGCGCCTGTATCTTCCACCTGCTGCCCGGCCCGCACGGCGTCTGCCCCTGCCGAGGGGACAGCACTTCTTCTGAGGGCTTCCTCGATTGAACCATTGAACAGATACCCGATCCGGGTGATCATGTCCTTCGGTTCCTGCTTCATCCCATCCGCAATCCAGTGGAGAACAATGTTTGTCAGCGCACACCGGTAGAAGTGCGCGATCAGCTTCCTGTCCTCCTCCTTTGCCGGAAGCTCCGGCAGAATGCTGTCCACAAAAGCCTGCATGATGTTTCCGCTCACCGAATACAGATATTGCTCCAGATCTTCCTTTCGGATCGAGTAGTAGATATGATAGACCGCCCTCCGGTTCTTCATAACCGGGCGGACAGCCTCCAGGAAACTCAGCTCCCAGGAATCGGTCCGGCTGTACACCGCCTCCACGCTCTCCAGATTCTCATCAAAATATTCCTGTATCACTGCATAGATGTCCGCATAGTAATAGTAAAACGTATTGTGATTGATGCCGAGCTCATCGCAGATCGTCCTGACGCTGATCTTGCTCAGCGGCTGTTCTTCAAGCTTTTCCAGCAGTTTCTTCCGGATTGCCAGCTTCGTCAGATTCTTCATCGAGGCTCTCCCCCATCACAGCCCATTCCGCATTTGCATTCATCAAATGAAGTATACCATGATCAGGCGTTCCATTGAATGCTTTACAACCCTCTCCTTGTCCTTTACAATCAAGTCAAAAGTTTTTCGGAATTCATGCGATGATACACATTTTTACGGAGTTTCAGAGATGGGAGCACGTGTGAGATGAAGATCGGATTTGACAATGAGAAGTACCTGAAGATTCAGTCTGAGCATATCCGGGAGCGGATCAGCCAGTTCGGCGGCAAGCTTTACCTGGAATTCGGCGGCAAGCTGTTTGATGATTTCCACGCCTCCCGGGTTCTTCCGGGCTTTCACCCGGACTCCAAGATCACGATGCTGCGAGAGCTGAAGGATCAGGCAGAGATCATCATTGTCATCAACGCAGCTGACATTGAGAAAAACAAGGTCCGGGGAGATCTCGGCATCACCTACGACATGGACGTCCTGCGGCTGGCGGATGCCTTCACAAGCTTTGGGCTGCTTGTGAGCGGCGTTGTCCTGACTCGCTTCGACAACCAGCCGTCTGCGATTGCCTACGAGAAGAAACTCCAGCGCCTTGGCATGCGGGTCTACCGCCACTATCCGATCACCGGGTATCCGTCCGATATCCCCTATATCGTCAGCGACGAAGGCTTCGGAAAAAATGACTATATCGAGACTTCGCGTCCGCTCGTCGTCATCACCGCGCCGGGACCGGGAAGCGGCAAGATGGCGACCTGCCTGTCCCAGCTGTACCATGAGCACCAGCGCGGCATCCAGGCTGGATATGCGAAGTTTGAAACATTCCCGGTCTGGAATCTCCCGCTGAATCATCCGGTGAATCTGGCATACGAAGCTGCGACCGCTGACCTCGACGACGTCAACATGATCGACCCCTTCCATCTCGAGGCCTATGGAAAAACCTGCGTCAACTACAACCGGGACGTGGAGGTTTTCCCTGTTCTGAATGCCATCTTCGAGAAGATTCAGGGAACCTCTCCTTATCAGTCTCCCACCGACATGGGCGTCAACATGGTCGGGCTGTGCATCAGCGATGACAAGACTGTGTGCGCAGCGGCGAACCAGGAAATCATCCGCAGATATTACAGTGCGTTGTGCGACAGACGACGCGGAAACGGAAGCGACAAACCCGTCCGGAAGATTGAGTTGCTGATGAAAAAGGCCGGTATCTCTGTATCAGACCGTCCCTGCGTGCAGGCCGCCAATCTGAAGGCGGAACAGACAGGCGCCCCGGCCGCTGCCATGCAGATGGAGGACGGAAAGATTCTGACCGGGCGAACCTCTGCCCTGCTCGGTGCCTCCTCCGCCCTGCTTCTGAACGCCCTGAAATATCTCGCCGATATCGACGACAGCATCGAGCTGCTCTCGCCGACCGTCCTGGACCCGATCATGGACATGAAGGTGAAACATCTCGGAAGCGATGGCAGCTCTCTGCTTCACCTCAACGAGATTCTCATCGCGCTTGCGATCGCCGGCGTCAGCGACCGGAATGCTGCTGCAGCGATCGGAAAGCTGGCGGAACTGAAGGGTCTGGAGGCGCACTCCTCCGTCATTCTGTCTCAGATTGACGAGGGCGTCTTCAAAAAGCTCGGCGTCAACCTCACCTGCGAGCCAAAGTACGAGACCCAGAAGCTCTATCACAAGTAAGACAATCGTAAGCCCCCATATAACCATGGGGGCTCCCTTCAACGTCTCCTGTCAGCACGCCTCATCTCCGGGCTTCTGAAAGAACAGCAGCACAGGCAGCACCACCGCGACTGTCAGAAGCCCATTGATGAGCAGTGAATTGCTCAGCGGCGTATCGTACAGGAAATGATCAACCATCACCAGAAGAATCAGCCCGTATCCCTTCCTCCTGTGGTGTTTGCCGCTCCCCCTTGCAATCAGATAAAGCCCCGCCGCTGTCACGGCCGCATAAGCCCAGTGTGAGCCAAAGGAGGCGGAGACTCTGTCAAGCGCGGTCGGAAATGCCTTCTCTGTATTCTCGAACCCGCTTTCTGTAATGTAGGACAGATCCTCCTCGATCTGAAAGCCGATCCCGACGCACATGCCGATCCCCAGATAGTCCTTCAGCGATCTTCTTCCAAGCACGTATAGAAGAAGTCCGGTCGTCCCCAGCTTCAGAAGCTCCTCCAGAATACCGGTTCCTGCAGACCCGATCCACGCGTCTGAATAGAGATGCCCCATCAGATGGGACATCATATCCGCAAACGCATCATTCAGGTTTCCCGCAAGAGCCGCAGGAATAAATGCCCCGCAGAAACCGGCGATCAGAAGATCCAGCCGATGCATTTCATATTTTGAGCAGAGATATTTCATCACCAGGCAGAACGGCACGATATACGCGAGCAGAAACGGAAAAGTACTGTACACCTCCAGGTATTGCACAACCGTTGTATGATCCTGCCCCAGAAAATCCGATTCATTGATCACGATGCCAAATGTGAACAGAAGAATCAGAATAACTTCCGCGGCCAGGCGGCGCCTCCGCCTTCTCTCCTCTCTGCGGATGTCCACTTGTTCCGGACCGCCTGTTTGTGCACCTGTTTGTACACCTGTTTGTGCGTCTGTCTGTCTCTCCATGTGCATTTCCATCTGATCATCCATAAGCCATTGCTCTCCTGTCTCTTCTCTTTTTTTGCGTCCCTCATCATGCACCTGTTTCCATAAAAAGTCAAAACCCCCGCCGGCCATCACCTTACAAGGTGAGAGCCAGCAGGGGTTGCTGGTGGTACTCATATGGAGTTCAGACCAGAGCAGGCGGGGCTTTCCACCCACCGCCCGGCTGCCCGATCAGTCATCTTCAGGCATTCTCTCCAAAGAACAGCTTCAGATCATCATCAACTGTCCCAATTCCTGCGATTCCAAAGTTGTCAACCAGAACCTTTGCAACGTTCGGAGACAGGAAGCCCGGAAGAGTCGGTCCAAGGTGGATATTCTTCACACCAAGGTACAGCAGTGCCAGCAGCACAATGACAGCCTTCTGCTCATACCATGCAATGTTGAACGCGATCGGAAGATCATTGATATCGTCAAGTCCGAAGATCTCCTTGAGCTTCAGGGCGATCAGCGCAAGAGAGTAGGAATCGTTGCACTGGCCTGCGTCAAGCACACGCGGGATTCCGTTGATATCGCCAAGGTTCAGCTTGTTGTACTTGTACTTTGCGCAGCCTGCAGTCAGGATGACAACATCCTTCGGCAGCTTCTTTGCAAACTCTGTATAGTACTCTCTGGACTTCATACGGCCATCGCAGCCTGCCATGACGACAAACTTACGGATCGCGCCGGACTTGACCGCATCGACGACCTTGTCCGCCAGCGCAAACACCTGCTCATGTGCGAAACCGCCGACAATGCTTCCGGTCTCGATTTCCTTCGGCGGCTGGCAGGTCTTTGCCTGCTCAATGATCGCTGAGAAATCCTTCACCTCACCATACGCACCATCGATATGGCGGCAGCCCGGATAACCTGCGGCACCTGTTGTCCAAAGCCTGTCCTTGTAGCTGTCAGCCGGCGGCACGATGCAGTTGGTTGTCATCAGGATCGGACCATTGAAGGACGCAAACTCCTCCTTCTGCTTCCACCATGCATTGCCGTAGTTGCCTGCAAAGTGCTTGTACTTCTTGAATGCCGGATAATAATGAGCCGGAAGCATCTCAGAGTGCGTGTAGACATCCACGCCTGTCCCCTCGGTCTGCTCGAGCAGCTGCTCCAGATCCTTCAGGTCATGGCCGGAAACAAGGATGCCCGGATTGCTGCGAACACCGATATCGACCGTGGTAACCTCCGGATTGCCATACGCACCTGTATTCGCAGCATCCAGGAGTGCCATGCCATCAACGCCATACTTGCCGGTCTCAAGCGTCAGTGCAACAAGATCATCCACCGTCAGGGAATCGTCCAGCGTCTTTGCGAGCGCCTTCTGAATGAACGCATCAATCTCTTCATTGTCCTGAAGAAGCGCATTCGCATGCTTTGAGTATGCAGCAAGTCCCTTCAGACCATAGGTGATCAGCTCTCTCAGGCTGCGGATGTCCTCGTTCTCTGTAGCCAGGACACCGACCTTGTCAGATGCTGCCTTCTCCTCATACTCGCTTCTGCCGCCGTTCCAAAGTGCTGCATCCGGAAGGCCGCTGCGATCTGTGAGCTGCTGAAGGAGCTCCTCCTTCACCGCGAGCGTCTTTGCCACTCTGTCTGCAATCGCGTCCTTATCGAAATTTGCGTTGGTGATCGTCGTAAAGAGATTCACCGTAACCAGATGGTTGACATCGCCCTTTACAGCCTTGCCTTCCTCACGAAGCTTTGTCGTTACGCAGGACAGTCCCTTTGTGACATAGATCAGCAGATCCTGCATCCGCGCAACATCAGGTTTCTTGCCGCAGACACCTGACACTGTGCATCCTGTTCCCCTTGCTGTTTCCTGACACTGGTAGCAAAACATCTTATCGCACATCTCTTTACCTCCAATACATCAACACATCACTGCGAAACATCATACCGCGTAATCTGTTCCCTTTACTGCGGTTTCTCAAGCCTTTCCTTTCTTGACCTGTTGACCATAGATTACTATACTTTTCATGATATAGACGTTGTTGCGACAACATGTGAGGATAAAAATGGACGTTCAAATGCTTTCTGCAACTCCTCTGTTCCATGGCATCCGCGAAGACGAAATCCGTCAGATGCTCTCCTGCCTCGGGACACATGAAAAGGCCTATAAGAAAAACGAGCTGATTCTCCGGGCCGGAGATCCCGTTCATGAAATCGGCATGGTGGAATCCGGAAGCGCCAACATCGTCGTCAACTTCTACTGGGGAAGCAGCAACATCTTCGGTCATATCGAACAAGGCCGGATCTTTGCAGAGAATTACGCCGCCATCCCCGGCAAAGAACTGCTCTGTGATGTCGTTGCTGCGGAGCCGTGCAAGATTCTTTTTCTCGACTTGAACAAGCTTCTGAATGTCTGCCAGAACGGGTGCAGCTTTCATAATCGGCTCGTTCACAACCTGGTACGGATTCTTGCCCAAAAAAGCTTGAATCTGTCCAGCCGAATGATGCACATCGCTCCGAAGTCTCTTCGCGCTCGTCTTCTCTCCTACCTGTCCGAGCAGGCACTCATCCACGGAAGCACCCACTTTGCAATCTCCTTCGACAGACAGCAACTCGCTGATTACCTGAGCGTCGACAGAAGCGCCCTCTCCAATGAACTGAGCAAAATGCAGCGGGAAGGACTGATTTCCTATAAAAAGAATGTCTTCACGCTGAACAAGGAAGCACAGCTGGTGGATTATCTGTAAATAGCCATGATGAGGGCCTTTCTGATTTGACGAATGTGCCTGTGTGTCAGGCAAGGACGCGCTGCGCCAGCAGATAAGCCATCACATGGACGCTCTGCTGGAACTTTCCGGCCTTGATCAGGTGCTCGACCTCCTCTCCGGTCAGCAGCTCTGCCTCCAGGTCCTCTGTTTCATCCAGGCTCTGCCCGGTGATCTTCCTGCAGTCTCTGGCCAGGTAAACATGGGCATAATTATCCGCTACCGTCGCATTGGAGGGAATCGTAATCAGATGGGTCCATTTGTCCGACACGTACCCTGTCTCCTCCTCCAACTCTCTCTTCGCACAGATCAGAGCATCCTCCATCTCGGCTTTCCTGCCATATGTCGATATTGCCTGCTCTGGATTCTCCGTTTTCCGCGGCTCGATCCCACCTGCCGGGAACTCGGTTGTGACCTCCCCGATTCCGTGCCGGAACTGGCGGACGCACAGATACTGTCCGTCCTCCGTCACCGGGACGATGACGGAGTAGCTCCTGCGGCTGTACTGATAAAATGGTTCAAACACTCTCCCGTCCGGATAGCGGTATTTCACCTTCCGGAAATCAATCCATTCGTCCTGGACAATATGTTCCACGGAAAGCGGTGTCCAGATAAAATCCTGATCCTTTTTCATTCTGACTCCCATCTGTTGATCATCTGATCAGTGCTTCACCTTTCAGGGCTCCACCTTTTAGTACTCTGCCTTGTAATGTTCCCTGAAGGATCGCGCAGCAGCGGATCCCGGCTGAAATCTGAGCCGGGCCTTTGCTGAAGAATCTCAGGCCTCACTGCTGTATTCACGCCCCTCCCCGGATATGCTGGGTGTCCCTGATGCAGGGCTGCACCAGCGATCTGCGTCAGCCCCTCCCCGGACATACTGGGTGTCCTCTGTCAGAACAGATCCAGCATATTGTCGAGATAGATGTCCTCCCTGACATGAATCTGGTACTCTGGCTTTGTCAGGTAATACAGCAAGAACTCCAGTATCAGAGCACTTCCAAGTCCCCGGCCTTCAATCTTGAAATTGGAAAAGCCCATTGGCATATAGTGGTTTTGAATATCCTCTACACTGATAAAACCAGGATTCTCCATGGCCCTCGAAAACCGGTATCCCTCATCCGCTCCGGGTGACTTACAGCGGAATTCCGGCTCAGTGCTGCTCAGATTTCTTCTGCTGACGGCCTCATAACACTTTTTTCTATCCGCGCAGCCAAACCAGCAGCACTCGTTGCACAGAAACTCCACTTTATCTTTCAAACGAGGCTGAAGACCCCGGAGCCTGTCGAAGTTCTTGTTCAGACGGAAATCCGGAACAACAAATTGAAATTCATCCCGCCTGAGTTCATTCTCAAGCTGAGAAAACTGCGTCAGCACTTTTGTGGTGGATGAAACATAGTAAAATCCCGGATACTGCTCCTGAAGATACTTCAAAAGCAGATCCGAATGAATTATGCCCCCGCTCTGAGGACTTTGCACCTTACTGAAGACTCTGCAGAGCTGATTGCATCTGGCATCTGTCAGATGCTCCTTCCGAAGCAGCGAGTTGCTGAGCGTCAGCCTGGCTGAGATCCCATACTCCTGCGTCAGTGCAAGCACTTCCTCCGGCGTATGCTCTCCGCCGCCGACGCGTCCGCCGCCCCAGAGACAATCTGCCGGTGCACCATAAATCGATCCGATTTCGCACCAGTCATAGAAATATTCCCTGTGCTTTTTAAATAACGGCAGAAACACCTGATACAGATCATAGAATTCAAAAAGTCCGGGAAGGTGGAAATAGGCTCTGCAGCATTCTCCTGTTCCATCCGGCTCTCTCAGCTCTTCCATGGTCTTGCGCTTCCCAGCCACCCCTTCTGTGTCCAGTAGCTTTTATCCACCTCCGAGATACCTTTCTTCTGAAGCAGACGTACAAAACAGAAGTAGAGCTTCGTTTTCAGAGACGGTTTGACATGTCCCTTCCGGCTCCGAATCTTCTCCGCGATCCGTGTGGTCTTCTGATCGATCGCCTGTTTTCGTTTCTCCGAAACCCCAGCCCAGTTGTGTGCAAACACATGCATACCCAGCCGGTAGGTCTTCCCCACACCCCAGAAGAACAGACTGTCCGCCATGTCTCTGCAGGCTGATTTTTCGCCGGCGGCAGCCGAGGTGCTGATACTGACAGCCTGCTTCCCAAACATTGACTCCACCGGCCTGTGAATCAGCCAGCGGTACCCATAGTGATCCAGAAACGTTTTCATCGCACCTGTCACATGGTAGACATATACCGGGCTGGCCATAATGATCACATCTGCAGCATCCATGGCTTCCGTGATTGGTCTGAGCGTTTCATAATGCGGACATCGCTTTTCATCTTTCAGAATACACTGCATACAGCCAACGCAGTAATCATGAAAATCCCTTGGGAGAAAGAACTCCGTCACGTCTCCCCCGATCTTTTCTGCGAGCTGTCTGGCGATATGGCAGGTCGTCCCTGTATGACTCTGCCCGTTGATAATAACAATCTTCATGGTTCTTTCCAACTTGTCCTGGCTTCTGTCCTCGGTCCGTTCGCTGGCACCTGCCATTTCTTCTTTCTGATTCCTCCCGGCTTTGTTATCTTGAAGCTCAGGTCAGGCAGATCCAGATTGACTTCCTCCGGAACCGTTCCATCCAGCAAGATGGCGGTCCAGAAGTTCTTCGACTATTACCGAAGAATCTCCACGACTTCCCCGATAAACATGTCATGGTCTGACTGCCCTTCATAGAACTTCTCCGCAATGTCCTTCGGCATGCTGGCCGTATCCAGCTTCTGCCTGAACAGTTTCCTGCAGACAAGCGTCACCTCTGCCTCTTCAAATGTCATGGTCTTACCAGCCTGCTTCGGCGTCAGTCCGGACGCATGCATCTTGTCCATGTCCCGACCGGATTTTGATCCCAGAACACCCAGCGTCCTCCTGCAGGACTCCGGATAGAAGCTGACCGTGAAATAGTCTTCCTTTTCCATGAATTCATGCGTATAACGGGATTCCCGTACATAGACGGTGGCAACAGGCTTGCCCCAGAGCGTACCGAGTCCGCCCCAGCTGATCGTCATGGTATTAAACTTTTCCTTGCCTCCCGCTGTCAGCAGCGCCCACTTTTTGTCAAACTGTGCAAATATATCTGTATCAAACTGCATGATTCATTCCTTTCTATAACCTGTTTCCCGTCACCCGGCTACTGAAGCTGCGCCTCGGAGACTCCGTCTCAGATTCCCTGAATCTGACAGGAACGCATCGTCTCAAGCGCTGCCTCATGCTTCTGAGGTGTCACCCCCGCGCAGCAGGAAGCATCCACGGAAATCTTCATCTCCGGAAGCACTGCCTTCAGAAGCAATGCATTGGAAACAACACAGATGTCCGTGCAGAGTCCGACCAGCTCGACCTCCAGTTTCTCCTGAGCTGCCATCTTTCTCACAGCCTCTGCCAGCTCAACCGATCCAAAGGTTGGTTTGTCGAAAATATGTCCTTCCGGAATCAGCGGGACTACCTCTCTGCACAATTGCCAGCCTTCTGTTCCTTTGATGCAGTGTCTGACCGGAAGATGTTCCCCCTCCTGCGTATCCAGATAATTCTCCGGGTGAGTATCCCTTGTCGCGTAAACATCATCCGCCGGATAAGACTTGATCTTGCGGACAACCGCCGGGACAATCGCCTCCGCTTCCTTTGTCCCAAGTGCGCCATCGATAAAGTCCTTCTGCATATCAATGACGATCAGAATCCTTCTCATTTCAACCTCCTCCGCCTCAGGAATTATACCTGTCACCTGACAGCTTTTGTCTATTATATCCGATTCCGACGATTCCGGACAGATCAACCACACGAGATGATGAGCGGCCGCCTTCACAAAAAGCGGCGGAGAATCTTCCCCGCCGCAGATATATTCAGGCTTCTCGGACTACCCGCATGAAATCTGTAATCCATACCTGAAGTAATCAGATGATATCATCAGATATTGTAAGTGTAATCTCGCATCGTTCTCCGCAGGAACTGAAGCGTTCTCTCCTGTTTTGGCGCAGAAAAAAACTGTTTCGCCGGAGCTTCCTCCACAACAACGCCCTTGTCCATAAACACAACCTTATCCGCCACTTCCTGCGCAAACTGCATTTCATGGGTGACAACGACCATCGTCATTCCATCCTCAGCAAGCTTCTTCATGACATCCAGAACTTCCCCTGTCAATTCCGGGTCAAGAGCGCTAGTTGGTTCATCAAACAGCACAACGACCGGATTGGTCGCAATTGCCCTTGCAATTGCAACTCGCTGCTGCTGTCCGCCTGAAAGCTGCGCCGGATAATAATCCGCCCGATTTAACATTCCAACCCTTGAAAGCATTTCCCTGGCGATCTTTTCCGCCTCACTTTTTGGAACCTTACGGGCAATCGAGAGCCCGCTCATAACATTCCCAAGCGCAGTCCGGTTCGCAAACAGGTTGAAAGACTGGAATACGAATCCCATGTGCATCCGAAGCTGATGGATCTCTCTTCGTCCAAGCTTCTCCATCTCATAATGGCTCCCGTCAAAAATCATTTCCCCGGAATCCGCTTTCTCCAGAAAGCTTGCACAGCGGAGCATCGTCGTCTTTCCCGATCCGGAAGATCCCAGGACTGCCACAACTTCGCCCCGGTCGACCTTGATGTCAATGCCCTTCAGAACCTGATTGGAACCAAAGGACTTGTATAGATTTTTTACTTCCAGCATCCTTCTTCTATCCCTTCCATCAGTCCGCCGCCGGGGCGTCGACCATTTTTTCCTCCGGAGTCTTCCACACCAGCTTCTTCTCCAGCCACCCCTGAAGAGCTGTCAGAACGGTACAGAAAATCAGATAGATCACCGCTGCCTCACAGTACAGTGCGAAGGGTTCAAACGTCCGTGCCGCAATCTGCTGTGCCGCTGTAAAGAGTTCTATGACCGTAATGCTCGAAGCAAGTGACGTATCCTTTACAAGTCCAATCAGAGAATTGAACAATGGTGGAAAAGCAATGGGGAACGCCTGCGGCAGTACCACATGGATCATAATCTGGGGGTACGTCATTCCGACCAAAGCTGCCGCCTCGCTCTGCCCTGCCGGAACTGCCTGGATCGCAGACCTCAGAACCTCCGCGTTATAAGCACCTAGGTTCATTCCAAATGCGATCACCGCTGCCGGAAATGCGTCGAGCATCACGCCCAGCCCTGGCAATCCGAAGAAAATGATAAACAGCTGCACAAGAAGAGGTGTCCCACGAAAGATCCAGATGTATATCTTTGCGATCTGGTTCAGAACCGGAACCTTCGCAACCTGTATCAATGCCAATGCCAGTGCAATGACAAATCCCACGGCAAAGGATGCCAATGTCAACGGGATTGTCATACGAAGACCCGGGATCAGAATTTTCGGAAAGGAATCAATCAGAATCTTGATCAAGCGATCACTCATACCATTCTCCTGCTTCTCACAAATCAACCTTCAGGATGTCATTGACATAGTTGTTCGCAACCATCATGACACCCATGGCTGTGAGGACAACCATAATTTCTTCTGCCTTCTCCTCATCCACAGGTTCCCCGTCTTTCCCGCCATTCTTCAGAAACTCTTCCTTCAGCGCAAAGAACTCTTCATCCGTGATTTCCTTCGGCGCATGTCCGACCTTTTTCCCAAAATTCATCAGCATTTCCTGCCTGTGCGTCAGGTGGAAATGCTTCGGATCAATACCATGTTCCTCCCGGAGCAGCTTGCTGAAGTATGTTGTGCAGACCAGGCAGTCATTTGAGACCGATACTGCATATTCAAACAGGTCTCCGTCCAGCTTTCCAATCAGTTTCTGCAGATCATCATCAAGCGCATAGGAGGCTACCTCCACTGCGTTAAACGCATTCACATTGTGAAGAAGCGTCCTTTTTTCATTTGTAATCTTTCGTCCTTCCGCAATATGCTTCCAGATTGCAGCCTTCACTTCCGCCGGCGCTGTTTCCGGATCAATCTGTGATATTCTTCCCATCGTCATCGTCCTCTATATCTGTTCACACTGTTCGACTGTCCCACCAGTCGTCTTGCCTGCCGCTTATGTTGTCGGCTCTTTCTCTTATATTAAGGATTCTTACTCCGCCGCTGCCGAACCCTCTGTGCCTGCCTCCGAAACACCCTCTGTTTCGGCTTCTGTATCAGATCCGGAACCCGCCTTCTTTCCCCCGATTGAGTCATAGTCGATTACATCTGCGTCAAAATATTTCTCTGAAAGCTTTCCAAGCTCCCCGTCCTCTTTCAGTGTATTGAGTGCATCATTTATGGCTGCATTCAGATCTGTTCCCTTCTTTGTCGGGATTGCAAACTGGTCAACATCATCCTTGTTTCCATCAATTGTAAATGCGATTTTCAGGTCGGCGTCCGGATGCTCCTTCATATATGGACCGAACTGAACATCCTCCAGCAATGTAAAGTCTGCTCTTCCGCTGGTGATCAGATCAAAAGCCTGCTGCATGGTATCGATCGGAACAATCGTCGCTCCAAGTGCCTCCAGCTGATCTGCATATTCCGTTGTAATATTTTCAGCGACCTTCGTGCCTTTCAGGTCATCCAGGGACTTGATCGAGTTATTATCACCCTTTACAATGACGTGGCGATAAAGTGAGACATACGGATCGGTAAAGTCATACTTTTTCTTTCTTTCATCCGTCACTGACACTGCATTGATCACTGTGTCAATCCGGCCTGAATCAATGGAGGCCAGGAGAGAATCCCACTCTGACTCCACAAACTGTACCTTCAGTCCCAGCTTTTCGCCAATGGCCTTCGCCACCTCAACATCAAAACCTGTCAGCTCTCCGCTTTCATCATGATAGGTGATCGGCGGGTATGTTCCCTCTACCCCAACTGTCAATACACCTTCTTTTACAGTGTCATATGCATATGCACTGCCGGATATAATCGCCGTCAAAGCAGCTGCTGCAGTCAGACCGATGAAAAACCTTTTTCCTCTCATGCTCATGTCAATTCCCTCCTCTTTCTTAATGTATACTTTGTTGGTATGTTTTATATGCTATTTGGATTTGACTGTATTCTACGCACAATATATGAGTATGTCAATATGTTTTATAATATATTCACGATGTCCATCTTAAAATACAAAGCGTGTCCATAAAAAAACAGCTGCCGGAACCCCTGTGGAGTTCCGGCAGCTGTTCAATCATAATAATGCTGCTTCATTCTGTCAATCTGATGCCTGATTCAGGAAATGACCATAACCAGAGTTCCGGCAGTAAGAAGAAGCATCCCGATGATCGACTTGGTATTAATCGTCTCATGCAGGAAGATAAACGCCAGGATCAACGTCAGTACGGTGCTCATCTTGTCGACCGGCACGACCTTCGAGGCTTCCCCGACCTGAAGCGCTCGGTAATAGCAGAGCCATGAAGCACCGGTACAGAGCCCCGACAGAATCAGAAACAGCCAGCTCTTCTTTCCAATACTTGCAAGCCCGCTTTCCGCATGTGTCAGAAACACCATCCCCCACGCCATCGCCAGCACAACAAAGGTACGGATCGCCGTCGCAAGATTCGAGTTCACTCCCTCGATTCCAACTTTTGCCAGAATGGATGTCAGTGCCGCAAAAACCGCCGAACCAATCGCAAACAACAGCCACATACTACTCCCTCCTTTTTTTTCATTCATCGTCAGCCAGCATGAACAGGCAGACTTCTGTTAATGCTATATCAACGGCAGACACTTTTCCTTAGAGCAGATTCACTGGTACTAAATTGTTATCTGCATTAATCGGAAATGGCTTTGCAGCCATGCAGATAATCCCTCCTGACCCGATTTCCTTTCCGCTTTTAGCGAGCAGCGAAAAAGCTCTGATTGCTTTGGAATCAGGAGAGGCCGCACGCTTGATCTCAAACGGATGCAGTTGTCCATCCATTTCCAGAACCAGGTCAATTTCTTTCTGATTTGTATCCCTGTAGAAATTCAGATTGACCTTCTTCTCACCGTAAGAAGAATTGCGAAGCATCTCAGAGACAACATAATTCTCGAGATAATGGCCGGATGCCGCGCCATTCAAAAGTGTATCCCGGCTAGTCCATGAAGACAGGAAAGCACATAAACCGGTATCGCAAAAGTACAGCTTCGGCGTTTTTATCATGCGCTTCAGCTCATTGTTATAGTAGGGTTCCAGAAGAAAGATAATACCCATCGTCTGAAGAACCTTTGCCCATTCCTTTGCTGTCGAACCAGACACCCCGGCAGCACTTCCCAGATCGTTATAATTGACAAGCTCTCCGGAAAATGCAGCGCAGGCTCTTAGGAATTTCCTAAATCCTTCTGTATCCAGAATTCCATTGTCATCCACTGCATCTCTCATGAGATAGGCATCAATGTAAGAATTCCAGTATTCTCTTCGAATTTCGGCATCCATTGATATCATATCAGGCATGCCGCCTTCCCATATGCGGGAATATACATCCAGGATGTTGTTATCCGGAAGAGCCTTCTTTCTCTGTAGAAGGGAAGAAAGACTGTAGCTGTCCGGAATATCATCTGGCCTGCCTTCCAGCTCCTTTGCTGACAAGCTGTACATCTTCAGGATGCCGATCCTGCCTGCCAGCGAATCTCCTGCCTGCTTCATCAGCTTTTTACTCTGAGAGCCAGTCAGCCAGAAACGGCCTCTCTCCTCACTCTCATCACAGAGGATCTTGATCTGCTCAAACAGAGCTGGAGCCTTCTGGACTTCATCGATGAGGACAGGGGGCTGATACATCTGGAAAAACAACTTCGGGTCACGGTTTGCAAGCTCCCGAACATCGCCGTCATCCATGGACACATAGGTTCTGCCTGAGTCCTGTGCCAGATGCTTCAGCATCGTAGACTTTCCAACCTGCCTCGCCCCGGTCACCATAACCACTTTAAAGGCATGGCTCATCTTAAGGAACTTTCTTTCCAGAGAACGATGGATATATGTCATGGCTGCACCTCTTTTCAGTTTAATTTGAAGTCAGCTTCATATTAAACTCATTTTTATTCTCTGTCAAAACGCAGGAACTATTACTCTTTTAAAATACGGTGTCCACCACTCCAGATATCCCTCCCTGGTCGGGTGAATCGGATCCGCCATATACCGACTCCGCTGCCCGGCTGTGATATCATTGAAAATCGAATCATTCCACAAGTCGATCAGCGCAATGTCCCACTTGCGCCGGATCCTCTGCAATAGTCCGACCATGGCGGCGTACCGCGCACTGTCGTATCTGGGGCTTGTATAGAACGCCACCGGACACTTCCATGTTTTCCTGGCATACGCGATGATGTACTCGATGGCACCTGCAACCGTCAGCGTGTCAAAATCATCCATGTCATACGTGCGGCAAGCCTCTCCCAGCTCTTTCATCTGAGTGGCGTCATTTGTCGAAAGCTGACACACGAACAGATCCACCTTCATCTCCGGATTCAGCTTCCTCATCCTGCAGATATAGGAATCCGGCGCATCATCCACCAGCATTGTCCCCGAAACTGCCTCCTTCGTCACCCTGCAGCCCGTCTTCTCCGCCAGAAAGTCCACAAACGAAACCCCATTCGAAGCTGCTCCATAAGTCACAGAGCTGCCAAGGAACACGATATGCTTTCCACTCAGGGGATTATCACTTCTCACCGATTTTTTCAAAACTGTCATGATATCTGATCTTTCAGAATAATTCGGGATGATTCTCCAGTGAACTTTTTCGTACCGGCTCATACTGGAACCCACAGGTATTCTCTGTCAATGCGAACCTTCATACGAATTCACTTCTCCTCTTCTGTCAGTATTTCACAATCCTTTACACAGATTCCGCCATCTGCCGCAAACAGTCCAAGTTTGCGGTTCTTCCAATTGTACATCCGGAATCCGAACGCGACATCCCGATCAATGTATAAGACTGCCAGACTTCCCTGTATATAAAGTTCAAGCTGATAAGTTTTCCCCGGGGTCATGCGGAAGGACCGTTCCATCTCAACCGCATAAGGGAACATCTGGCCTCCCTGTTCATACATCCGGAGCCCAGAACGGAATTCGATCCGTGAAAAATCCGGTTCAAACATCAGATAATAACCAAAGTCAAACCGTTCGTCCACCTGCAGCGCCAGGCCGAAGGACCGCGGCGTCCCCTCATAACGAATTGAAGCTCTAATACAGCATTGCTCCGGAATCTGAAGAGAACCGATTGCGGCGGAATAGCCTTCCTGTGCATAGCATGATGCCTTTCCCGCCTCCATCGTCCATTGCCCTGTCAGCGGTGTGAATGAATCCGTTTTTTTTGCCGTAAATGCCTCTGCCACGCTTTCGACAGGCCTGGTTCCAAGGCTTCCGTCTTCATGCTGCACAAGCTGATGCGTCACGATGGATCCTCCCCAGTTCCAGCTCTTATAATCCGCTCCAAAATCAGTTCCCGGATCGAACCCCCATCCATTTTCACCCCTTGTCGGATTCCAGCCGAAAATATAGCGGTTCTTTCCATCTGTCTCGGTCTTAGCCGCATAGAAAGCCCTTCCGTCAAAGGTATCTCTTTCTGGCCTGATCCACGGTCCGGAAAGGCTGCGGCTCATCCGGTAATAGGTTGCAAATCCGTCCGTATAACTGGAAAATACCAGGTAATACCAGTCCCCCATGCAGAACAGATCCGGACATTCGTAAGCTCCCTGGTGCATATGCGGAGAATACAGCGGCTTCTGATAAGTCCAGTGTGAAAGGTCTTTTGATTTGCAGAGTGCAACGCATCCATTGCGCTCTGTCTTTCCTTTTTCTCTTGCTGCAAGAAGCATCCACCAGCAGGAATCCTCTTCATTCCAGAAAACAAACGGGTCTCTCCAGTCGCTCATGCGGTATATTGTTCCGTCCGGCCCGAACTTTTCCTCCGGGATATCTTTCCAGTGTACCAGGTCGACGCTGGTTGCATGGCGTGCCCACTGAGCAGCCGGATCTCGGTCAAACGTACAATAGAACATATGGTACAGGCCATCTACGCAGATTACGGACCCTGTCCCTCCCTGGATTTTGGTCGGTGTTTCCACATATGTGCGGAGATCCTCCGTCACAATCCGGTACCACCCATGGAAAGCCAGATCTTTTGGCGCATCCGGGTTCCAGTTTTTCAGATAGTAATTCTCGAACCGCTTTGTTTTCTCGTTATAGAATGGGATGACATCCCCGGTCTTGGCATATTCTGGTGTGTAAAATAATTGTCTCATGTGCTCTGCCTTCATTCTGTATGCTCTCTGTTGATCCCTGATGACAACCTGCTCCGTGTAAATGCCTCTGAACGATAGAAAGGCTCCGAAGAACATCCAGGTCATTTCTGACATTGCATTCTCCGAAGCCTTGAAATTCTACTGTCTGTCTTATGAGTCTGTATTCATTCAAGCACTCATTCTATCATAGTTCATTCTCAAAAGCATCCATTTTTCAACTTATGGCGTCAGTGTCGTGTTTTCGTGTCGTGTTTTCCGCCATGTCTTTCTTCTCATTCTTGATTTACCAGTGAATCAGGAAAGTCAATACCGCGCGGAGTACAATGATAGCCCCGAGTATGCCAAGCTCAGACCATTCGCGGACGACTACCGTACGGAGAACCTCGCCGCCCATCTTGAATTCCTAGGCAAGCGCTATACCCTGCGCGAGGTCGAGACGGATATTCTTGCGGTCACGCCGTACCCATCGAATGACGCCAGGACGGCGGAAGTTACCAGAACGGCAATGCCAAAGAACTCGAGAAGGCTCGTGCACACCTCAACAACGTTGCACATATACGTTTCGAGTTCAGTAAGGAATATTTCCATGACCGTTTTCTCCTGAAAGGAACCTGTCCGTCGATTTCATCGTGCAAAGTGATTGTAGCATATTCGACGCCTCCTTCGTCACCTTGCAGACCGTCTTTTCCGCCAGAAAGAACACAAACAGCGGAAAATTCCTCTTCCTGCCGGTCCGGCAAAGAAGATCTGCCAGCAAAGCGCCATAGGGAAATTCAGCGCTGCTGTCTGAAGCCAGACTCCAACAAGTCCTGCCTCCTGGTAATCCTTGAAGAGAAGCGTTGCTACAAAACTCATAGCCGGGCACATCAGACAGACCGTCAGCGAGCAGCGAATCAACAGAATCATGATAAAAGGCATTCCATCTGTCATTACACGCTGTGTCAGCGCCATGACGGGCCGTTCCATGACAAACAGCTCCAGGACAATAGCCACCGGCCACATGATACGAAGTTCACCGAATGCCATCAGGAAAACGGCATCCTGCATTCCGCCAATATTGAGCGCAATGTTGTAGCAGATCATCGCATAGACCATCAGAAAGGCCATAATAACTGTAAACACAAAGTTTTCAAGCTTATTTTCAGGCATAAAAACACTCCTTCCGGTGTTGTGAGGACGTGTTGTTCGTTATCACCAGAAGAAGTGTACGTTTCCAATTATACCGTATGAAAGTTGAACTCGGTTATGATACCATGTTATGGTTTCGGGTGCAAATCTCTTTCGAAAAATGTTATCTGCGTCATACATCTAAAAAGAAATAGGTGAATTACTGGCAAAGTCATATAAAGATTACATCGGAGAAGATGTCAAAGTTACAGCCGAGATGGCACAGGCAGTGCTGAACCCGGCGCTGCACAACATAGTGTGGCTTAAATCCACCCCGCCCACACTCTTGATGTGTACGTTACAGACCAGCTTAAATCCACCCCGCCCACACGGGCGGGGACCGATACGCTGTTTGAATTTTTACATTTTCGATAGCTTAAATCCACCCCGCCCACACGGGCGGGGACCCTCAAGGCTTGCTTTGACAATTTCCTTTGTGTCGCTTAAATCCACCCCGCCCACACGGGCGGGGACTTTTAACCTTGCTCAGAAAAAGCTCGAATCAAAGCTTAAATCCACCCCGCCCACACGGGCGGGGACTTCTTTCCATCGCTCTGCTTTTCACCCTCATATCTCAGCTTAAATCCACCCCGCCCACACGGGCGGGGACGGCTTATTCATGGGAACCGCCTGTGCTTCATGGGGCTTAAATCCACCCCGCCCACACGGGCGGGGACGGCTTGCCTTCCTTCGGCGGAAGGGCCTCAATTCTGCTTAAATCCACCCCGCCCACACGGGCGGGGACTCGTACTTCGTCTTCCTGATGAAGGTGTTCTTCTGCTTAAATCCACCCCGCCCACACGGGCGGGGACCGCATCCGGAACCGGCAAGATCAGAGGATCCAAGCTTAAATCCACCCCGCCCACACGGGCGGGGACCCAGGGTGTCCTTGTAAGACCAGCTGTCTCCGATGCTTAAATCCACCCCGCCCACACGGGCGGGGACTGCCTACAGGGACGGGAAAGACGGTCATTTTCGCGCTTAAATCCACCCCGCCCACACGGGCGGGGACTATAGCGTTCTGGCCGAAGGTGAGAGAGCTTGTAGCTTAAATCCACCCCGCCCACACGGGCGGGGACGCATGGCGGAGATCGCAGAATACATGGGTGAGCTGCTTAAATCCACCCCGCCCACACGGGCGGGGCCGGAAATGTTTTGCTCCGAGTCCCGCTATCACGAGCTTAAATCCACCCCGCCCACACGGGCGGGGACGCTCCGCCTGCGCCAGCATTTGAGGCGTATGTCAGCTTAAATCCACCCCGCCCACACGGGCGGGGACGCAGTTCAGCAGGATCGATGCCGTATTCCCACATGCTTAAATCCACCCCGCCCACACGGGCGGGGACGATCTTGCAGTCGCCTTGTGCTTCCACTTCACCGGCTTAAATCCACCCCGCCCACACGGGCGGGGACGGATGCGTCAATCTTGATTGTGTGGCTTCCATCAGCTTAAATCCACCCCGCCCACACGGGCGGGGACGCAGGCAGGCGGTGTGTCTGGCGGGAAATCCGAGCTTAAATCCACCCCGCCCACACGGGCGGGGACCAAAGTTCCTGCTCAACCTTCACCGGAACGGCAAGCTTAAATCCACCCCGCCCACACGGGCGGGGACTCCCGTCATCGTCCAGGAACGGTGGCTCATCGATGCTTAAATCCACCCCGCCCACACGGGCGGGGACGACTCCGTTGATGGTGCAGAACGAGATACCATCGCTTAAATCCACCCCGCCCACACGGGCGGGGACGAAAAGCTACTCAACATAGCCCTAAACAAGATTGCTTAAATCCACCCCGCCCACACGGGCGGGGACAGAGGCAGGCTCAGACAGCTCAGCTTTTGCAGAAGCTTAAATCCACCCCGCCCACACGGGCGGGGACGCAAATCGGCTCAGCGCCGGCTTTTATATCTTTGCTTAAATCCACCCCGCCCACACGGGCGGGGACTTTCAGCTCCTTCGCGGTCGCCCGACGATAATATGCTTAAATCCACCCCGCCCACACGGGCGGGGACTTGCGGATGATTATAACCGGTCGGTCCACATGAAGCTTAAATCCACCCCGCCCACACGGGCGGGGACCGTCACGACTGTCTCGTATGCCCGGCATCATGCGGCTTAAATCCACCCCGCCCACACGGGCGGGGACGAGCCAGTCACCGAGGGTCACGAAGAACAGACCGCTTAAATCCACCCCGCCCACACGGGCGGGGACGGAGCCCCAGTGGATGTAACTGTCTTTCGTTCAGCTTAAATCCACCCCGCCCACACGGGCGGGGACGGCAAAGGAGTGGATGCACACAGGAGGCCACAAGCTTAAATCCACCCCGCCCACACGGGCGGGGACCTGCACTGCATGGCGGATCGAGGGCACGCTTCGTGCTTAAATCCACCCCGCCCACACGGGCGGGGACCTCTCCGCTGGCTGATGTCTCCGCATCGTTCTCAGGCTTAAATCCACCCCGCCCACACGGGCGGGGACCGAGTGCTTCGTGCAGCCAGACCTGACTTCCGAGCTTAAATCCACCCCGCCCACACGGGCGGGGACGTCAGCCTGCCCATCAATACAGCCTTGTTCATCTGCTTAAATCCACCCCGCCCACACGGGCGGGGACGCAAGGCTTGTATTTTTCGATGCTGATAAATATGCTTAAATCCACCCCGCCCACACGGGCGGGGACAAAATGCGCTGAAGATGGCGTCAGAAATCGACCTGCTTAAATCCACCCCGCCCACACGGGCGGGGACTCGAGGCAAGGCTGAAGGGCGGAGCACCGGACAAGCTTAAATCCACCCCGCCCACACGGGCGGGGACGTAACACAGAGATAGAGATAGAGAAAGAGATAGAGCTTAAATCCACCCCGCCCACACGGGCGGGGACGTATGTCGTCAGCTTTCCGTTGTTCTGCTTCGGTGCTTAAATCCACCCCGCCCACACGGGCGGGGACGATGAAGAGGCCGAGCCGCGTGATATTCGACGCGCTTAAATCCACCCCGCCCACACGGGCGGGGACAAGAGGATTACAGAAGATACGCAGCAATCGAGAAGCTTAAATCCACCCCGCCCACACGGGCGGGGACCGAAATCTGCCAAACAAGATACGCCAGCAAGAAAGCTTAAATCCACCCCGCCCACACGGGCGGGGACATACGGGAGGTACTAGGACGCATGATACCATACAGCTTAAATCCACCCCGCCCACACGGGCGGGGACCAGGCTAACGCGTCAGGCAGGGTGTTGTACCCAATGCTTAAATCCACCCCGCCCACACGGGCGGGGACACCACTTATCAACTCTCCGCCTGGACTCCTGCGCTTAAATCCACCCCGCCCACACGGGCGGGGACTTCTTGCCGGATGAGTATGGTTCATATTCTTGTAGCTTAAATCCACCCCGCCCACACGGGCGGGGACCCGGCACAGGTACATATAAGGAGGGATACCTATGCTTAAATCCACCCCGCCCACACGGGCGGGGACGAAGCGCGAATGGGCACCGGAGTCCCATCTGCTGCTTAAATCCACCCCGCCCACACGGGCGGGGACCTGCTCGAAATATCGGTTGTTCGGTTTCTTGAATAGCTTAAATCCACCCCGCCCACACGGGCGGGGACGAGAGCCATGAGCTCGCCCTCACGGATTCCGGTGCTTAAATCCACCCCGCCCACACGGGCGGGGACCACGGTCGACCTGGCAAAGCACGTGGCCGGAAGGCTTAAATCCACCCCGCCCACACGGGCGGGGACTTCATGCGATGGACAATGCGATGTATCTCACGAAGCTTAAATCCACCCCGCCCACACGGGCGGGGACATTTGGATCGAGCGGGAAATAACGGAGGAAAAAAGCTTAAATCCACCCCGCCCACACGGGCGGGGACGCCGTGCAAGACGTACTCCCGCGAGGATATGCAGCTTAAATCCACCCCGCCCACACGGGCGGGGACGAAATACCGTCTTGTAGGAGCACATGTACAGACAGAGCTTAAATCCACCCCGCCCACACGGGCGGGGACTATGGCTGTTCCGAAAAGCTTTGACCCATTCGTGCTTAAATCCACCCCGCCCACACGGGCGGGGACTTCGCACAAACAACAGGATGGGGGAAAGAACATGCTTAAATCCACCCCGCCCACACGGGCGGGGACCAGAGGAGGCCGCTGAATGAATCCACCGTCAAAGGCTTAAATCCACCCCGCCCACACGGGCGGGGACGTTAAAGACAGACATCCTACGGGATGCTCACTATGCTTAAATCCACCCCGCCCACACGGGCGGGGACCGCGTACCACTGGCCGGAACGCGGCATAGACTTTCGCTTAAATCCACCCCGCCCACACGGGCGGGGACGAAATACAAAGTAGGACTTGCAGGAGATATTGAGCTTAAATCCACCCCGCCCACACGGGCGGGGACGCTCGAACGCTGGCGCCTGCTATGTCAACTGCAGGCTTAAATCCACCCCGCCCACACGGGCGGGGACAGCAAAAACATACAAAACTCTAAAGAATAACTCTTCTGATATTAGCAGATGTGTTTAAAGATATCCGATATAGCGATTTTTTGTCGTTCTATCAAACTATGAGGAGTGCAATTCCAGGTGCGAAAGCTCCAGTAATGTATGAGTGATCATATCCCGCACCACTATAAAATGAGGCTTCCTTCCTGATCCGGTGTTACCTTCGTCCCATAATGCTCGACCTTTTTCTTATATTCGTTTCCAAGGTTATATATTCGTACACTATCCTTCGATTCATCGATTACATCCAGTATTGCCGCCCTGAAAGTCACAAGCTGCGAAGCATCGAGGTTGCATTCAAACACGGAGTTCTGAACGCGAATTCCGTAATTCAGACATATTTGGGCAACTTTTCGAAGTCTTTTCTTTCCGCTTGCAGACTCCGTATTCACATCATATGTCAATATTATCATCATACTGTATCGCCTGCTTTCTACCATCCCCTTAGATTCTCACGAAAGGCTTCTGCTGAGGCAATATTCCTTTATTTCCACATAAATGGCGGATATTCATCGAGATCGCCCCGGATAGTCCTTGACAGTAGCAGTGCCTGAATATATGGCACAAGCCCCCACTTCACTTTCTCCTGCAAATAGGGATGCACAATCTCTTCCTTTTTTCTTTCCTGCCACTTCGCCAAAAATATCTTTCTCGAATCATCCGTCATCAGAACCGCCCCATCACTGGTCACTAAGAAACTTTTATTCGTCAGCATCTTTTTGTTGATCAGCGTCAAAACAAATCGATCCGCCATAGGCGCTCTTAATTCTTCTTCAAGATCCAGAGCCAACGATGCCCGCCCCGGTTTATCGGTGTGCATAAATCCAGCATAGGAATCAAGACCAACCGACTCTAGTGCATTCATACAATCATTTGCAAGTAATGTGTAAGCAAACGACAACATGGCATTAACTTTATCGAGCGGAGGTCTACGATTTCTTCCGCTAAAACAAAAGTCATCCTTCTGGTTCAGAATCAGATCATTAAAAACTCTGAAATAGTCAACTGCACTATCTCCTTCAACTCCCCTCAGGTTTGATACTGAGTCCGCTATACGAATTTTTTCAACCTGCGTCTTAAGCTTTTCAATACTCTCCCGAAGTCTGTCGCCGTTCACTCTCATAGGGTAATCTCGAAGTGTGCGGTCAACCGTCCAGCGCTCATTGAATACCTTACCCAAAACCATGTTCCTGGCGTACGGCAGTGAGCGCCTTTCATCATCACTAATCCGATATTGTTCTTTTCTGAGAAGGATATTCTCTCTGCTCCTACCCTCAACTCGGCACAGAAATTTACCATATGGGGTAAACATAGCAAACCCGATACCATTTGCCGCGCATGCCCCCATCAGTTCCGGTGATGCACCAGAATAGCTGAAGGAAATGATTCCTTCAAAAATATGCAGAGGAAATTGCCCTATTTTCTCTCTTCCTTCAGTAATTACAACCGATTCTCCTTCCAGGCTGAGATAATAATCATCGGTTAGGATAAACAGCGTATTCAACAGTTTTTTCAATGGTCATCCACACTTTCCGAGATATATGTTTTGACGGAACGTACTTTCGTCATTTCCGGAAGACAAATGTCCTTCAGCGAACACTTCGCGCAACCCTTTCTAGGTTTGCTTTTTGGAGTATACCCTCTGCTAAAGTACTCGTGCATTTCCAGAAATGAATCCATCACTTTTTTTCTGAGCGTTTCGTCAAAATTAACCTCTTTCCGTCTGTGTGTTTCTCCCCAGAAAAGATCGCCGGCATCGATCTGACAACAAAGCATTTCCTCGAGACACATTGCTTCCGCACATAGCTGGGCGGCATCCGCCTCGTTAAAATCGTATCTCCCACTTTTGTACTCGATAGGGAGAACGTTCCACCTGCCCTCCAGTCCATTGACCGCAATTCCGTCTGGTGCTTTGTGAAACTCAACTACATCACAGTTTCCACTGACACCCAGACTGGATGAATGGATTTTGAGCCCGCGAACTATAACTGTATCGCCCCGCTTTTCTAATTCCGCCGCATTATGAGCCCTCTTATGGAACAATTTGCCGGAAGATGTAAGTTCATTTTCTTTCCACTGCTGTTCTACATGAATGAGTGCCCATTGCCTTCTGCAGAAAAGAAAATGTTGGATTCCTGAAAGCATCAAATACTCATCTTCAGAATATGTCATGCACGATAGGCTCCTCCATCTCAGGAAGCTTGTTGATGGAAACCTCGTAATCTGAATAAGATTCGGGCAACTCAACCCCCTCTTTGCGTTTGACCTGTACTGTATTGAAAATCTTCGAAGCCGGATAGATAACGTCTCCGCCTTCCCACCAGACTGTCTTCACTACATCGACACTTCCTGCCGGTCTGGCTGCAGATTCATCATTAAGGAACAAGGTATCCAAGGCTTGCTGAATATCTTCCTTATCCTGTTCTGTGAATCCATTTTTTTCTGCAAACAGCGGATTAACAGATCCCTTGATTACATACAGTCCGAACCGGACACTGTGCTTTAACCCCATGGTATCAGATCCACGCTTGTCTCCGGTTTCACTGTTCGTACTTTTTGTAATCTGTGTGCTCACTATGTCAACCGGATCCACGCTCTCTGCCTCCTGAATGGTCACCGCTGCGCGAATACCGATGGAGACCCCGTTCCCGTTCTGCTGTTCGTCCGAATCTGCTCTGCCTCCCTTCTTCAGGGCGATCGTTGCACCAAAAGCCCTAACATCTTCATAATTACTGCAGATAATGCTTGTCATCTTATTGTTGTCTTTCGCTTTCTCTGCTTCAACAAATTCCTTGCTGCTATCAAGCCTGTCATGAATGCTTTTGAAACCATCTTTAATTCTGTCATCAGAAACAATCAGGATATTCCGCCCCATATCCTGCATTCTGTTTCTCATTTTTCTTTTTATGCACACGTCCGTGATATAGCCTTTTCCATCCGCATGCTGCCTCGGGCGATTTCCATTCAGAGGATCACCGTTTGGATTTGCGTCAGATACCGCTACCAGTGCCACAAAATAACTTCTGTTAACTGCCATAGAACGCTCCTTTCCAAAATAAATATCTTTTATCTGGTCCGATTAGTTATCCGTAGTTGTTTTGTTCTCCTGCTCCGATCCAGCAGTTTTTTCTTTCTTCCTCCCCAGCTTCAATTCTCTTCTCTGAAGATAAAACCCCAGAAGGTACTGTGGATCTAGTGCCCTGTTGGATCTTGCAAGGCTGCTCATGTCCGCATCCTCGAATCTTGATACGATTTCCTCCAGGGTCTTCTGGTAAAACACTCGAGATCCTGCAGGCAGTTGTGCCTCGTACGGCAGAAGAAGATTCTTTAACTCCTGCCACGTCGTCATAGGATGATTGACATATGCGTTCCACAACCGTCTGGCATTCGTTTCCCTGTTACTGTCAGAGCCATTTTTCTTTCGATCCAGTACAGTCTGCTCAATCGCATCTTCCACTGCCAAAATTCTCCCGAACAGATAACTCCGGTCCGTAGATTCCATGTTTAGTTCCATTTTTGCCTCCCCTCCCTGATTGTGAATCAATAACCTTTGTCTGACTGCTGCGCAGGCCGCTCGCAGAATGGATTCATGGTATATATCAAATCTCATTGGCTCCGACGCCTGTGTCACAAGCGCCCGGACAAAATGTTCTGGAAGTGGCTGGCCATTTAATATATGCGCTGCAATATCCTGAACGGTTTCTTTAAATAGTTTCCTGTCAACATCAAGATAACTTTGCCTGTTTTTTTCTCTTTCTGTTCCAAGTGCGCATCTTGCAAGCATAAAAATTGATGGCGATAATACAGTACAATTCTGTCTGCTTCCAAAATACCAGGAACATGTTTCATACCAGTCATCAAGGCGTTCAAAAAATTCTCTGACAAGCATTTTCTGATAATACACCATAGTAAACCGACCAGAAGTTGCTGCATCGAATGCAGCAACAGTGAGCCCTGTTTCCATCTGTGATGACTTTGTCCCGTAGTAGATTGCTTTTTTTAGATGATCTCTTCCGCTTACAAATTCATTGCCAGACTGAATTCCTTTAAAAAGTTCCATCCCTGCATCATAGACTTCGGAAGTTTTAAACGAAGGATCCCAGCAGATCATATATCGGGGGCAATCATCGTTGCCACCGGGCGAAAAATCACCGGCAGATATTTTAATCGACTGCGTTCCAATGAGCCATCGAAGGGTGTTATGAACTTTCTGAGATGTATCGTACCCAATCTGAAGCCGCTGAGATTCATCTGTAAATCTCTCACCGGTGAAGTTCATCAATGCATTTTCAGATGTCGATACCGAAATCAGTTTTGCGTTTGCCGCTCCGGGAAGCACTTTCTTAGGATGAAAAGTCGGAACATCTTCAACTCTGCCGGTTATGCCATCCAATTCCTTATGTCCGTTTCTACCCCTGAGGTTTGTATAATAGGCAGTCCAGGAATCGAGCAGCGTCACGTCTTCCCATGTATTGCGGCTTTCCCCATCTGCTGTCAGGACACAAAAACGAATCGGTATGGCCATACTGGTTTTCTGATATTTTTGATTCTTGTCTGTGCTTTCTTCGGTTCCTCCTAATACACCATTCTGGTTTGCCTTCAGGACATCTGCCTCGATCAGATCCTCAATAACATCATTTTCCTCAATATATTTCAGAATAGCCCTTGCTTTAGGATGCGAGTATTCCGATTGGCACCAGTCTTCCAGTTGCTTTTTATATGCCGTATAAGAGACATTCTCTCCACTCTTATCGACCAAGGAAGGACAATGCTTCGCTATATCCTTGGTAATAAACATAAGCTTGTCATTGACAGCCTGCGGTCTTGTTTTTGCGGCTCCACTTGTCCTGGACTGTGACTCTTCCGTGATCGCAAGCAGTGTCTTCTCGTCACCCTTGTTTACCTTAACCGCACTGGCGAATTTGCCTTCCTCCGTTATTGTTATCTGGATCCCGGCTTTCCCGTACTCATGGGCAACCGGTACTATTTTCTCTTTAAAAGCATCGCTGTCTTTTTCTTCCTCATATGTATTTAGCAAATCATTAAACAGAGGCATTCGCATCCTCCTTCTCTTTCTGGAATTTCTTTGCTGTTCCCTTGCGAATCAACTTGTGAAGACATTCCTCCGGACGTTTGAAAGTGATAATCCCGTTTTCCATTGTCACATCGCTGATATCGAGTAGCAGATTGGTTCTTGATTCGTCAGAGTAGCCTTCATCCGGATAGCTGATCCCATGATACATATAGCCATATCGGATTGTGCCAGTCTCGTCAAAGGCACCTTTCCCTTCTCCAAACTTACAGGGCTTCACATCCGCAATGCACTCGTGTTTACCCAGAAAAACATCCCTTCGTCCTCCTCGAATCAACGATTTTGCGAAGATTCCATAATGTTTTTTCTGATCTCTATCCCATTCGTACTCAGGTCGATTCATATTCCATTCGAAATGCGCCTTCACCTGATACCTGACATCCATAAGATAGGTGTAGTAGGCAAGATCATTTCCGCCGTTCAGTTTCGGCAGCTTTACACCCCTTGTCTCCATCTTGATTGCATTCATCACCCTTACCTTATCAACGATCCACTCAAACGTGGGTTTCCAGTAGATGCTTTTCAGCACACCTTTGATCGCCTCATAGGTTGGAATTTCGTAGGTAGATTTCTCGCCGCCTGCAGACACGATAGGATCCGCAAAAAGTGCCATCCGGGCGGAAACTTCAAATTCCACGCTGTTTTTCTCAGCATACTGTTTCCCCAGTTGTATTTCTTCTGCTTTTATTCCCATCCTCACTCACCTTCTTTCCTATTACAGCATCATGTCCTCTGCTTTATATTCCGTCTGATCATCCAAACCAAAAAGATCGCTGTAAGCCCTCTCTCCGACAGCCAGCACATGGTCATCCATCAGATGTTCCAGCAGTCCTTTCTCCTCCAATTTCTTCTTCTGCCACTCATATATTTTAACGGAATATTCTGAAGCCTCCTTGATGGATTTATGAATTTCATCAAATTCATATGGCATACAGTTCCTAAGGAAATAAATGATTTCTTTTCCCTTTCCATACGGTACTAACACATCCTCTGTAGCATCCTCAAAGACCCGGAATTCCCGCCCCATCGTTTCGAACGGCTGCCGCAAAACATATTGTCTCGATTTCTGACTGATATAGATTGGTTTGAGATCCCCCGCCAGCAGTCTCGCATAAGTGTGAAGATCTCCTTCAAGCGGATATTCCGTAATACGACTGCTGCTGGAGGCTTCATACATATTCAGATAAAAATCTCTTACGAATTCTGGAGAATCAACTGCCATTCCTGAATTACGGTACAGCGTTTCTGTCATTGCCTCCTGTGCGCTCTGAATATCCGGCAATCCCTTCAAATTTTCACCCCTAAGTTTCACGATAAAGAAATTTCCGTTACCGTATTCATTGCTTCGATTGCATCTTCCTGCTGATTGGACGATGTTGTCATCTCCAGCCAGTACACGTAATACTGTGTGAAAAGAGAAATCTACGCCTGCCTCAACAAGCTGTGTGGAAATCAGGATCAGTCTTCTGCCATTATCCTCGGTTGTAGCTCCGCTGAACCGTTTCTGTATTCTTCTCAGGAGACTGAATACTGTCTCGAGCACCTTTTTCCTGTGTGCCTTACACATAGATGCAGAAAGATGGACGACATCTGTTTCACTGTCAGCATCTTCACGGATCTTTTCAAATAACTGTTTTGCCTCCCGTTTTGTATTGCAAATAACCAGAACGGACTGATCCTGTGATGCCCGATTCAGGCAAAAACCGGCTATGTCTTCGATTGTCGACCCATATTTTGAGATTCTATTCTCGATTCTACACCGTTTGAAAACACCCAGTTCAGATTCTGTCAATCTGACCATCTCCTCACTGCTTACATTGAGCGGAAAGTTCAATCCCTCCAATGCCGGCTGTGTTGCGGACGAAAGGATGATGGTTGACCCGCAGAAACCAGCGAGAAAATTCATGGCAATATTGAAGATCTGAAGGGTCTTACGCGGCAGAGACTGCACTTCATCGAACACAATGACTGAATCACAAAGCGCTCTCATTCTTGCAACGGATTGCGTTTTATCGGAAAAAAGGATCTCGAGCAATTGGACCATCGTTGTAATAATGACAGGTGCCGACCAGCGGTCCCGCATTACATCGTACTGATCCGCCTCATCGCGGGACTTTCCCTCCATCACCACATCGGAATGATGTTCAAGAATGGTTTCCTTCCTTGGAAGAGAATTCCGAATCACTTTCGCATTCTGATCGATAATCGTGAGAAGAGGCGCCACGAAAATAATCTTCTTTTTATGATATTTCAATGCATGCGCCAGCGCATATCGAAGAACTGCGAGAGTCTTTCCACCACCGGTTGGGACATTCAGCCTGTATATGCCCGGCTCCTTCTCTGCAAATACCCTGCATTGATCCGAGATAAGCTGTCGCACATGGTTGATCGACGATTCATGATCAAACCCTGCGATCTTATTTTCCAAAAACCTGAGATCCACGTCCCACAAACCCGTGATATCTCCAAATGCCTTTTGAGCTGAAAACTCCGCCGTATCCCTTCGGTCTGCGTATATAATCGCAGAAGATACCATGCGTACGAGCACTGAAGTTATTGCCTGCTGGTAGCCTACCGAGAAATCATTCAAGATCCGGTTATCATGGATTCCTGCGGACAGATCTCTCAGATGTTGCTGAAGCTTAGTGAAATATGCATCAACTTCGTCAACGGCACTTCTGAATAAAAAATCAATTTCCTCCGGATCTGAAATTTCATGCTCAAACGAATATTTTGCCTGTGCATATTCGATCTGATCACGATTTGCCTCAAGCCTGTGAAGAAACCCATTTCTTCCGTCATAACTCACGCAGTCAAAAAGTCCATGGTGTGCCCCGACTGCATAAGCGATCATTTCAGAAGTAAGTTTCGACATCTCCATTTTTCTTCTGTCTGCTCCGCCGCACAGGCTTTCTTTATGAACAGTGTTTCCATTTTCCAAAGCAACACCGCCATGATATCTTTCCAGAATATAAATACAGCCTGCGAATGTGTGGTTTACACTTCCTCTTTGAACCTTCTTCCCTTCCGCAGCATTTCGGATATAATTCTGGAATTTCTGCGTTCCTTTTCCGTCATGAAGGATGCCTGCAAGCATGCCAAGCGATGGGAATCCCACACTTTCGAGCGCCTGTGCAGTGTATTCTCCCACCCTTCTGTTATGATCCCGCAGACTTTGACTTCGCTCTTTTCGCGTTCTCTCATCGATATACAGATGTGCTATATTCATTCGAAGCTTTCCTTCCTCGACAAGACTTCCAACAAGTGTATCCCATTACCTCAACAGATAGACAGTTGTTATAATTATAATACTTTTTCTGAATATTAATGACGATTTTTTAAATTTTTTAATTGTATTGCTTTTATGTTTGAAATTACTGGTATTATTGATTTTGCATACAAAAAGAATATCTCTCTAGTTACAGTACCTTGAATGAAACCTTCGAATAGAAAAACAGATAAAAAAAACCGCAAGAAACGCGGACAGAATTACCGTTTCTTTAAATTTCCGGGCGACACGCATAGCTGTAAGGGAAGGGAATACAATCAGACTTGATATCAGCAGTGTTCGTGCATTCCAAGAACTACGGTTCCTGCGGTCAGAATCGCAATGACCATGTTGTAAAGGCGGACATTTACCCCTGTCGCCCCTGCAAATGTTTCATCAAATGTCACAGCGAAAATCCGGTTGAAAAACAGTACATACAGCGCCAGAACCGCGATACTGAGAACAATGGAAAGATATAAATCGCTGCTGCTCATGGCAAGAATACTGCCGAACAAATAGTTGCACACATCCGTGTTCATTCCTGTCGTCAGAGAAATAACCATGACGCCGACCGCCAGTGCACCGCTGCACATCAGCGCCGTTGCCGCATCTCCTTTGATTCTGGAGCTTTCCTTTAATTGAAGCAGGAAAAATGCGGCAGCAACACAGACTGGAATAGAAATATACAAAGGGGAGAATCCGAAGGGGTACGCACAGGCAAGTGCGGCAAAGCCAACATGGGACAGCCCGTCCCTGATCATGGAATAACGCTTCAGGACCAGACTTGTTCCCAATAAGGCAGCATACAGCGAGACAAGAACACCAACAATAAGTGCCCGCACCAGGAATGGATAGGAAAGCATCTTAGGCAGAATCATCATGACGATCCTCCTCCCAGAAACGCTTGTCCTGCCGGACTCTTCCTGTAATCAGCGGCAGTTCCAAAAAACATCTGCCTGCAATATGCAGAATATGTCTTGCCTCCCGCACTGCTCCTTCTACATCATGGGACACCATAACGATGGTGATCTTTTTCTCTTCCCGAAGATCCCGGATGATTCGATACATATTCCCTGAGACAACCGGATCGAGTCCGGTCACCGGCTCATCCAGAAGCAGGATTTTCCGGGTGGCGCAGAGGGCACGCGCCAATAGCACCCTCTGCTGCTACCCTCCTGTGTATGTTGTAAACTAATAATACCAGGAATGACCAGCGTACTTTTCCCCGCACCATTTTCTCCTACGATCGCAAGATAATCGCCCTCATGCACCTCGAAAGGCAAATCTGCGACAGCAGGTCTTCCCTCATATGAAAAGCTGACATGTTTGCACTGTAAAAGGCACATTTAGTTCAGTGCCTCCTGAAGCGCTTCCACATTATGTTCCATCAGACTAACATAGGTCGCGCCTTTTTTTGAAATCCTCATCGCTTACGTTATGTAGAGCGTTCAATAGTTCTGATTTCGCGCCTGTTGCCTCTGCAATGGAATCAGCCATCTGCCCGTTGGACAGCTCGATGTGAAATACCACTGGAATGCCATCCTGCTTGACCTTGTCTGTCAGAAATGCGACTGTCTTCGCCGAAGGCTGGGTATCCGTTGAGCATCCTGGAAATGCTACATAGTAGGCGAGTCCGTACTCCTCGCAAAAATACCGGAACGGGAATCTGTCAATATTCCTTCAGAAAATCAAGCAGTTCGCTCCTCTGCCTGGTTTGATATTGTGCCTTCATATTGAACAATTATGAATTCCCCTTGTCAACTTTACACAAAAATGCACTACCGGTGCTCTCCGATTAACTTTTCCATCCATACCATGTCATACCATCGGCCAAACTTATAACCGCACTTGTGAAATACACCCACCTTCGAGAAGCCCATATGTTCGTGAAACTCAGCGCTGTTTTTGGTCAGGTACTCATCTTCAACATCCAGATACGCAATACAGGCATACATGTTCTGAATTCCCATTGCTTTCAGCTTTTCTTCCAACGCCTCATAGAGCATACGTCCCAGACCGCTTTTTCGTGAATCATGTGCGATATAGATCGTTGTTTCTGCGGACCAGTCATACGCCGCCCTGTCCTTGAAAACTCCGGCATAGGCGTAGCCCTCTATGCGCCCATCCACCTCAACAACCAGATAAGGATACCGTTTCATTGTATGTTCGATTCTGGCAGTGAACTCCTCTAACGATGGCGTTTCATACTCAAAGGTGATGGCAGTATTTCGCACGTAATAGTCGTATATTTCCAAAAGGCGATCTGCGTCTGATGTTTTAGCGTTACGGATTTCTATCACTCTGCCTCCTCCTGCCGGAAAAACTGTCACATATGGATGGATTAAGGAATTCTTTTGACCAGAGGAATCCGGTCATGGCCATCGATCCCAAGTTGCATACGTTATTGAATACCTTGACCTGGTCTCCATCCGCCGCTCCAAGGCAATAAAGCAACGGGAAATAATGGTCCGGTGTCGGAACTGCATAAGCGGCTTCGGGGGCTTCGGTATAGTGAAGGACGCGATCGTCTGCACCGTTTTTCACCGCATCGATGATGTAGTCATTGAAAGCGTGCGTCATCGGTGTTCCGCCCGGATTGTCCCATTCGACGCGGCCCAGGTTATGGACGATATTGCCGCTTCCGAAAATGAGATACCCCTCTTCACGAAGCGGCGCCAGTTTCTTTCCAATCTCAAAGCATTCTTCGCTCGTCAGAGTACCATCGACAGAAAGTTGCACGACCGGGATGTCTGCCTTGGGGAACATATGGACAAGAACTGTCCAGGTTCCATGATCAATGCCCCAGGAATCATCGATCGAAACCTGATTTCCAAGCAATCCCTTAATGCGGTCCGTCAACGCCTTGTCCCCATGAACAGGATATTTGACCTGGTACAGTTCCCGTGGGAATCCGTACATGTCATAAATCTGACTGGGATCCCTGGTACTCTGGGTAAAGGTTCCTCTGGTATACCAGTGGGCGGAAACAGCTAATATGGCTTTGGGCTTTCCGTAGTTTTTCAGGACCTCATCGCCCACAGCTTCCATTCCGGCTGTGATTTCATTATGTTCCAGTGCGATCATCGGGCTTCCATGTCCCGAAAAAATGACTGGTGTACGTGTCATTGCGTAACTCCTTTTCCTTAGTAAACAAACGTGAGAATGCCTTTGCGAAGCAGCACGGCCCTTTTGCCGCCGATAAGGTTCCGTTCTTGGTGTTATTATATCGGGAAGATCGTCCATAGCCCGGCAATCAAAAGGGCTGGCAGCAGATTTGCCACCCGGATTTTCTTTCCAAAAAACAAATTGATCCCGACGCAAAATATCAGAATTGATCCGATATACGAGATATTGTTGATGACAGCATCTGTCATCAACGACCGCATCAGCGAACTGAGCAGTGTCATCGTGCCTTGAACGATTCCGACTGGAATCGCGGAGAAACCGCACCCCTTTCCCATCGAGGCCGCCATCACCAGAACGATGACAAAATCCAGCACGCCCTTGGCAAACAGGATCGCGTGGTTTGCAAACAGTCCGTCCTCAATAGAGCCTACGATTGCCATTGCACCGATGCAGACCGTCAGTGATGCCGTGACAAAGGCATCTACAAACTGCGCATCCTTTGTATTGCCCGTCTTCTTCCGCAGCCACTCACCCAGACGCTCGAACCCGCGCTCCAGGTTCAAAAGCTCTCCAATCACGCCGCCGATAGCCAGGCTGCCGATCATCATCATCGTTCCGGTCGTGTCGAACCGGCCTTCTGAGAACGTCAGCATTTTGGCGAGTGTGCCTCCGATTCCAAGAAAAATCACCGCGACCGCATTTGCACTCATCAGTGTCTGTCTGACCCGCTCCGGCACCCGGCTCCCGATCGTACAGCCCAGTATCCCGCCAGCGATAATGGCTGCCACATTAAATATTGTTCCAAGCCCCGGCATCCTGACACCTCACATCAATTCACCGATCATTCGTTTTAACTTCATATCGTTCAGACAGACTTGTCCCTGTCCAAAGGCTCTTCCGCGGCGTCAGAGGGCGTATTTTCCGACATGTCTCTCTTTTCGTTCTTGATCTCCCAATGAATCAGGAAGGTCAGCATCGCGCGGAGCACGATGATTGCCCCGAGTATGCCAAGCTCAGACCATTCGCGAACAACTACTGTCCTTAGAACCTCGCCGCCCATCTTGAATTCCAGGGCGAGTGCAATGCCCTGCGCGAGATCAAGGCGGATATTTGGGCGATCACGCCGTATCCAGCGGATGAACGCCCGGATGGCAGAAGTCACCAGAACGACAATGCCGAAGAACTCGAGAAGGCTCGTGCACACCTCGACAATACCGTACATATATGTTTCAAGTTCAGATAGGAATATTTCCATGCCCGTCTCCTCCGGAGCAGATCACGACCGACAATTTCATCCATCAATGTGATTGTAACATACTTGATGTTTCCCCAAAACTCTGCCTGGATAGTTCTCCGCTGGCGAACGAATGCAAATATTAACCTGGACCTTTGAACGACGGCATGGTATAGTTAGCTATAGCTTACTATGTGCATTCTATCCATTCCGAAGTTCGCCTTGACTATCAAGGAGTCTCTCAGTCGTTTCTTCCGTCTCTATGGCAGGGGAAATTTCGATGAACCCTTGAAAGGGCTCTCCGGGGAAAGCATGCGGAAGTCCGTAGATGTCCTTGCCAATTGGAGACGCCGTTTACTTAGTTCCTGTCCGATCCGATAAGCATTCTCCAAATCCTTAGGGAAATTCTTCTCGTGTGATAATTTCTTTTTGCTTTCATCAAAGCTTGCCATATTGAACTTCGAATAATCCGATACCTGCAAAGTATCGTAACAAGGATACAGGATTACCTTATCCCCCAGCATTTCCCATTCTTTGGCATACTCCTCAAATTTTGCTTTATATAGACGATCATAGAACTCTTTTGTGGCGTTCATGCTGACGAACAACCCGACGCTTACTTTTCCCTTAAAGTAGTTGCTGTAATCGTCATAGGACAGCGAACAGAAATGCAGTCGCTCTAACAATTCAAAATATCGGCTCGTCGGCCTCCCGAGATAAATTGCCGTACCAATCAGCAGCACATCCGCATGAAATATTTTATCAATGATGGGAGATAAGTCATCTTTCCAATAGCAATGACATCTTTCTACACTTTTTCGCTTGCAAAGCATGCAGCCCCTGCATCCGGTAAAAATCAGTTCATATAAATTAATATATTCAACTTCTGCTCCAACATCTCTTGCACCATCTGCCGCTGATTTGAGTAATTTAGCAGTATTCCCGGTTTTTCTAGGACTTGCGTTTAATACCAGAGCTTTCATAATAACTCCTTTCCCCCATCTTCTATCGCCGTAATTCCGATTGCGCTCATCCGGTTGTTCATTCGGTTCGGTGTTTCCACATCAAATGCGTATCTTCCCATGGTTTCTCGGGCTTCCCCGAAAGTGACGGGTCAACGTAAGCGTATCTTTCCGGTTCTTTTCCAATCTTTCTGAAATAAGCCTTGATGTCTGTCTCGTGACCAATATCATTCGGCTCATATATCTGCTCATTACAAATCTCATCGGGCAGATACTGCTGCTCCACCCAGTGGTTTGGATAGTTATGTGCATACTTGTAACCGACACCCCGGCCGAGCTTTTTGGCACCTTTATAGCTGGAGTCCTGCAGATAGGATGGAATCGGCAGATTTCCTGTTTTCCGGACGAGCGACAATGCTTTTTCAATTCCGAGATAAGCAGAATTTGATTTCGGAGCGGAAGCGATATAGGAGGCTGCCTGCGCCAAAATGATTCTGCCCTCCGGCATACCAACGCGCTCTACACCGATTGCCGCCGATGCTGCAACACAGATGGCCATCGGGTCGGCATTGCCGACTTCTTCCGATGCAGCTACCAGCATTCTGCGCGCAATATACTTCACATCCTCCCCCGCTTCCAGCATTCGTGCCAGATAATAAAGGGCAGCATCCGGATCAGAGCCGCACATGGACTCTATAAAAGCTGCGATCGTATCGTAGTGATTATCCCCGGTCTTATCGTAGCGGATCGCCTTCTTCTGTATGCACTCCTCTGCCACCTTCAATGTGATATGTATCTTCCCATCGCTTCCCGGATCTGTTGTAAGCACAGCAAGTTCTATAGCATTCAGCGCGGCGCGGGCATCGCCGTCTGCGATATCGGCCAGAAAATCTGCCGCATCCTCCGCGATTTCTGCATTATATGGTTTTACTCCCCTTTCAGACTCAAAAGCCCTGTGGATCAAAGTCAGAATATTCTCCTTCGACAGCGGCTTCAATTCAAAGATCCTCGATCTCGAAAGAAGCGCTCCATTCACTTCAAAATACGGATTTTCTGTCGTTGCGCCGATCAAAATTACCGTGCCGTCTTCCACATATGGCAGCAGATAGTCCTGCTGCGCCTTATTGAACCGGTGGATCTCGTCAATAAAGAGAATTGTCTTTCTTCCGTAGCCGCCCAGATTCTCTTTTGCCTTTTCGACAACCTCTTCAAGATCTTTCTTACCCGCAATCGTTGCATTCACCTGATGGAAATCAGCGGATGTAGTATTAGCAATCACGCGCGCAAGGGTTGTTTTTCCCACACCGGGCGGGCCATAAAAGATGACCGAGCTGATCCGATCTGCTTTGATCGCACGGTAAAGAAGCTTATCCTTCCCGACAATATCCTCCTGGCCAACCACCTCATCCAAAGTCTGCGGACGCATCCTGGCAGCAAGAGGAGCCTCCTTTTCCTTCCGGCCCTCCGCCGCGTATTCAAAAAGATCCATCTGCTTTTCCACCGTCCTTTACCTGCATTCTGTATCTCCATACAGCTCTTTATCATACTTAAAGCCCCAGTTCATAATCGCATAGAATACCGGAAGCAGGTCTCTTCCCATTTCCGTCAGGGAATACTCCACATGCGGTGGGATCTCGTTGAATTGCTTTCTCGTGATCAAACCATCGTCTTCAAGTTCCCGGAGTCCCTTGGTGAGCATCGTATTGGTAATACCCGGAAGGTCTTTCTTCAGCTGCCCAAACCGGACCGTATCATAAATGCACATCTCATACATAAGCTGTGATTTCCACCTGCCCTGCAGCATTATAAGAAGCGGGGTGACGGGGCAANTGCCCGTCCTCCGTTACAATTCCTTTCTTTATATTCACCAGGTACTCCGGATAGCTCATATACTCCGCAGGTTTTTCTTTTTTATCTGCCATAGTCTTTCCTCTCAGCACTGTTTCGCTCACGTCTTTAAATCTTCTTCCGGCTTAATTGTACATAAATGATACTATATGCAGGCAGACAAACATGGGCATATATTTTCTAACATCGTGTCATATATTACGCGGGATTTATTTACCTTATTATATGTATTGCCCGGTAATGCTCTCATTAAACTGTTTGATTTCATCCGGTGTCCCGCAGGCAACAATCCTGCCGCCTTCCTTTCCGCCGCCCGGCCCCATGTCGATGATGTAGTCGGCATTCTTAATGACATCAAGGTCATGCTCAATGACAATGACAGTTGCTCCATGGTCGATCAGGGTCTGAAAAACATGCAGCAGTGTCCTCACATCCTGCGGATGCAGTCCGATCGTCGGTTCATCAAAGACAAATACGGAGTCGCTCTGGCCTTTCCCCATCTCACTGGCAAGTTTCAGGCGCTGCGCCTCGCCTCCGGAAAGTCCCGGCGTTTCCTCTCCTAGGGTCAGATAGCCGAGGCCTAAGTCATGCAGCACCTGGAGGCGCTGTTGCAGGAGTTTAAGTCCTCCGAGCGCATGCAGCACCTGATCCACACTCATATTCATGAGCTCCGGCAGACTATATTCATTTCCGTCCTTTGCCTTCCTGCGGATATCAAAAGCATCCCTTCTGTACCGGGAGCCCCGGCAGTCCGGGCAGGGAATCTTCACATCAGGCAGGAACTGAACGTCCAGTGAGATTTCCCCTGTTCCATCACAGGTCATGCAACGGAGTTTTCCCGTATTATAAGAGAAATCTCCGGCCTTGAAGGAGTGTTCCTTTGCGTCTTTTGTTTTTGCGTAAACTTTTCTGAGTTCGTCGTGGACATTGGCGTAAGTAGCAACAGTCGATCGGACATTGATACCGATCGGCGTC
>OCVV012876452.1_pt1 | contig 50283 bp, 39 predicted proteins | sample 1539721 | NCBI WGS metagenome assembly OCVV01 (sample SAMN02144230, study PRJEB22623) | gut metagenome | biome: sheep rumen | host: Ovis aries | place: New Zealand
TCCGCGAGGATGCGCACGGATTCGGACAGGAATTTGTCTGCTGAAGCAGACCCGAATCCGGCGCGCAAGACTCGCGAGCGAGTCTTGACGTGAACCACCACATGTGGAATGTCAGGCGGAGTTAGTAATACTGCACAAACTTTCCAAAATTAGCCTCAAAAAAACAGTTAATTGTACAAATTGTTAAAAATTTGTCATAGAATAGTAGATGAAAAAGCCCCACTAGGGGTTGTATTCAATTATTAAATTTTTGTGTGTTTGTAGTAATGGAGGAGTCATATGCCTAGAACATTAGAGGAATGGAAAATCGGCGATCCTATGATCAACGAGAATGATTTCTGGCCAGATCCAAATTATAAGGCTGAGGATCCTGAGAAGGAGAAGATGGTACTTGAATTAGCTACCAGAATCACTGATCGTATTCCTAAGAAGCTGAAGAAGTCTATGAATAACCAGGATCCTGAGTACTGGATTCTTGATCGCTTGTTCACTAAGGAGCAGATCTGGTTCGTATTAAAGGGATTCCCTAAGCTTCGCACACCATATTCTATCCCTGAATTGGCTCAGCGTGTAGGCTGGGATGAAGAGAAGACAACCAAGATGGTACATGAGCTCCGCTATGTTGGTCTGATTGAGCAGAATCGTTCTAAGGATGCTGATCATCATAAGCAGTATGAGCTTCCTATTTTCGTACCAGGTTCTGCAGAGTTCATGATGATGCAGCAGTCTGTTACAGACAAGCATCCTGAGATGGCTACTTTCTTCAACCTGATGACACAGCTGCCACTGGGTGGTATTACTCAGATGGTTCCTCCAGGAGGAGCTGGAATTGGTATGCATGTCATCCCTGTAGAGAAGGCGATTACTCTTGAGAACCAGTCTGTTCCTGTTGAGCATCTGTCTCGTTGGATTGATATGTATGATAAATACGGTATCTCTGAATGCTCTTGTCGTAAGCAGCAGGCCATCCGTGGTGAGGGTTCTGGTGAGATCCGTGGTAACTACTGTATCGGAATGGGCGATATGGCTGAGTACATGGATGACAGAGGAATCGGTCACTATGTATCTAAGGAAGAAGTTTATGAGATCCTTGAGCGGGCTGAGCGCCATGGTTATGTTCACCAGATCACCAATATCGATGGCGAGGGTAAGATCGTAGCAATTTGTAACTGTGCTCCTGGCGTATGTAACGCTCTGAGAACTTCTCAGTTATATAACACACCAAACCTGTCTGCATCTGCTTATCGTGCACACGTTAAGACAGAGAACTGTGTAGCCTGTGGTAAGTGTGTAGAGGTATGTCCTGTAGGTGCTGCTAAGCTGGGTCAGAAACTCTGCCATAAGAATGGTCAGGCCTTCACATATCCTAAGACTGAGCTTCCAGATGCGAAGAAGTGGCCAGCAACAAAGTGGAACTACAACTACCGTGATGATGCGAAGCTGAATGTCTATGAGACTGGTACAGCTCCATGTAAGACGGCATGTCCTGTACATCTGTCTGTTCAGGGTTACATCAAGATGGCAGCTGAGGGACGCTTCGAAGAGGCTCTTCAGTTAATCAAGCAGGATAATCCACTTCCAATGATCTGTGGTGCAATCTGTAACCGTCGTTGTGAGGATGCTTGTACACGTGGTACCATCGATCAGCCTCTGGCAATCGATGAGATCAAGAAGTACATCGCCTCCCTTGATATGAATAAGGACACACGCTATGTACCTCTCTGCGAGAAGCATGATGGTGGTATGTGGGATGAGAACTATAAGGTAGCTGTTATCGGTGGTGGCCCTGCAGGTCTTGCAGCAGCTTACTTCCTCCGCTTAGATGGTTACCCTGTAACCGTATTCGAGCGTGAGAAGAGAGCCGGCGGTATGATGCTGAATGGTATTCCTTCTTACCGCTTAGAGAAGGAAGTTGTTCAGTCTGAGATCGACATTATCGAGGCTATGGGCGTTGAGTTCGAGTACGGTGTGAATGTTGGATCTGACGTAACCATCCAGGATCTCCGTGATCAGGGATACAAGGCATTCTTCATTGCAATTGGTATGCAGGGCGGTCGTATGGCAGGTGTACCTGGTGAGGACGCAGAGGGTGTTCAGACTGGTGTTGATTTCCTGAGAAATGTAAACCAGGATCATTCTGTGAAGTTAAATGGTGAGACTGTTGTCATCGGTGGTGGTAATGTTGCAATCGACGTTGCTCGTACCGCTGTTCGTGCAGGTGCATCCAAGGTTACAATGCTTTGCCTAGAGGGCGCTAATGAGATGCCAGCAGCAAAGGATGAAGTAGAAGAAGCTAAGGAAGAGGGCATTGTTGTAAACAATGGCTGGGGTCCTAAGAAAGTTCTCACTGAGAACGGTCATGTATCCGCTGTTGTATTCAAGAAGTGTACACAGGTTAAGGATGCAGATGGCAGATTCAATCCTCAGTACGACGAGAATGAGACCATCACAATTCCATGTGAGAATCTGCTTCTTTCTATTGGTCAGTCCGTACAGTGGGGAGACCTCTTAAAGGGAACTAAGGTTGAACTGAATAGAAATGGTACTGCACAGGCAGATCCGCTGACACTTCAGACTGCAGAGCCTGATATCTTCGTTGGCGGCGATGTATTTACAGGTGCTCGCTTCGCAATCGATGCAATCGCTGGCGGACGTGAGGGTGCTGTATCTATCAACCGTTTCGTACATCCTGGTAACCGCCTGGATCTGGCTCGTAATCGTCGTGAGTTCATTGAGCTGGATAAGGATGATATCAAGATTGAGAGCTTCGACAACGCACCTCGTCAGATCCCTGGCAAGAAGGCTGGTGTTGCAAAGGATACTTTCGATGATTTGCGTATGACTCTGACAGAGGAGCAGGTGAAGATTGAGGCAAATCGTTGTCTTGGTTGTGGTGCATCTGTAGTAGATGAGAACCGTTGTATCGGCTGCGGTCTCTGCACAACAAAGTGTCACTTCGATGCCATCGAGCTTCGCCGTGATGTACCAGAGGCATCTACTATGTATCGCTCTGAGGATAAGATGAAGGCTGTTCTTCCTTATCAGATGAAGCGTGCTGGTAAGATCGCTATCCATAAGATCACTGGTAAGAAATAATTAAAAATAAGACAGTGGGTAGCATGTTTCTCGAGGCCTATCATAAGCTTCCAGAGGTAGAGAAGATGCTGTGATCTAGAGGATCCAAGTAGAGTATGGAAGGCACTTCAAGTCCCGAATGACTTGAGGTGTCTTTTTTTGTATTTTGCCTTCCTTGAACAGTGCCCAGAACGCTCTAGTGTGTTACAATGAAAGCAAATAGAACCTGTAAAATGGACAAAAGCATCCAGAGCCAAAGGGAACTCCAAGGATGCACATGAAAAGGGGGTAGCTCTATGAAGATTGTATTTTTAGGCGCGGATCATGAAGTCACGGGCAGCTGTCACTATCTGGAGGCAGCAGGGCAACGGTTTCTAGTAGATGTGGGTATGGAGCAGGGGGCAGATATCTATACCAATCAGGAGATACCGGTGAATGCATCGGAGATTGATTTTGTCCTGATTACCCATGCACATATTGACCATAGTGGATTGCTGCCACTTCTTTATAATCATGGTTTTCGTGGACATGTCTACGCCACAGAGGCCACCACGCAGCTCTGCCAGATTATGCTGAAGGACTCCGCACATATCCAGGAGTCAGAAGTAGAATGGAAGAATCGTAAGGCTCGTCGTTCAGGTGGCGAATTAATCGAGCCTCTCTATACCGTAGAGGATGCAGAGAAGGTATTAGAGCACTTCGTCCCCTGCCATTATCACGAGAGAGTTTCGGTGGCAGATGGGATAGATATTCGCTTCGTAGACGCAGGACATCTTCTTGGTTCCTCATCCATTGAAGTATGGATGACAGAGGAGGACCAGGAGGTGAAGGTGGTCTTCTCAGGAGATATTGGAAATGTAGACCAACCCCTCATTCGGGATCCTGAGTTCATATGTGATGCAGATTATGTACTAACAGAATCTACTTATGGAGACCGGGTACATGATAAGCCACAGGACTATGCAGTGGCACTGGCTGATGTGATTCGGCAAACCATTCAGGGGGGTGGTAACTTGGTTATCCCAGCCTTCTCTGTAGGTCGAACCCAAGAGATGCTTTACTTCATCCGACGGATTAAGTCAGAGAAGATTATTCCAGATCTGCCAGACTTTGACGTCTATATGGATAGTCCCCTGGCATTGGAAGCCACACATATTTTCTCCATGAATGTATCGGAATGCTTTGATACAGATGCAATGGAGATGGTGAAGAATGGAATCAACCCCATTTCCTTCCCAGGCCTACGTACGGCAGTATCTCCAGAAGAGTCGAAGATGATTAACTTTGATAAAAAGCCGAAGGTTATCATCTCTGCATCTGGTATGTGTGAAGCGGGTCGTATCCGTCACCACTTGAAGCATAATCTGTGGCGACCAGAATCAACCATTCTATTTGTAGGCTATCAGGTTCCAGGGACACTTGGATTCAACCTCCTACATGGAGCGAAGAAAGTACATATCTTCGGTGAAGAGATCGAAGTCAATGCCACCATTAAGAATCTCCCTGGTATCAGTGGACATGCAGATCAGCCACATCTCTTAGACTGGATTGGTCACTTTAAGGAGAATCCTCCGAAGAAGGTATTCGTGGTCCATGGTCAGGATGAGGTCACAGATAATTATGCTGCACTGGTTCATGACACCTATGGATTCGATGCCACAGCACCTTATTCTGGTGATGCATGGGATCTCCTTACAGGAGAACAGATTGCTGCAGGTAGTCGTGAGCGCCGAGAGAAAGTATCTGTCTTTAAGCACCTCAGTAAGGGTGGTAAGACCTCGATGCAAATCTACAACCGTCTGGTGGCAGCAGGACAGCGTCTTATGTCTATTATTAAGCGCTCTGCAGGGCTTGCCAATAAGGATATGGGTAAGTTTGCAGATCAGATTAATGATCTCTGCGATAAGTGGGAGAAATAGGAATTCTGCAGCAATAGCTGTTCATGAATATTAGGTAACAATGAAATTTTAAATAAAGTAGTTAGAAAGAAAAAAGAAATGACAGTAAGAGAAAGATTAGAGGCTCTCCGTCAGGAGATGAAGAAGAGAAACATTGGCGCTTATCTAGTAACTATGGCGGACTTCCACCATTCCGAATATGTAGGTGATTACTTTATGGAGGTACGCTACATTTCCGGATTTACAGGCACCAATGCAACTGTTGTGGTAACAGAAAAGGAAGCTGGTCTCTGGACGGATGGTCGATATTTCATCCAGGCCAATAAGGAATTAGAGGGCACTACTGTGAAGCTCTATAAGATGGCTGTAGAGGGTGAGCCTACTGTCAATGAATTTTTAGAGGAGAAACTGCCTGAGGGCATGAATATCGGTTTTGATGGCCGCTGCATCATGGAGTCTCAGGCAAGAGAACTAGAGCGTATTGCATCGGCTAAGAATGGTAAGTTGTCTGGATCCGAGGATCTAATCGACCTCTTCTGGGAGGACAGACCTGCTATGGCGAAGTCTGAGATCTGGGAGCTTAAGAAGGAGTTCTCCGGTGTGACAGTAGAGGAGAAGCTGACATGGCTTCGTGGTGAGATGAAGAAGCAGTCTGCCCAGGGTCATATCCTGTCTAGTCTCTGTGATATCGCTTGGGTACTTAATATGCGAGCAGACGATATCCCATCGGTTCCAGTATTTTTGTCCTTCCTCTATGTAACAGATCAGGCCTGCACCCTGTATGTGCAGGAGGATGCTCTGAAGGCAGAGACCAGAGATTACTTAGAAGAGAATCATATCGCTATCCGTCCATACGATAGTGTGTACGAGGATATGGCCAAGGTATCTGAGAAGAATATCCTCTTCGATCCAAATGAGACCAGCATGCGTATGGTTCGATCCCTTCCTGAGGGTGTCCACTTTGCAGAGGATGCCAACCCTTCTACTTATCAGAAGGCTATTAAGAATCCTGTTGAGATCGAGAATACGAAGAAGGCTCACGTAGAGGATGCAGTGGCAATGATCCACTTCCTCTACTGGTTAGATCAGAATAAAGAGAAGAAGTCTATGCAAAATGACGGCCCTCTGACTGAGATCGAGGCCAGTGATTATCTGGCAGATTTAAGAGCCAAGGCACCAGACTTTATCGAATTGTCCTTTGAGACCATCGCAGCCTATGGCCCTAATGCAGCCATGATGCACTATGAGCCAACCAGAGAGAAGTATTCTGCTATCCAGCCGAAGAGCTTCCTCTTAGTAGATTCTGGCGGAACCTATATGTCTGGAACCACAGACATCACACGTACCATTACCATGGGACCTCTGACGGATGAAGAGAAGCATGCTTATACCACTGTGCTTCGTTCTAATCTCCGTCTGGCAGCAGCCCACTTCCCAGATGGCTGTGTTGGACAGAATCTGGATATCCTTGCCCGGGGACCTGTATGGGATGAGGGCTTAGACTATCGCTGTGGAACTGGTCATGGTGTGGGTCATATCTCCAATGTCCATGAGGGACCGAATGCCTTCCGTTGGAAGGTGCCAGATCGCGGACATGCCTGGGTCTTAAAGCCTGGTATGATCACCACCAATGAGCCTGGTCTCTATGTAGAGGATGGCTACGGCATCCGTATCGAGAATGAGCTTCTCTGCGTAGAGGATCAGAAGACAGAGTATGGTCAGTTCTATAAGTTTGAGACCCTTACCTATGTACCAATCGACCTTCGCCCAGTTATTGTGGAGGAGTTGACCTACTTAGAGAAGAAGACTCTGAATGAATATCATGCCATGGTATTTGATACCATGAAGGAATACTTTACAGGCGATGAGTTAGAATGGCTCCGCCAAGCAACACGGGAGATTTAAATGAGTAAATTGTTATTGATAGATGGCCACAGTATCCTGAACCGTGCTTACTACGGACTTCCGGATCTCACCAATTCCAAGGGACAGCATACCAATGCGGTCTATGGATTCTTAAATATGATGTTCAAATTCATCGATACTGAGAAGCCAGACCACTTTGCTGTTGCCTTCGATATGAGTGCGCCAACTTTCCGTCATGAGATGTATGACGCTTATAAGGGAACTCGTCATCCAATGGATCCAGAGCTCCGAGAGCAGGTGCCAATGATCCAGGAGATGCTGACTGCTATGCAGGTACCGATTCTTAAGAAGGCCGGCCTCGAGGCGGATGATATCCTTGGGACACTGTCTGTTCTGGGAGAGGAAGCTGGATATGAGGTGACCGTTGTATCTGGTGACCGAGATCTCCTGCAGCTGGCTACCGATAAGGTCAAGATCTGCATCCCGAAGACCAAGGCTGGCGGAACCATCATCGAGAACTATTATGCCAAGGATGTCATGGAGAGTAAGGGTGTAACTCCTCAGGAATTCATCGATGTGAAGGCCCTCTGGGGTGATACAGCCGATAATATTCCAGGTGTTCCATCCATCGGTGAGAAGACCGCCACAGCCATTATCCAGGCCTATCACACTGTGGAGAATGCCCATGCCCATCTGTCAGAACTGAAGCCGCCTCGTGCTCAGAAGAATCTGGAGGAGTACTATGAGCAGGCCATTCTCTCTAAGAAGCTGGCTACCATAGAAGTCCATGCAGATATCCAGTTCTCTTTAAAGGATGCGGAACTTAAGAATCTCTACACTGAGGAAGCCTATACACTTTGCCGTGAATGGGACTTTAAGAACCTCTTATCTCGCTTTGATGTATCCCAAGCTCCTGCAGAGGATCTTACAGAGAAATATAAACCAATCCAAAGTAAGGATGCTTTTGACCAACTGCTGCAGCAGTTGTCCCATGAGCTGGTAGGGAAGAGCCTTGGTTTACATTTCACCATCCATGAGGGCGTATTACGTGCCCTGGCCCTCTCTGACGGAGAGACCTCCTGGTACATGGTTCCTCAGGCGGATGTCAGTGTCATGGGCTTCGCCCAGGCAGAGAAGTGGGCAGGTGTCCCTGGACTAACCCAGGATGCAATTATCCAGGGTCTGTCTCAATTGAGACAGGCAGGAGTAACCCTTGCCATGTCAGATCTGAAGGAAGCCTTAGCTCTGATTCCAGACCTGGCAGCTGACCGATTCAGCCGTCCATACACTGGATTCTATGATATCGGAGTAGCAGCTTACCTCCTGAATCCGCTGAAGAGTGACTATCCAATGGATGAGATCGCTAAGGATGAATTAGACCTCTTCATTCCATCCTGGGAAGAGACCTTCGGCAAGCTGAAACTGAATAAGATCATGGATCCAGAGGATGACAGCCAGGTAGATAAGGTGCTTGAACTATCAGCAGCCAATGCTCTTGTGGCAGCACGTGCTGTGGAGAAACTGAATGAGAGACTTATTGAAAATGATGCCATGAAGCTCTATCAGGACATCGAATTACCACTGGTATTCACCCTGTCTGATATGGAAAAAGTAGGGATGATTATGGACCGAGAGGCCCTGATCAGCTATGGCGAGGAACTGTCTGTCACCATCCATCAGCTGGAAAAGTCCATCTATGAGGAGGCTGGAGAGGAATTCAATATCAATTCCCCTAAGCAGCTCTCCACCATTCTCTTTGAGAAGATGGCTATCCCTGGTGGTAAGAAAACCAAAACAGGTTACTCTACCGCAGCAGATGTATTAGAAAAACTAGCTCCATGGAATCCAATCATAGAGCATATTTTAGACTATCGTAAGTATGCCAAGCTAAAGTCTACCTATGTAGATGGCTTAGCAGACTGCCTAGGTCAGGATGGAAGAGTACACTCCACCTTCCAGCAGAAGGTAACTGCGACTGGACGTATCTCAAGTACCAATCCAAACCTGCAGAATATCCCGGTTCGTATGGAAATCGGTAAGAAAATCCGTAAGGTATTCCATCCAAAGGAAGGCTATGTATTTCTGGATGCGGATTATTCCCAGATTGAGCTCCGCGTACTGGCACATCTGTCTGGAGATGAGAACATGATTAAGGCCTACTTAAATGGACAGGATATCCATAAGTCCACAGCGTCTCTGGTATTCCATACACCGTTTGATGAGGTTACACCATTGCAGAGACGTAATGCCAAGGCGGTTAACTTCGGTATTGTCTATGGAATCAGTGCCTTTGGTTTGTCTGAGGACCTGAAGATCTCCCAGAAGGAAGCTAAGGAATATATCGAGAACTATTATGCAGCCTATCCAAAGCTGAAGGAGTATATCGACGGATTGGTATCTAAATCTAAGGAGACAGGCTATGCAGAGACCCTGTTTGGTCGCCGCCGTCCAATTCCAGAATTAAAGAGTAGTAACTTCATGCAGCGTCAGTTTGGTGAGCGTGTTGCTATGAACTCTCCAGTTCAGGGTACAGCTGCAGACATTATTAAGATTGCCATGGTTCGTGTCCATGACAGATTGGCAGAGGAGAAATTGTCCTCTCGTCTGGTTCTCCAGGTACACGATGAACTCTTAATTGAAGCCAAGCAGGAAGAACTAGAGCAAGTGAAGGCAATCCTGAAGGAAGAGATGATGGGTGCTGCATCTATGGCAGTCCCATTGGAAATTGATATGGAAGTTGGCGATAACTGGTACGACGTTCATTAAACTATCCCCATTAATGGGACAGAACATTTGTTATCCTTTTCTCAGAAGTTAGAGGAACACTACTGAGAAAGGAGTATCAATTATGAAGGGATACGCAGTAGCCAATGGATATATGGGACTTGTAGACGGTGATTATATGCTATTTGCAACAGAGGATGAGTATTACGACTATATAGGTTAACAGAGGGGAGTTTATACGATGGAGAGGAGTTGTAAGCCTAGGATATCTGTATTGATGCCAGCCTATAATGTGGAGAAGTATATTGCTGCATCTTTAGACTCATTATTACAGCAGACCTATCAGGACTTTGAGATTGTTGTGGTGAACGATGGATCTACCGATCAGACAGGATCTATATTAGAATCCTATAGGAAGAGGGATCCAAGGGTTCGGGTAATTCATCAGGAGAATCAAGGAATCTCAGTCACTAGAAATCGTACGCTAGAGTTAGCAGAGGGAGACTACATTACCTTTATTGACTCAGATGACACGGTGAAGCCAGAGTATCTAGAGAAGCTGTATGAGACTGCCCTTGAGAAGGATGCCGATATGGTATTTTGCCCTTACTATGGGTTCCTAGAGGAGAAGGGTACCTTCCAGATGCCCTTACTAGAAGACGGATATCTCACGAAGGAATTTACCGGGGAAGAGCTCTATCACGTAGCCTATACCCCTGTGAATACCTATGAGGTCGTATCTGCGGTGATTTGGGGCAAGCTCTTGAAGAGGTCTCTCTTAGATGGAATCGTATTCCCTGCTGGTAAGGTCCATGAGGATAACTTCACCACCTATAAGATCTATCTCAAGGCAAATCGCATCATCTATTACAATGAAGCCCTCTATATGTATCGTAAGAGAGCAGGAAGTATTGTCACAGGTGCATGGTCGCGAGAGCGTATTCGAAACTGTTATGAGTTCCATGAGGAGCGAATGGCCCTTTTAGCCGCTGCTGGGATTCCAGTGAGTCAGGATCAGATTGCAGACTATCAGAGAATCCTTAGAACCACCATGAAGATCGCTCTAGAGAATGGCTACGCTACAGAGTATCAGTGGATTAAGCAAAAATTATACTTCATGAATTTCATGAGAAACAAAAATAATTTATCGTAAATCAATAAAAATATATTGACATATGTCTCCCAAAGGCGTATTACTATGATAGTAGATATCTATGAATCAAGTATGACTTTTGGGAGATTTTTTTATGGAAAGCAAGTGGAAGAAATTAGGTAGAGATAAGCAGTACCAGTTATCCCTCTGGTTAAAGGGTGTGGATCTGGTACTTATGATTCTAGTTCTCTTAGCCTTTGGTGTATTCACCTGGTATGGACAGACGGGAGTTGGTCAGAATGCCGAGAATATCGCAGCCTATGGTGGCTTCATCTATGTCAGTGAAGTCTTGACCCTTCTCATGCTTCTAATCTTCTGGAGAGTTGCCACAGAGATTGGAAGAGATAATAGCTTTTCCATGGAGAATGTGAAGCACTTCCGGCATATTGGTTATTGTGCTGGCTTAGCATCTCTCGGCTATCTCATCCGTATGATCTATGTCATTATGAGCAAGCAGTTTACCCTGTTTCGTGTGGGCTACTGTATTTTTCTTATGATCTTCGGCCTCTTAGTTCTGTCGATTTGTATGATCCTCTCTTGCCTCATTCAGAATGCATATGAAATGAAGCAGGAAAACGATCTGACGATTTAGGAGGTGAGCCCCATGATCATTATTAATATCGATGTAATGCTGGCCAAGAGAAAGATGAAAGTAGGAGAGCTGGCAGAGCAGGTGGGAATCACCAATGCGAATCTCTCTATTCTTAAAAATGGTAAGGCCAAGGCAATTCGATTAGAGACACTGAATGCCATTTGCCAAGCCTTGGATTGCCAGCCGGGAGATATCCTAGAGTATCGACCAGACTTGTGATCCCATCAAAAGCCTGTACTAGTTCACGCTGTATTATTACAGCAGTAAGTATCCCGTCATTTATTACAGTCGTACTCCTTAGGAGAAGGATTGTATCCGTAGTATTTCAAGCAGAGAAAACTGCATAGGAGGAACAGTATGAATTCGAATGAAGTGAATCATCCGGACTTTATTAAGTGCACCCAAAATCAGGGGAATACCTGGCAGCAGGACTATTCCATGTCACAGCAGAATATGATCCCAATCCAGAAGAGAGGATCCTATGAATTCTTCCAGAAGGTATTCTTACCAAGTATCATCTATGCTCTGGTAACTACATTCTGCCGCTATCATAATCCAGCCTCAATACTTAGCCCAGTCTGGGTGATTGGTGGTCTGGTCTATATCGCCGTGGTACTAAAGGGCTTAGGTCAGTCCTGGAACCATCATATGTATTTCCCAGCAGCTAGTATGGTGCTCCTGGGGCTGTCTAGTATGATGACCACCAATTCCACCATTTATTCTATGAATAATTTCCTATGCAATGTACTTTTGGTACTGACTTTGATCCTGGCATTCTATCCAGAGGAAAAGTGGCAGATTCATCAGTGGATCTATGCATTCTTAGCGTCCATAGTCGGTGCGATTTCTAGCCTGGGTGACTGGGGAGAGGACTTATCGGCAGCAAGCAAAGAGAAGAATCGTAAGAGTGGTGCATTCCTAGCTGTTCTGGTAGGTATTGGAATTGCTATTCCTCTAACCATAGTGATTGTGTTACTTCTGGCATCGGCAGATTCTGTCTTCCATCAGATGGTGAAGACGGTTTTTGATATGGATTATGACTTCACAGACTTCATTCTATCTGCCATGATGTGTATCTTTGTATTTATAGGATCCTATTGCCTCGTGCGTTATCTTCATAAGAAGAATCCTCTGGTGAAGGCCTCTAAGGAGAAGTCCTTCCCCCAGGTGACAGCCTATGTGATTCTCCTTCCCCTGACTCTGATCTATTTACTTTTTTCCTGGATCCAGTTCGCATATCTTTTGATTGGGAATATGAAGTTACCCCAGGGGATGACCTATTCCACCTATGCCCACCAGGGCTTCGACCAGCTTCTGGTAGTGGTTGTCATTAATCTAATTGTGGTGTTACTTATCATTGCATGCTTTGGTCGGCGGAAAGGCTTACAGCTGCTTCTGACTCTATTTACTCTCTGCACCTATGTGATGATTGCTTCCGCTTATGTTCGAATCTTCATGTATATTGCCGCCTATCGCCTAACAGAGCTTCGTTTCCTAGTTGTCTGGGGATTGTCAGTGATGGCTGTGCTCTATCTCATGGTCTTGGTTTACATTTATAGAGAGTCCTTCTATCTGGCCAGGTGGTTTATGGTGATTGGCTGCCTATCCTGTATCGGACTGTCCTATTGCCGCATGGATGTGATCATCGCCAAATATAATCTGTCCCATATCCAAGAGCTTCGGGAGAAGCATCCTGTGGATACCGATGTGCGATTCCTAGAGGGAGACTATGGGAATCAGGACATCTACTATATGTCCACCCTGTCTACAGATGCATGCGATGTGATCTTCACCTCAGGGAATGAGGACCTAATCATGGCCTATATCCTGAGAAATAATAAGGAATACTTAGGCCAGCCTTATAGCTACCGCATGACAAATCTATCCTATGAGAACTTCAAGAATCGGGTGGATGATACCAAGTACCAGCGCTTGATGAGGGAAGCCCTAGAGAAGGAGCAGTCCGAAGAGAGTGTAGAAGAGTAGGACATGCTATGGTGGATAGAATGGATTGCGAGATGATGGAAATTCTACTCCTATTGGGATCAGATGCTAGGAGCCTAGTTATAAGTAGAAACTATAGTGAGGGATAGAAATAGATTATTACCATATAGCGCCAATCTATGATATATTGTTAATCGGTGCTTGGAAATGTAGACCAAGCCTACAAATGATTGAATCGATTATGTGACGCAGCATAAGATGCGAAGCCGACGAGCAGACATGTCAATGACATGAATACTGCGGGTGGAGCCTAACAGGGAATCCAGTGAGAGCCTGGAGCAGCAACCACTACTGTGTAACATGGAGACATGCGTAGTCAGGAACCTGTCTTATGATGAGAATAAAATTGCCTGGGCCAAGGGGTAGAGTTTATTCGGGTCGATAGAGAGTGGTAGCTATATGGAACGCTGGTAGGTGGTTTTCGTGCTTATTCAGTGAGTCCCTTATTTTGTCACCCATATCATCCCAGGAATATACTCCTTCGCTTTTCAGGCGGAGGAGTTTTTTATTGAAGAAATTAGAGGATCTCTGGAAGAAAATCAGCTGGCAATTACTGCATAGGAAGGCCGTGCGCTATATCGCAATTGCCCTTGTCATTCTGGCTCTAGGTGGAGTTGGACTATCGAAGGTCAATATAGAACCTGCTAATCAGGGGGCGAAGGTCAAGGATCAGGTGGAAATCCTAGGTGGAGAGAAGACCAAGGAGGCGGGGGGAACTAAGACTGGAAATTCTTCTAAGAAAGATGCACCCATGGTGAGTGGCACTAAGGGAGATACTTCTAAAGAGGATAGTTCTAAAGAGGATAGTTCTAAGACAGGTTCCACAGGTGATTCATCTGATAAAGTAAGCGGAAAAAATAGTAAGAATAAAAAGGATAGCAGTACTAAGAATCAAGTTGCTAACTCCAATTCGAAAAGTGACGAAGGCACGTCTCAGTCCAGCGGGAGTGAGAGTGGAAATAATCAGAATACCAATACACAGAGCGATGCAAGCAAAGCATCAGAAGCCACGGCGCCAGTTCAAATTAAGGTGTCCATCGAGATCAGCTGTAGCAGAGTGGCTGGAGCGAATGCATCTAGAATCCAGGACGAAAGCAAGCGGTCTCATGTAGAGAGCCTAAATAATGGAGAGATCCTAAGTGCGAATGTCACCATGATGCCTAACCAGAGTGTCTACGATGCCTTGGTGAAAGCGACTCAGGCAGCAGGGGTAGAGCTAGGGGCTAGAAATTCGAATTTCGGAACCTATGTCTATGAGATTGATAATCTAAGAGAAAAGGACGCAGGACCTAATTCTGGCTGGATGTATTCTGTGAATGGTGCTGTTCCACCGAAGTCTGCAGCAGCTTATTATCCAAAAGAAGGAGATACAATCCGATGGTTCTATGTAGTGTGATGAATCCAGCTGTAATCTTCCTCTTTTATCTCATGGTGATGATCTGTCCCATGCTGACTCTCCACCCTGTGATCCTAGGAATATCATGCTGTATGGCTGCCAGCTATGTAGGAAGGTTACTTGGTGGAAAAGCCCTGAAAAAATCCTTACTTGGGTGGATACCGATCGCCCTTATTCTGGTGCTTGCTAATATGCTATCTGTCCATAATGGAGAGACGATTCTGTTTTTCCTAAATGGGAATCCCATCACCATGGAGGCTGGTATCCGAGGACTACTGATGTCTGTCTCACTATGGACCATTCTCCTGTGGGGGCTAACCATGCAGAGGGTTATCACCCAGGATCAGCTGATCTGGCTCTTTGGTAAGTGGGCGCCTCGTCTGGGTCTCACTATTGGAATGATACTCCACTATATCCCAGAACTTCATAGGAAGTACCGAAGTGTCCATGCTGCAGAGCTTGCTATGGGGCATGAGGGAGAGACAGGACTTGCTAGAAAGCTTCAGTCTGTGAAGGAATTCTCCACAGTTGTGAGCTGGTCACTAGAAAACTCCATTGAAACAGGGGATGCAATGGAGGCCAGAGGCTATGGACTCCCTGGGAGAAGTAGTTATAGTTCCTATCGTATGGAGAGAAGAGATGTGTTTGCTCTTGCAATCGTCTTATCACTAGGTTTCGTAAGTATCCTTGGAATTCTTCTGCCCACTAGTCGGGTTCAGACCTATCCCACCTTCGATCTGCCCCAGTGGAACGCTACACTTGTAATGACGGATTTGGTTTACCTTATTCTATGTAGTCTGCCAGGACTGATTCAGTGGCGGGTAGACCGTGTGAATAGAGATAGAGCCTCAGGAAAGGAGGAGACATGGCCCAGATACTAACAATTGAAAACCTGTCTTTTACCTATCCTAATCGTGAGAGTGATGCTCTAAATAATGTGAACCTCTCTGTAGAGGAGGGCGAATTCATCCTACTTACCGGTCCATCGGGATGTGGGAAAACCACCCTCTTAAGGCAGATGAAAAAGTCACTGATTCCCTATGGAAAGAGAAGCGGACAAGTGAACTATCGTGGGAGAGAGATCACAGAATTAGATGATCGAACCGCAGCTTCTGCCATCGGATACGTATTCCAGGATCCAGAGAATCAGATTGTTACGAATAAGGTCTGGCATGAGCTGGCCTTTGGCTTAGAGAGTCTAGGGTACAAGCGCCAGGATATGGAGCGACGGATTGGTGAGGTAGCCAATTACTTCGGCATCAGTCAATGGATTGATCGAGAGACAAGTGACCTGTCTGGTGGCGAGAAGCAGATCCTGAATCTAGCGGCAATCATTGCCATGGAGCCAGATGTAGTCCTCCTGGATGAACCTACTAGTCAGTTGGATCCCATTGCTGCGGGGCACTTTATCGATGCCCTCAGTCGAATCCATGAGGAACTAGGACTTACGATTATCCTGTCAGAGCATCGGATCGAAGAAGTGTATGGTATGGCAGATTGCGTGGTTCGTATGGATCATGGGGCGATCATTGGGGCGGCAGGCCCTAGGGAGATGGCCTGGGAATGTACCATTGATTGTCTGGACTATCCAGCGGCTACACGCATCTGGGCAGGACTGGATCGAGACAGATCCTATGAGAAGCCTCCTATTACCGTAGGCGAAGGTCTCCGATATTTACAACATATGAAACCCCATCAGATGCAGGGGAGATGCGCTGATGGAGCTACTGTTCTGAGGGAATTGGGCCGAGAGGTCATGGATGGATCTGATCTACATTTTCGATATGATAAGACGAGTCCAGAGATCCTAAAGGGTTGCCATGTAGGGGTCGGCCTGGGCAGTATCCGATCTATCGTAGGATGTAATGGATCGGGGAAGAGTACTTTGCTTCGGGTACTGGCAGGAGTGCTGGTGCCAGATGGGGGAAAGTACATATGCTTTGGAGAGAGGGTGCGAAGTATCAGAGACATCCATCGAGGACGAGATGGGCTGGTGCTTCTCCCTCAGGATCCCAAGGCACTATTCCATGGGATTACCGTGGAAGAGGAACTTCGAGAGATGCTAGAGACTCCGAAAAATGAGGAGGAAGAGCATGTGGTGAAGAGACAGGTAGAAGAGATGCTAGAGCGTCTCGGTTTATCCCAGCTAACTACCGCTCATCCTTATGATCTATCCGGTGGAGAGGCCCAGAGGCTGGCGCTTGGGAAGCTCTTGATTCTAGAGCCACAGGTACTACTCCTAGATGAGCCAACCAAGGGATTAGATCCTGAGAACCGGAGGATGCTTGGGAGACTGCTCCGTAGTCTGGTAGACCAGGGGAAGGGTGTCCTGATGGTGACCCATGACCTAGACTTCGCAGCAAATTACAGTGATCAGGTATCCATGCTTTTTGATGGGCGATTAAGTGAGCCAGAGAGTCCAAGAGACTTCTTTCTAGAGAACCGATTCTACACTACACCAGCCGCTCGCATGAGCCATGGAAGTGATTTCCAGGGTGTGACTGTGGATGAAGTGGTGGGAGGTGTCTCATGACAGGAGGGGAGAGAACCTGGACCATCTATCTGCCACTCCTACTCATACCTATAACCATTGGGTTAGGAATCTATCTGGGAGATCGTTACTATCTCTGGATTAGCCTAGGTGTGCTGGCAGAAACCATGCTTCCCTTCGTGCTTCTCTATGAGAAGCGCCATATCCGGGCACGAGAAGTAGCCATGATTGCTATCCTATGCGCCCTGACTGTGATGGGGAATCTCTTATCAGTATCCATCCTGCCAGTCCAGATGGGGACAGCCATGGTGATTGTATCAGGAATCGCCTTCGGCCCAGAAACTGGATTCTTAGTTGGAGCCCTGAGTCGACTGCTTGTGAACTTCTTCCTGGGACAGGGTGCTTGGACACCATGGCAGATGTTCGCCTGGGGGCTGATTGGATTCTTATCGGGTCTTGCTTTTAATAAGGTCATACCCAGTAAGACGGATGGGATGAAAACCTGGAGAGAAGAGAATCGCATCAATTCTCGTTCTATCCAACTGATGATGGGACCTGTGGTGGCAGTGGCTGTAACCCTGGTGGTGGGTTATATTTCCTACCTGATAATGCCCCTTGGGGATAAGAGTTTCCTGGGCTGGAGAGTATATGCCTTCGGGCTGATTGGCCTGGTAATTGGTGCTATCCTCCAGAGAAAGCGACTACCGGTGGATACAGTGACAGTGACCATCTATACCTTTTTTGTGGTGCTTCTGATCTATGGTGGCATCATGAATTTGTCCACTGTAGTGACGACTAGCACGGTATCAGGAGGCGGAATTGCTTCGAGAGAATTCTGGGATAGCGCCAGAGTCTACTATATATCAGGTCTGCCCTATGATCTGTGGCATGCCTTCCGAGCAGCTTTTGTAATCTTCCTTTTTGGAAATGTAGTGCTTGGTAAATTAGAACGGATAAAAATCAAATATGGATTTTATCGTAGATAGATGAAGAAAGGATTATGTAAATGAGAGAGAGAATGAAGAAGTTAAGCGCTATGCTTGCAGCAGTGGCGCTGGCTGGAACCCTTGTACTGGGGACTAGCGGTAAGGTGGAGGCTGCAGGGGTTAGCTATCCAAGAACACTAGAAGAAACAGAAGTGAAGTGGAGTCAGGTGATCGATGATAATCCGGATGACTACACCAATAATCCATCTCAGGTGTTAGAACTTGGAAATTACCTCTATATCGTTGGAGGTGGTAATCTCTATAAGCTGAATCCCAGTGATGGTTCTGTAGTTGCAAAAAAGAGTGGAGTAGCCAATGGCATGAATGTATTCCTGGCAAGTAATGGTGTAGATACCCTCTACGTGCAGGATTCTGGATATGATGCATCATATATGCCATATTACAATCCGGTTAAGGCTTTTTCTACATCTAATTTAGAAGAGAAGTGGGTAAGCAGTATTACTGAATCATCCTATGGCAATTCACCCCTGTCCTATGCAGATGGAGTAGTTTACGGCGATCATTCTGGTAAAAAAAATACTTTCTTTGCATTGGATGCGGCAACAGGTGCTACGAAATGGACCAAGGATATCGCATCTGGCGCTAGTAATTCTGCACCAATTGTAGTAGGAAATGCTGTGATCTATGGAGATGCGGCAGGTACACTCTATAGTTATGATAAAAATGATGGAACTGCAATTAACACATTAGCTGTTGGTGATGGCCATGGAATTTATTCCTCACTGGTTAGAGATGGGGAGTACATCTACTACATCACTCATTATAATAATTGGTCTGCTGGTGAGTCGTCAGCAGAGCTGCATAAGACAAAGGTTGGAAGTAATGGTCTAGTATCAGATGACAGTTTTGTGACTCTCCCAGCAGGTGATTCTACAACCACTCCAACGATTAAGAATGGAAAAATCTATGTAGGTGGATCCAATGCTCAAGATGGTATAGTTGCAGTATATGATACAGGATTAAACCTACTGGATGAAAAGACTGTTACAGGACTGGGAAAGACCTATAATGTGGTTGCAGTTACTGATCCTTCTGACACAAGTAATACTTTACTGTATTCCGCTTATTTTGGTTCATCTAATCCTGACGACTATAGCATCAAGGACACAGGTTCTGTGGTAGAACTCTCTGAGAAGAATGGTAAACTGACTACACCAATTACTTTTGGTGCGTTAAATGCTGATATTGCAAAGAATTTTTCCGATGCACAGATTACAGTTGGCTCCAATGGGACAGTTTATTACTCGAATGACTCTGGAAAACTTGTAGCTTTATCTGCAAAGAAAACTGTAGTACCAGTACCTGCTACTGATTTAACGCCAGTTCCATCTACTACAACAGAAAAGACTCCTGTACAGGTAGTTGATCTGTCCCAGGGAAATACAGTATTGGATGCACAGTCCTTTACAACAATTTTAGAAGAAAATAAGACGAAAGATATTGTGGTTAAATCCGATAACAATATCACCTTTACATTTGCGAAGGGAAGTATGAAGGCTGTCGATGGAAAGACCGAGTATGATTTTGGAACAAAGATTGTAGAGAAATATACCAAGGACTTACCAAGCTATATTTCAGAGAATGATTTTGTAAAGAGAATTAACTTTAATTATAGTGGTGAACTGCCAGGAACTGCACTGATTAAGATTCCTGTTGGGAAGGAATATGTGGGACAGACTCTCTATTATTCTCTCTTGAAGGAGGGTACTCAGTTTGCAGAGGCGCAGGTCGTTACAGTAGATGCAGACGGATATATCACTGTAAGCCAGAGCCATTGTTCTGACTGGGTTGTAACAACCAATGGTCCAGAGCAGACAAGCGCTAAGTCTCCAAAGACTAGCGATGTGAACACTGTTCTTCCAATTCTTGTAATAGCTGCTGCGGCAGCAGTGCTTGTGGTTTCTACTAAGAAGAAGGCTTAAGAAGGAAGACGTGAAAGCGAATTGCTTGGAATTTTAATGTGAAATAGAAATGCGGAAGGTGGGTTCAAGTCCCGCCTTCCGCATTATAGTGTTTTAGAGAAAAGCCTGAGATTTAGCGGTCTGAGGGCTTTTTTCTTTTGCTTGAAATGGAACAATTTTAAGGTACCCCGAGGTACCCATATCATTTTCAATAGGGTTTTCTCTTGTTTCATCGTCAAAAGCATTGATTTTCTCGCATAATTCATCGATATATTCATCTGTTCTGGCGAAGGTGTAATACTTAAGGTTAGTCTCGACAGAATGTCCGAGTAACTTTGCTCTTTCACTTGCCGGTAATCCCATTGGTACATATACATAGGAATTAAGAGCCATACGAAATGCATGGTTGTTACTTAGCTTTAAACCAAGCTTCTTTGAAACCTTATACAAGGATTCGTAGTAAGATACTGTGGTTGTCCATGAACAATCTTCTTTACAGAATACCCACTCGGAATGAATACCCAGAGCCTTTTGCTTTGCTTTCAGCTCATCCAAAATCTCACGAATACGATTGGTAAGAGGAATGAAGCGTCCGTTATTGCTAACACCTTTTTCGTTTTTGGTAGTCGGATTGTAATAATAGACTTTTACGCCATCCCGTTTTTCATCATTCTGCTGAGAATGGATATGAATGGAATTTCCCTTTACATCAGACCATTTCAAAGAAGGTATTTCACCTTCTCTAACTCCGGTCTCTGAGGAAAACAAAATAGCATAACCATTTACATCATATCGAAGTCTGTGAACTCGCTCCCAGAGATGTTCTCGAATCATGTCTACTTCATGCGGCTGAAAAGCTTTGTCTTCAGGTTTGTCGTTCGTAGGGGTAAAGTTCTTCGCATAGGCTTTATTTTTGCTTGGAACGGGGTTGATTTCAATATATCTGCGCTCCGGATCACAAGCATAATCAAATACAAGATTTAATATCCCCTTAAACTTGTAAAATCGCTTCTTGGTGGGTGCGAGTTCACCGGACACATTCTAGATGTACTCTTTCAATTCAGATGGCTTTATAAGGCGTATATCCTTTGCTCCAAACTCATCTGAAATAAAAGCTTTGTATGAATTATGATAATCCCGGATAGTCTTTTCCTTAGGACGTTCAGTTCGTATCTTTTCATCTAAGGCGGCTTCAAACATTGTCTTAAATGAATAATCTGTGATAACTGAGGCTCCGAAGTAATAATCATAGAGTTTATCAATCAAAGCTTCGTAAGTAGAGCATCTTGGTCTAGTGTTACCGCATCTTGTCTGCCAGCGTTTTACTTCCTGACCACGCTTTTTAACTGTGGTTTCTGTAATTGCATAGGTATGGACTTCTAATACTTTTTGTTCTTTTAGTTTTAACTCCTTTTTCGTCAATTCTTGTATTACAACGTCAACACCATTAACAATACCCTGCTTCTTCAAATCAAGCAAGCGATTTCGCTGAAAATGTAGGTCGCGTATTTCATTGAAGATATCAGAAGCGGTGTGCTGTAATGGCTGCTGTAATACCATGGGCATCCCTCCTTTCTCCATGAAATTCAAATTAAAAAGTTACCGTGAATTCTGCTTTTCTCTAAATACTTATTGTTTTGCCCTGCTATCTACAATGCATATTCAGTTATCAAGGTGCGATGGGCTTTATGCCTTTCATAATGTATGTGGGACGAGAAAAAATCTAATCCGAAATGTCGTCAAAGATAATTTCCTTCCTACAAATCATTTGGTTCAGTGTGATGCTGATTACTAAAATTTCTCAAAATGTGAGGCAAGATAATTCTTAAGCCAAATGGAGAACAAATTTTTTCGCCTATAATACATTTGGGGTGAGATATCCCTTATTACTAAACTTAGGAGAAATTTTCTTTACATCTGTTATTTGGACTGGTGTAAGGCGGTGTAAGGCAAGATGAAAGGATAGATCATGTTGAAAATCAGGTAGCCTTGAGGTGTAATTAATTATCTTGTGAGTGCAATTATCTTTCGTAGAAATGGAGAAATGGAGAACGATATGGTCAAAAACGCTTTTGATATTGATGTCAAGGTGAAATGCCTTGAAGAACGTATTACACAGGCGCAGCTTGCAGAAATGATAGGCACATCTGCTCCCTACATCAGCAGACTTATAAACAACAAGAATGATATTATCGTTAATAAAACTTTTGTAGAGATGCTTGAGGCTCTTGGCTATGATATTCAGCTTACATATATAAAGAGAGAAAAATAGGAGAAAAGGCATGGGACTATTTGACATATTCAAATCGAAGAAAACAATCGGTGTGTCCGATGGCATATCACATGTAGTTTCTAATTCGAAGGATTCTTTTGCAGATTCGAGTTCAATCTCCCCGGATGAACGCCCTTATTATCAGCCGGATGATTATTATACCTTCTACTCATACCCGGGGACAGAAATGGCAACTCGGGTGATAACATTTGAAGAACGGAAAAAGACAGCTTATCCTTCAGCAAGAGGTTTGTATGTAGCTGAAATAATGCTTCTTGAGTATTGTTCTCAGGGGAAATACCCAAAACCTAAAGGCGGGTATCCGGGATTATGGTGGTTTAAATATGGAATCCGCGATGTAGGTCATGCGTTAGAATCACTTAAGGCCAGAGGCTTTCTTCAATGGGCACCTAAAGTAAAGAGTCTGGGCACATTAAAAGTTGATGAATTAAAACAACTGCTTATTAACGAGGGACTTTCCACAGCGGGCAAAAAGGCTGACCTTGTAAGCAGAATTGCAGCGGAGATCCCAGATGAGAGGCTTGTTATTCCCGATTATGAACCCAAATACGAGCTGACAGATTTGGGCAAAGCCGAACTGGATGATAATGGTTACGTTCCCTATATGCACAGGCACAATCATCTTACTACTGAGGATAACAGGTTTGGGGAAACATTTACTGTATGGGATATCAACAAGCTGTTCCCAGATGGGAATGCTACAAACTGGCGCAGAGTTGTAGGAGATATAGAGAAGAAGCGTTTTGGTGTTGATATGGCAAATGCCATACCCGTGGAAAAGACAAGAGAGGTTTCGAAGAAAACGGACTATGTTGCCCAAAGGGATGAGGTTCGAGAGTATCTCGAGTCTATGAAAAACGAAATTGCGAAAGGAATAAAGACGGCTGGGGATGGCTTTGCGGAGGAATCGCAAGGACTTGATCTTAAGTCTACTGGAAGGGATAAGGAAGCTCTGGTTAAGTTTTACATATCAATTGGCAAACGCTTTGATGCACCGGCGTTGTACAGGGAGACGGCTAAGTTGTTACGAAAGTATGGTATGTACGAAGAAGAATTATCTGTTATTAATGCAGGGCTGCTGAATATTCCAAAAAATAATAGCCATAGAGATGAACTTTTTGAGAGGAAGAAAAAAGTTCAGGAACTTATAAAGAAAAACAAGTAAACGAGGAGGCAGAAAAATGAAGATAGTGAGTATGGTTTGTCCGAACTGTGGAGCATCATTACAGGTGGATGCGGATCAGAAAAATCTGACCTGTAATTATTGCGGAAACAGTTTATATGTCGACGATGAGGTTAAGCATGTCCAATATGATAATGCGGAAGAAACCGGATATCAGTTTGAAAAGGGACGGCAGCGCGCTCAAACGGAAACTTTTGGTGTCAATCAGCAGACAGCCAGGATGAACCCTGGACAGCCTCCCAAGAAACGAAAAACGTGGTTGTGGGTGTTGGGTTGGATATGTATTTTCCCCGTTCCGCTTACCATATTGATGGTTAGAAATCAGAAACTCAGCAAGCCCGTAAAGATTGGTATCATTGCAGCTGCATGGATTGTATATCTGCTTATAGCTTTCTTCGGCGGTGGTTCTGGAGATAATAAAGATAAAGTAAATATAAGTTATACTATCCCGATATTGGATTATTAGTCTCTGCATTAGATGAGGAAGCCCAAGAGGATTTGAGAGTAAATAAAAATCTTGGTGTATATAAAGGTGCTCTTTACGAGAATTTTGTGGCAGAGGCTTTTGTTAAGCAAGGTTTAGGACTCTTTTTTATGCTTTGGGGAACTTTTTGCGTTGATTTAATATAAAAAGTTCCCTAAAATTGATTGCGTTTTAGGGAACTTTCTAATATTATCTTGTTAGAAAAGTTCCCTAAAGGAGGTAACTATAAATGGATGGTAATTTTAATGTGATTCAACAGCTACTACAAGAAAGAGCTGATTATCAGGCTCGTTTGAATCTAATTCCCTACGACGGTTCCCCGGAAGTGAAGGAAAATAGTAGTGGAAGGTATTTATATATTCGAAAAAGAGTGAATGGCAGATTGACATCCACTTACGTTGATGTGTATTCAGACGAGTTATACCAGATGCTTTTAAGAAGCACAAAGGAAGCTAGAAGCTTAAAAAAGCAAATCCGCAGAGTTGATAAAGAACTTGCAGCTAATGGTTATACTCAGAGTGAACTATCATCTGAAGTGATTCGAAATCTTGATTTCGCTAGAGCAAATATGAAGGCTAATATCTACGATCAGGCGGTTTTAGAGGGAGTTGCCACGACATTTCCACAGACTGAGGAAATAATCGAAAATGGGACGGTTAATGGTATGACTGCCGATGATGTGCAGAAGATTCTCAATTTAAAGCACGCATGGGAATTCATTCTCGATAATGATGTTATACAGGCCGATAGTAATTATTATTTATTGTGTTATATTGCAAAACTTGTTAATGAAGGATTTTTCCATGATGGAGGTAGAATACGCGGGGTTCCGGTTTCAATCGGAGACACGAAGTATGTCCCTCCATTGCCTATTGAATCTCAGGTGATAGAAAGCATTAATGATATTTTACAAAGCGACAAGGACAAAGTAGATATTGCTATTGAATTATGTATGTATTGTATGAGAACACAGGTGTTCTTAGATGGCAATAAACGCGCTTCTGTAATTTTTGCAAATCATTTCATGATTCGTCATGGTCTTGGATTAATAGTGATTCCAGAGAATCACGTTCCGGAGTTCAAAAAGAAACTTGTTCATTATTATGAAAGTGCAGATATTGCAGATATAAGTGAATTCCTAAAAACAAACTGTTGGAAAAAGATGAAGATTTGAATTTAAGTAGGTCACTTGTGGTCATCATGACCAAAAGTTGAATAGGATTGATTTGGAGTGACTTTTGTTCCCGTTACCGAAGGATAATCTGAACCCCAGCAAACCAACCTTGCTATAGTTTCCGCCTATAACAGCATATCACGAAAAATTATACGGTCGGAAAATCCAGCTGTGCTATAATCTTTTCTTAGAGAAATAGCGTATTTGGAGTACTTATATGACACCATTTGAAGAGAAGAGAATTGCAGATGTCCGCTTAACAGAGGCAGATCGAGGAGAGATCCTTCGCTACATCGGATACTCAGGACAGACCATTGGCCCAGAGCTAGAGGCTCAGTTTCTAGACTGTATTGAGAGAGTCAATCAGGTAGCGACCCCTCGCCTGGTTTATCGTATATATAAATGTAAACCAGAGGGAGGCATCCCAGAGGAGCTATCATTTCTCACCGGTCATGATATAGAAGCCCATCTAAAAGATTGCCAGGAGATCCTTCTCATGGGGGCAACCATTGGATCTGGCTTGGATCGGGCAGTTCATGTAGAGGAAATGAGAGATGCTGTGAATTCTCTCATCATGGATGCAGCTGGATCTACGCTAATCGAGGCAGTGTGTGATAGCTTTGAAGCCATCCTCCGTAAGGAGATGACAGCTCAGGGACGCTTCATTACCACACGATTCTCCCCAGGCTATGGGGATCTGCCCTTAGCCATACAGAATACATTTGGTGATGCCATCGAGATTCGCCGCATCGGACTTACCATGACACCTGAGCACATTATGGTGCCGAGGAAGTCAGTGACTGCTGTTATTGGAATCGCAGATCATCCTTTAAGAGAGAAGAAGAGAACCTGTGCAGACTGTAATCTCCATGATTCCTGCCGCTTCCGTAGGAACGGCGTGGTGTGTGGAGAGTGATTCTTTCATCAGAGGAATACAGAAGGAAAACGAAAGAGAAATAATAATCGGGAGAGAGATATGTCTATAGACAAGATTACCATACTAGATGGTGGCATGGGCACCATGCTACAGGCTGCAGGACTAGCTCCAGGCGAGCATCCAGAGACCTTCGGCTTCGAGAGACCAGAGACTGTTAGAGAAGTGCATCGGAAGTATATTGAAGCCGGCACACGGATTCTCTATGCCAATACCTTCGGCGGCAATCCAAGGAAGTTAGCTGGCCAGCCCATTGATACGAAGACTGCGGTTACATCTGCCATTCAAACCGCAAGAGAGGCGGCAGAAGAAGGGACAGAAAAGTTCGGGCAGAAGGTATCTGTAGCCCTAGATGTTGGCCCAATCGGTGAACTTCTAGAACCATTAGGAACTGTTACCTTTGAGGATGCATACGATGCCTATAAGGAGACGGTCATTGCAGGTGCCGAAGCTGGTGCGGATCTAATTGTATTCGAGACATTCACGGATCTCTTAGATGCCAAGGCAGCAGTCCTAGCAGCTAAGGAGAATTCCGATCTTCCAGTTTGGGTGACGATGACCTTCGAAGAGTCTGGCCGTACCTTCACAGGCACAGCCCTTGGCGCCTTCGCCATGACTATGGAGGGACTAGGGGTTGAAGCAGTTGGTATCAACTGTTCCCTTGGCCCAGTGGAGATTCTCCCTCTGGCTAGAGAATTGGCTGAGTGGACCAATCTACCGCTGATTATTAAGCCTAATGCTGGCTTGCCGGATCCAGAGACGGGAGAGTATCGTCTGTCTCCTGAGGACTTCGCCTCCCAGATGATGGACTATAAGGACCTACCACTTATTGCCATGGGCGGTTGCTGTGGTACCAATCCGGACTATATCAGAGACCTGTGTCAGGCATTAGATCAGGGAAATGTAGACCGTGTGGCATTTGGTGAGAATCCTGTCACAGACATCAATCGCAATCGGAAAGCAGCTCGTCACGGAATCTGTTCCTCAACAAATATCTGTGAATTTGGTGGGGTTCGTGTCATCGGTGAACGACTGAATCCAACCGGTAAGAAGAAGTTCCAGGCCGCGCTCCTAGACCACGATATGGACTATATTTGTAAAATTGCTCTGGCGGAAGAGGAAGCAGGAGCAGATATCCTAGATGTCAATGTAGGTGTCCCGGGAGGAGATGAGAAGGCTCTGATGGTTGAGGTGGTGAAGGCCCTGCAGGGCGTGATCTCACTACCGCTTCAGATTGACTCTGGAGATGCAGAGGTTGTGGCAGCAGCCCTTCGAATCTACGCAGGCCGCCCATTAGTGAATTCTGTCAGTGCAGATGATGAGCGCTTAGATAGTTTCCTACCAGTATTGAAAAAGTACGGAGCAGCTACCGTTGGTCTCTGCTTAGATGAGGGTGGAATCCCACAGACAGCAGAGGGGAGATTTGAGAAGGCGAAGTACATCTATGATCGTTGCACAGCCTATGGCATTCCAAAAGAGGACCTCCTAATTGACTGTCTGACCCTTACCGTATCGGCTCAGCAGAATCAGGCGGTGGAGACGCTGAAGGCTCTACGGAGAGTCCATGAGGAATTAGGACTCCATGCCTGCTTAGGTGTCAGCAATATCAGCTTTGGACTGCCAGCTCGTAGCCATATTACAGAGAACTTTTTGATCCAAGCCATGCAGTGTGGATTGGACTTTCCAATTATTAATCCCAATACCTTAGCCCTAATGGATGCTGTGGCATCCTTTAAGGTGTTATCCACAGAGGATACCAATTGTGAGAACTACATCAATCGCTTTGCCAATCGACAGGAGCAGACGGTGGTTACCACAGGAACTGCTGGCAGTGCAGGTGCAAGTGATGAAAAGGGAGCGAGCAAAGCCTCAGCATCTCAGGAGATGACCGTGGAGGATGCAGTCCTGAAGGGACTAAAAGCAGAGACCAGATCTCTCTCAGAGAAGCTCCTAGAGGATCACAGTGAGGAGGAGGTCATCAATGGCTTTCTGATTCCTGCCCTAGATAAGGTGGGAGAACTCTATGAGAAGCAGGTGATCTTTCTGCCACAGCTGATCTCCTCCGCCAATGCAGCTACGGCAGCCTTTGATATGATTAAGGAGCGGATTCAGGCCAAGGGAGATGGTAGTGTCTCCAATGGTACCATTGTGATCTGCACTGTAAAGGGGGACATCCACGATATCGGTAAGAATATCGTGAAGGTCATCCTGGAAAACTACGGCTATAAGATGATTGACCTAGGTCGTGATGTCCCAGTGGAGAAGGTGGTTGAAGCCACTAAGGAGAGTGGAGCGAAATTGGTTGGCCTGTCTGCCCTTATGACCACCACACTTCCTGCCATGGAGGAGACCATCCAGGCAGTTCATAGAGAGTGCCCTGGAGTACAGGTTTTCGTAGGAGGAGCTGTTCTAACCCCTGAGTATGCTATGAAAATGGGAGCTGACTACTATTCTAAGGATGCCAGAGAGTCTGTTGACGTGGCGAAGAAAGTCTTCGGGCAGTAAGAAAAGAAGGTCTTCCTTCAAGTATTCGACCAAGCTTGTTTGAAATATGAAAAAAAGAATTAAGAAGAAAAGAAAAAAGGAATCAACATATGACGGATATCAGAGAATATCTAAGGGATCACGTCCTGATTTTTGATGGTGCCTTTGGCACCTATTACAGCCAGCGCATAGACCAGGCCTCTGGCTCATGTGAACTGGCCAATGTAGACCATCCCGATCTGGTGGGAGAGATCCATAGAGAGTATCTCATCGCAGGTGCCCAGGCACTGAAAACCAACACTTTCGGCGCATATGCCTCTCTTGTGGGTGGCCCTGAAAAGCAGGCAGAGATTATCTGGAAGGGTTTGTCCCTTGCAGAGGAAGCAGTACGAGACTATAGAGAGTTGGACTCTGCACCAGGGAATAGACCGGTTTACATTTTCGCAGATCTCGGTCCAGCGCCTGGAGATACTCCAGAGCAGAAGGCAGAGCAGTATATCCAGGCGGCGGAACTCTTTCTCCAGGCTGGTGCGAAGCACTTCCTCTTCGAAACCCAGACGGTTACAGATGGGCTGGTAGAGGCGGCTCGATATATCAAGAAGCAGAGACCAGATGCCTTTATCCTGGTGTCTTTTGGCGTGCTCCCAGATGGTTACTCCACCGCTGGTCAGTTCTATCGCCAGATGATCTTAGAAGTATTAGAAAGTGGATATGTGGACCTGGCTGGTCTGAACTGTGTGTCTAGTCCGGGACATATGGCAAAGCTCTTAGGAAAGCTGCCAGAAGAACTCCTGGCTCGAATCGCAGCCATGCCCAATGCAGGCTATCCAGTAGTTCGTGGATTCCGTACCTTCTTTGATGGAAGTGCTAAGTACTTCCAGGGAACTATGAAGCGCTTTTTAGACATGGGAATCCGTGTGCTGGGCGGCTGCTGTGGTACTACACCAGACTATATCCGAGGCTTGGCAGAATTAGCAGCGGATCAGGTGGTTGTGCCCCATGATTACACCAGTCCTTATCAGGGAGAAGGAGAGAACCCACGTGAAGGAGAGGCATACCATGGTACCATAAATCGCCTACTTACTAAGCTTCGCCGTGGAAAGCGAGTCATCGCAGTGGAACTAGACTCTCCTCGTAATGCAGAGTTAGACCGATTCATGGAAGGTGCCAAGCGGCTGCAGGCAGCAGGGGTGGATACCCTAACCATTGCAGACTGTCCTATTGCTCAGGCCAGAATGGACTCTACTCTATTGGCTTGTAAGGTGAAGAGAGAGCTAGACTTAGATGTCATCCCTCATATGACCTGTCGTGATCGTAATGTCAATGCCACCAAGGCGCTCCTATTAGGTGGCCACGCAGAGGGGATTCGGAATGTCCTGGTAATTACTGGAGACCCAATCCCTACGGCAGAGCGTGATGAAGTGAAGACAGTCTACCAGTTCAATTCTAGAAAGCTTATGTCCTTCGTATCTTCTCTGAATCAAGAGGAGTTCCATCCGGATCCATACGGCATCTTTGGTGCCTTGAATGTAAATGCCAGAAACTTCTCTGTGGAATTGGACCGCGCCAAGGAGAAGATGGAGAATGGTTGTATGGGATTTCTAACTCAGCCAGTATTGACAGAGCAGGCAATTCAGAATCTGAAGCAGGCGAAGGCTGAACTAGAGGGAGCCTATATCTTAGCAGGCCTAATTCCTGTGATTAGTGAGCGAAATGGTCGCTTTATGGATCAGGAGATCAATGGTATCTCTGTGCCAGAAGAGATGATTGAGAGTTTCCATGGACTCAACCGAGAAAAAGGTGAGGCACTGGGCAGAAAGTATGTGAATGACATCTATCATGAAATCAAAGAGTATACAGATGGAGTCTATCTCATGACCCCATTTCAGAGAATTGGTCTCATGGAAGGAATTGTAAGAGATTTATTACAAGAATAATCATATATGGTATAATCATTACGGCTTTGTGGTTGAATTGCATTTTATGCAACATAATTACATAAGCCGTAGTTTTTTATGAGAGGATTTCTATTTTCTTATGGTAATTATCGGGATTACTGGTGGCGTCGGAGCTGGGAAGAGCTTTATCCTAGACCATTTGGAGCAACAGTATGGGGCTCGGATTCTTCGGACAGATGATGTGGCGAAGGAATTATATGAGCCAGGTCAGAAACTGAACCAGAGACTACAGGAGGAGCTTCCAGAGAGCTGCTTCCTACCGGATGGCAATGTAAACCGACCGGAGCTTGCCCGTCTCATCTATCAGGATCCTCGAATCTTAGAAGAGGTGAATGCCTTAGTTCATCCAATGGTGATGGAGGCAGTACTGGATGCGATTACCTTGGCAAGAGGAGAGGATGTGGCCTACTTCGTTATCGAGTCGGCACTTCTCTATGATTCCGATTTGAATCAGCTCTGTGACAGTAAGTGGTATATCTACACCAGTGAAGAGATGCGAAGAAATCGTCTGAGAGAGACAAGGGGTTACTCAGATGAGAAGATTACAAGCATCATGAAGAATCAATTATCCGAAGAAGAATTCCGTAAGAAATCAGATGTTGTCATTGATAATAATGGGACAAAGATGCAGGGGATAACCCAAGTAGATCACGCTATGGAGAGGCTAGAGCATGGTATTTAGTAACGTTAATGAAATCACTGAAAATGACTTAGTTTTTGGTTTGGATATTGGAACCCGTAATGTGGTTGGTACGGTAGGATATCTGGATCAAGAGAAGCGATTCCACGTCCTTGGTATGGAGATGCGCGAGCATAAGACCAGAGCAATGCTAGATGGTCAGATCCATAATATCAATCGTGTAGCAGAAGTAATTGCAGATGTGAAGGAGAGCCTAGAGGCTCGAATCGGTGTGCAGCTGACACGTGTCTGCATCGCTGCCGCTGGTCGTGTACTTGTGACACAGACCACCCATGTGGAGTATTCTTTCCCAGAGGAGCAGGTCGTAACAGAGGAGGATCTCCATACCCTAGATCTCTTAGGTATCGATCAGGCCCAGCAGAAACTGAATAAGGATGAGGATCAGAAGTATCACTTCTATTGCGTTGGATATTCTGTGATGAAGTACTATCTGAACGGTGAATTATTTGCATCCCTTGAGGGACACCGTGCCACAGACATCGCAGAGGATGTAATCGTAACCTTCCTTCCAGAGGATGTAGTCGATGGACTTTACTCTGCAGTAGAGAGGGCAGGACTTGAGGTCGCTAATATGACCTTAGAGCCTATCGCTGCTATGAATCTGGCGATTCCTGAGACCTATCGCATGTTAAATATTGCATTAGTTGACGTAGGTGCCGGTACATCTGATATCTGCTTAACCAAGGAGGGAAGCATCGCAGCATATGGCATGATTCCAAATGCTGGTGATGAATTAACAGAAGTTTTGGTTCAGGCATACTTAGCAGACTTTGCAACCGCAGAGCAGATTAAGAAGGATGCTGCCGCTAAGGAAGAGGTTGTCTATCGTGATATCATGGGCATCCAGCATACCGTCCCATCTGAGGATGTATGGAAGCTGACAGATCCAATCGTTGAGCGCATTACAGATGAAGTAGCGAAGAAGATTATTGAATTAAATGGTGGTCAGACCGTAGCTGCATCCTTTGTTGTCGGTGGTGGCGGTAAGGTTCATGGCTTTACTGAGGCGCTGGCTGAGAAGCTAGGCATCATGGCAGAGCGTGTCGCTCTCCGTGGCGAAGAGGTTATGAATGAGATCGTCTTCGACCAGGATGGTATCAAGAAGGATCCACTACTAGTTACTCCAATTGGTATCTGCTTAAATTATTATGATCAGAATAATAACTTCATCATGATTCATTTCAATGGTGAGATGATGAAGCTCTATAATAATGGCGCTTTGTCTGTTTTAGATGCAGCCATCCAGGCTGGTTACTCCACCGAGGAACTCTTCCCACGTCGTGGTAAGGAACTTCACTTCACAGTGAATGGTGTAGAGCGTATGATTCGAGGAGAAGAGGGCGAGTCTGCACAGGTTATCATGAATGGTCAGGTGGCTGGCTTAAACACCCGCCTGGAGTTAAATGCGGATGTCACCATCCAGCCATCTACCTTCGGTGGAGCAGCTCATGGTACCATTGGCGATCTCACAGAGTTTGAGTCAGATGTTCTAACCTTCTTTGTAAATAATGCGAAGATTACCTGTCCGAAATTTGTCCAGGTCAACGGTTCCCTTGAGCCGAAGACCTATGAGATCCAAGAGGGCGATGAGATTGAGACCAGAAATTACTACACCGTAGGCCAGTTAGCACAGTTTATGGATGTGGAATTGGATCAAGATGCAGAGATCCTGGTGAATAATCGTCTAGCAACTCTAGACACCCTGGTATATGAGAACTTCGATGTCAATTGGAAGACTCTGAACTTCGCTACAACCGATGGCACATCTCAGATCCCTCCAATCGATGCATATCGTAATATGCAGGCAACCAATCAGATTGCAGATACACTGACCGAGATCGAGAAGGTGATTCCAACTGCTGAGAATCTAGCGGCTACTGAGCCTGAGGCATCCGAGTCTGAGATTACAGCTACTGAGCCTGAGGTATCTGAGTCTGTAGCAGACTCCCTTACACCTTTAGGCACTCCATCTGTAGCAGACTCCCTCACACCTTCAGTCACTCCATCTGTAGCAGACTCTCTGACATCCGAAGTATCTGTTGCAGGTGCTCGTCCAACTGCGGTTGAGATCAACCTGCCGGACTTTCTTGCAGATGCAATCGAGCCTGAGGACACACCAGAGGATCTCCATAGCTTAGGGCCTGTTGTGGATAGCGACATCGCTGACTATGTAGACCGTGCATCCGAAGGTTCTGCTTTTGAGGTAGAGGACTTAGACCAGTTGGCAATGGATTCTGCAAGTGACTGGACAGAGAGTGAACTTACAGAAGTAAGCACCAGTGAGACAGTAGCAGAGCCTGTTTTCGATTCGGAAGAGGTAAAAGAGGAAGCAGAACCAGAACTTGTAGTGACCATTCCAGAGCCAGTGGAAACACAGATTCATGTCACCATCAATGGACAGAGTCATGTGCTTTCTGGTAAAGACAATTATATGTTTATCGACATTTTTAATGTCATTGATTTTGATACAACCCAGTCCCATGGACGCTCTGTATATACTAAGGTGAATGGACAAATCGCCGGATATATGGATCCTCTGCATGAGGGTGATACCGTGGAGATTGGTTGGGAAGAGAATTAATTCATGGATTTTTTTAGTATCGCAAGCGGGTCCAGTGGGAACTGCATCTGCATCGGAAATGGGAAGCATCACCTCCTGATAGATGCTGGAATCAGCGGGAAGAAGATTGAGGAGGGAATGAATCAGAATAACCTTACAACTAGGGATTGTGATGGGATTCTCATTACCCACGAGCACGCAGACCATGTGTCTGGACTTGGAGTTCTAGCTCGTCGCTATGGCCTCCCTATGTATGCCACACAGGGGTCCATCGCAGCTATCCAGGGAATGAAGAACCTTGGAAATATAGACCCCGCCCTATTTCATGTGATTCAGCCAGGACAGCCCTTCACCGTAGAGGAGTTAGAGGTAGATCCCGTCCACATCTCCCATGATGCGGCAGATCCAGTTGCCTATGTGGTATCGGATGGACAGAAGAAGGTAGGTGTCTGTACAGACCTTGGAACCTATGATGACAATATTGTGAAGCATATGAGTGGCTTAGATGCACTGATTCTAGAAGCTAATCATGATGTCCGAATGCTTGAGGTAGGACCTTATCCATACCAGCTGAAGATGCGTATCCTATCAGACAGGGGACATCTCAGCAATGAGAAAAGTGGACAGCTTCTAAGCCAGCTTCTGCATGACGATATGAAGCATATCCTCCTAGGACATCTATCTAAAGAGAATAATCTAGCAGAACTAGCCAAGCAGGCAGTGTGCTTAGAAGTATCCTTAGCAGACAATGAATATAAGGGATCTGACTTCCCGGTTGAAGTGGCATCAAGGTCCCATGCCACAGAACTGATCGAGGTGTAGCAGGCCATTTTCTATGGAAATTGGACCTGTAAAATGGTATATTAGTAGTAATTTTGAGAAGCAATTCATTCAGAAGTATAGTTAATAATTGAAGTGGGTAGATTCTTATGAATTGACCCTGGGATTGAGAAAGAAAGAGAAGACTCATTATGGAACAGAAAGCACAGAAAACCATTATTACTGTAGTTGGTAAGGATACTGTTGGTATCATTGCGAAGGTTTGCACTTATCTCTCTAATGAGGGAATCAATGTGAATGACATTACCCAGACCATTTTACAGGGTTACTTCAACATGATGATGATTGTTGATATGTCCGGATGCAAGAAGGCCTTCGACGAAGTACAGGCTGATTTAAAGGCAATCGGAGATGACATTGGTGTTGAGATCAAGGCACAGCGTTCTGAGATTTTCGATATGATGCATCGTATCTAATTCACGGCGAATCTTGGATACGGTTTACATTTACGAATTACGAATTACGAATTACGAATTACGAATTACGAATAAAGGAGATAGCATGCCTAGTATATATGAAGTAGAAGAAACCAATAAGATGGTGGAGCAGGAGAACCTGGATATCCGTACCATCACCATTGGTATCAGCCTGTTCGAGTGTATGGACAGTGACTTAGAGAAGTGTAATGAGAAGGTCTATAACCGCATCATGTCTGTGGCGAAGGACCTGGTAAAGGTGGGTAAGGAGATTGAGACCGATTATTGCATCCCAATCGTCAATAAGCGTATCTCCGTCACTCCAATTGCTACCGTTGGTTCTGCCTGCTGTAAGAGCCCAGAGGATTATGTCACTCTGGCTAAGACCTTAGACCGATGTGCACATGAGCTGGGGATCAACTTCATCGGAGGTTACAGCGCTCTGGTTTCCAAGGGTATGACCACTTATGATGAGTATCTGATTCGTTCTATTCCACAGGCTATGGCTGAGACAGACTTCGTCTGCTCTAGTGTAGTGGTTGGTTCCACGAAGACGGGTATCAATATGGATGCTGTCCGCCTTATGGGTGAAATCATTAAAGAGACCGCTGAGAGAACTAAGGAAAATGATTCTCTAGGCTGTGCAAAGTTGGTTGTTCTCTGCAATGCACCAGATGATAACCCATTCATGGCAGGCGCTTTCCATGGTATCACAGAGGCAGATGAGATCATTAATGTAGGTATCTCTGGCCCTGGTGTTGTAAAGACTGCATTAGAGTCTGTTCGTGGAGAGAGCTTCGAGGTTCTCTGCGAGACCATTAAGAAGACCTCCTTTAAGATTACAAGAGTTGGTCAGCTGGTTGCAAAGCGGGCATCTGAGATGCTTGGCATCCCATTTGGTATCATTGATCTGTCTCTGGCTCCAACACCTGCAATTGGTGATTCTGTTGCAGATATCCTCCATGAGATCGGTCTAGAGTATGCTGGTGCACCTGGTACTACAGCAGCCCTTGCTATGCTGAATGATCAGGTGAAGAAGGGCGGTATCATGGCATCCTCCTATGTAGGCGGATTGTCCGGTGCCTTCATCCCTGTATCTGAGGATCAGGGTATGATTGATGCAGTAGAAAGAGGCGCTCTGACGATTGAGAAGTTAGAGGCTATGACCTGCGTCTGCTCTGTAGGATTAGATATGATTGCAATCCCAGGAGACACTCCAGCTACTACCATCTCTGGTATGATCGCTGATGAAGCAGCTCTTGGTATGGTGAATCAGAAGACCACAGCTGCCCGTCTGATTCCTGTCATCGGTAAGGGTGTAGGAGAGACTGTTGAGTTCGGTGGCCTGCTTGGACATGCACCGATTATGCCAGTGAATCCATATTCTTGTGCAGACTTCATTAATCGCCAGGGACGTATTCCAGCACCAATTCATAGCTTCAAAAATTAAGGCCATATGAGTGCCATGGCAGAAGGAAATCATAAGCTTAGGACCCTTGGAAAAACAAATAACCGGCTACAGATGGAAGGGCATATGCTTTCTATCTGTAGCCGGTTTATTTTATTTATCCTCTTTTCCCCAGAAGTTCACAGGTTCGTAGTCTTGTAACTGGGCTAGAAAGCCTGCTTTGCTTAGTTCCTCTTGAATCCGATCTAGGATCTCATCACTGTCTGCTACCACGGTGTGATAGTGGTAACCGGAGGTGGTGTTTTTTAATAGCTTGGACTTGCCATTGGCAATCTGTGTGAGATATGTATCGATATCTCGGCGGGATTGGATATTTAATTCTCCGCGGATGATGCCATAGACCTTATGGTAGACGAAGACATCCTTCACCTTACCGCCTTCATCGATGATAATAGTTAATTCCTTGGCTACATCCTCATCCGAATGGATGGTCTTAAACACTCTGGCGCATTCGCTACGTCCATTGATGATATATCCCCTATAGGTAGAGTCGATTTCATAACCCATTGCACGAATCAGTGCGATGTCTTGCACAATGACCTGTCTTGAGACACCTAACTCCTTAGAGAGTCTGCCTCCAGAGTATGGACCATTGGAATCCTTTAGAAGACTTATGATTTTATTTCGCCGTTCTTCACCGCTCATGATTGGTATTCCCCTTGTCTTTACACTTGTTCATACACCCATTTTACATATTATGGATTGGCTTTTGAAGTATATTTTTTCCACTATAGATAATCTGTGTCTAGATGGCATGTAAGTGCTTTAAGGATAGATCCATAATTGGAGCAGAGTGAGTCAGGGCGCCGCTGGAGATGAAGTTAACCTTCAGATCCTTGATACCATCGATTTTTTCCTTGGTGACATTACCAGAGATCTCGATTAAAGCGCGACCGGAAATGATGTCGATGGCCTGCTGCATGGTGTCGTGGTCCATATTATCCAGCATGATGATGTCTGCGCCTGCATCCACTGCTTCCTGAACCTGCTCTAAGGTCTCGGTCTCCACCTCAATCTTACGGACGAATGGGGCATAGGCCTTGGCCATGGTGACAGCTTCCTTAACACCGCCAGCGGCACCGATATGATTATCCTTTAGAAGTACACCATCGGACAGGTTATAGCGGTGGTTATTACCAGAACCAGTACGAACTGCATACTTTTCAAAGATTCGGTTATTAGGTGTGGTCTTTCTGGTGTCTAAGAGCTTGATCTCTGTACCCTCTAAGAGAGCGGCAGTAGCGTGGGTATAGGTTGCGATTCCGCTCATGCGCTGCAGATAGTTCAGCGCAGTTCTCTCGCCGCAAAGCAGCACGCGGATATCTCCTGTGATGGTCCCGATGAGATCACCATTCTTCACAGAATCGCCGTCTTCAAAATGCATGTCAAAGGAAGTGGTCTCGTCTAAGAGACCAAAGGTTCTCTCGAATACCTGCAGTCCGCAGAGGATACCGTCCTCCTTAGCGATTAAGTCCACCTGTCCCATTGTAGCGGTGGGCATCACTGCATTGGTGGATACGTCCTCTGATGTGATGTCTTCCTTCAGTGCCCCGAGAATCAGTGGGTCTACATTCAGTTTTAGTGTAACTGGATCAAACATGTTATTTCTCCTTATATTTATATTTTTCAATCTTTTCTTCTTCGATGGAGGGAGGGGTTCCTCTCTATAGAAATGTAAGGCTTGGTCTACATTTCCGTAGAGGCCTAGACTGCCTCCATATCTCTATAACTAGCCCCGATTGGACGACCCTCATTCTCACGACTGATTTCCTCTCGGACATTCTTCGCATAGTCACGCTCCATAGCAGACGCATCCAAATAGATGCTGTAGTTAATGGCCGAAAACAGGTCAGGACGCTTGCGGACGAATGGATAGTGCTCCATTAGATCCAGTGCGGCACGCTTAGCGAAAACCAGACTCTCCAGGAGAGAATTAGAGGCTAAGCGATTCCTACCGTGGACGCCATTACATGCGGTTTCACCTACGGCATAGAGCTGGTCCATAGAGGTCTTACTAGCGTAGTCTACCCGGATACCACCCATGAAGTAGTGCTGGGCAGGGACGACTGGAATTGGCTCCTTCCGTGGGTCATAGCCCATCTCTAAGCAGTGAGCCACGATATTAGGGAAGTGCTCCTCTAATTCCTTAGCTGGGATATCCCGGAGATCCTCCCAGACATGGTCTGTGCCATCCTTTTCCATCTGCTTTCTGATCTCTTGGGTTAGGAGATCTCGAGGCAGTAGCTCATTGGTGAAGCGATTCATATTCTTATCTAAGAGCTTGGCGCCTTCGCCACGAACAGATTCGGAGATTAGAAAGCTTCGATCCTCCGCCTTCTTGGTATAGAAGGTGGTTGGATGGATCTGGATATAGTTCACATCCTTTAATTCGATATTGTGCTTCAGGGCAATGGCCAGGCCGTCTCCAGTCAGGTGACGGAAGTTGGTAGAGTGCTGGAAGAGTCCACCTATGCCACCTGTTGCCAGAACGGTGTAGTCTGCTTGGATGGCATCCAGAGATGAATCGTTTCGACGGATGATGGCTCCGAAGCAGCGATTGTTGTCCTCGACGATGTCCACCATGGTGGTGTAGTCCAAGAGATGGATATTACGATGCTTTCTTGCCTCCATTAGTAGGTGGCTGGTAATCTCCTTACCAGTGATATCCTTATGGAAGAGGATACGTTTGTCAGAGTGTGCTCCTTCTCTCGTGAAGAGCAGTGCACCGTCTGGATCTCTCTGGAAGCGAGTGCCATAGGAAATGAGATCTCGAATGACATCCTGAGAGGAACGAATCATCAGATCCACAGAGGTCTTGTCATTCTCATAATGTCCAGCCTTCAGAGTGTCCTCGAAGTAGCTATCATAGTCGTCATCATTCTTCAGCATGCAGATACCACCTTGGGCTAAGTAGGAGTCATTGCTCTCGAAGTCTGACTTGGTAATGATGGTGATGTCTACCGTTTCTGGCAGATTCAGTGCGCAGTAGAGTCCACTGCATCCACAGCCAACAATTAGTACATCCGTATTCATAAGTGCCTTCTTTCAAATACTTAGGTTTCCCATGTTTTCACAACATTTCCACGATTATAGCACTTGCTTTTATAGGTGACAAGACAGTTGTAAATTAACATGTAAATTGATATGTAAAAAGACATGTAAAATGACATGTAAATTGAGATGTTTGTTGGAATGAAACTGGCGTGGTGTATCCATCCACCTTCGATGGATAGTTGAACATAATTAAAGTAATAGGCAACTAAATGCTTGGTTTTCATTTATCAGAAATCGTGCTATATTATAGGTGAAGATGCATAGGGGCAGTCTTACAGGGACTGTCCCTATTTCTATGATAAGAATTAGGAGACTATATGCTGATTTCAGATATTATTGGTCCAGTGATGGTAGGACCATCTAGTTCCCATACTGCTGGGGCTGACCGCATTGGAATGATTGCCCGTCGAATCCTAGGCGAGGAAGTGGTATCCGCTGACATCGGACTCCATGGATCCTTTTTGGCTACAGGACGAGGACATGGTACAGATCGTGCCCTGGTGGCAGGAATCATGGGTATCCCTGTGGATGATGAGAGAATTCCCAATAGCTTTATCATCGCTAAGGAGCGTGGGCTTTTTTATCAGATTCATGGTGTGAATCTGGGAGATGAGGTTCATCCTAACTCTGTTCGTCTAGAACTAAGAGGAGAGAGCGGTAAGTCCGTTGAACTCATTGCAAGCTCCATCGGTGGTGGCCGGATTAAGGTGGTGGAGATCGATGGTATCCCAGTTAGCTTCTCTGGTGATCTAGCGACCCTGATCGTGCATAATCTAGACCAACCTGGCTATGTGGCTGAGGTCACATCTATGCTGGAGAAGCAGTCGGTGAATATCGCAACCATGCAGCTGAATCGTTCCAATCGTGGCGGAAGTGCGATAATGGTTATTGAATGTGACGCTGAGGTTCCAGAGTGTACGATTCGCTCTCTTGAGGCCTTGGATGGAGTCTTAAACGTGACCTATATTTCTATGGAGGCATAATGTTCGATTCGTTAAATGCAATTTGTGAGAAGGCAGCAAAGGAGAAGAAGTCTGTCTGGCAGGTGGTGATAGAGGATGATGCCTGTCAGCAGGATATCTCTGTAGAGGATAATCTGCTTCGGATGGTGACGGTCTATCAGGCCATGCGTGCTTCGGATGAAAACTATGATCCAAGTCAGAAGTCCAATTCTGGACTGGTTGGCTGTGAAGCTGAAAAGGTGCGTAAGGCTCGTCTAGAGGGAAGCCTCATGTGCGGTGACTTCGTGAGCCGCATCATGGAGAGAGCCCTTCGGGTGGCAGAGTCCAATGCCTGCATGAAGAAGATCGTAGCGGCTCCGACAGCAGGATCCTGCGGCGTGATGCCGGCGGTACTTCTCACTATTCAGGAAGAGTATGGATATAGTGATGAGGACATGGCTAAGGCTCTCTATGTAGCTGGTGGCATTGGTTCTGTTATCGCACATCGTGCCAGTGTCTCTGGTGCGGAGGGAGGATGCCAGGCGGAGATCGGCTCTGCATCTGCCATGACGGCAGGAGCGGCGGTTTACTTGAGAGGTGGTAGTAATGAGCAGATGATGAATGCATCTGCCCTGGCCTTAAAGAGTCTTTTAGGTCTGGCCTGTGATCCAGTGGCAGGTCTGGTAGAAGTGCCATGTGTAAAGCGTAATGTGATTGGCGCTGTGAATGCACTTACTGCAGCGGATATGACCATGGCAGGGATTGAGAGCAAGATCCCACCAGATGAGGTCATTGATGCTATGCAGTCCATTGGCAGACGGATGGATCCTAGTATCCGTGAGACGGGAGTGGGCGGACTGGCTGGCACACCGACAGGTGCTCGTATCCGTGAGGAGATTCGCGGAAATCTGTAAAAGCAAAAGTGCTTTTCTATGGTAAGGAATAGGGACAAATCATTGGTGCATAAAAATTCATTTTTATTTAATGATTTGTTCCCCTATATTTGGTAGACTTTTCAAATTATCTGTGAAAAAATAGAGATACAGTCGGGAATTTATTCTTGGCTGTATCTTCTTTTTATAGAAAGGCCCACTATGTTTGATTTAGGATTCCGCGTTAGTTTTGAAATTGCGGTTTGGACCATTATTATTGCTGCAAGTTGCGATATCATGGTGTCCTATATCCATCATTTTCAGTTCGTGGGTTTATTCCCTATGCAGGAATACCTAACCATGGTGAGTTTCTTAGCCCATAGTTTCTTAGGCCCTATGTATCTCACCTATATCATGGAGTGCAATGGGACTGCTCATGGCAAGAGTCGACGCTTCTGGCTCCTTACGATGACTCCATTTGTCTTACTTCTCCTGATGATCATGATGAATCCATGGACCCAGGTGGTCTATCATTTTGAAAATGGTGACTATGTGCGAGGTGCCTGGACCTACTTTATATCGACATTGGTAATCGGGTTTTCGAGAAGGTTTGTAAGTTCATTCATGACAATCCATTGGCAGAAATGGGGATCTTCTATGTGGAACTGAATCTGTCTGTGTACCAGCTGCCTTATCGTGAATTGCTTGATTACTTCAAGGAATGCATGCTTCGCTATGGAGTTCGAAGCAGCGAGATTAATATTGAGATTACAGAGTCTGGTAATTTGGTATCTCTGGATCGAAATAATATGCTGAAGCGATTCCAGCAGTATGGATTCCGCTTCTCATTAGACGACTTCGGAACAGGTAGCAGTAATCTGAATCGTCTCTTGAATGAACCCTATACCAATATTAAGTTTGATAAGATGCTTTTGGATTGTTCGGAGGATAATCCTCGTAATCTAAGCTATTATGAGAATATGCTGCATATGGTGAAGGGCATGGGCTTCCGTGTCATTCAGGAGGGTGTTGAGACCCAGGAGCAGATGGAACGTGTGAGAGATATGGGATGTGATTTGATCCAGGGATATTATTATTCCAAGCCGCTTCCAGTTGCTGCCTTTGTGGACTTTATGAAGGAGCATCAGACAACCTTTTAAGATGAAGAAGCTTTCAACCGGATTTGATATGTCCCCTCTTTACTGGACAATGTAAAGTTCAGTAAGGAGGGTTTTACTTTGGACAGGAGATTCGACCGACCTCTTCAATGATGTGATGAAGAGATGTGGTGAGTTCATCCTTAGTGGCACGGTAGTACATCTCCTTACCGTGGCGTTCTGATTCGATGAGGCCTGCATTCTTCAGTAGTCGAAGGTGATGAGAGACGGCTGGACTACTCATATCCATAATGGCAGCGATATTGATGACACATTCCTCTGTATGACACAGGAGCCAGAAGATTCTGAGACGACTGGGGTCGCCTAACTGCTTCATGGCATCAGAAACTGCCTTGATGGTAGACTCCTGCGGCAATTCGTGTAGGACATGCTGATCACAGGTCCCATGATTATGTGGTAATTTTATCAGTTCAGCCATAGATGGCACCTCTTTTCCGAAACGTTCTTATCTATTATTATAGAGGGGCAGGATTTTGGATTCAAGATTAAATACCTACTTAATGATTTGGCTTTTGAGAGAAATATAAACCAGGCGAGAGCTTGGTTTACATTTCTAGATAGATGGGAGCAGTAGTGGAAACCGTAATATTTCATGTGGATGTGAATTCGGCATTCCTGTCATGGAGTGCAGTGGAAGCACTAAAAAGAGATCCAGACTCTGTGGATCTAAGAACCATCCCAAGTGCGGTGGGAGGAGATAAGGCCACACGTCATGGGATCATTACGGCCCGCTCCATTCCAGCGAAGAAGTACCATGTGACAACAGGAGAGCCAGTGGTGAAGGCTCTTGAGAAGTGCCCGGATCTGGTGCTGGTACCAGGAGACTATGGGGCCTATTCCAGACATTCCCATGAACTGATGGATCACTTGAGAAAGTATGCCCCTGTGGTGCAACAGTATTCCATTGATGAGGCTTTTTGTGACTTTACAGGGACTAAGAAACTATATGGGGATCCAGTGTCCTTCGCTCACAAGCTGAAGGATGAGATCTACGAGACATATGGCTTCTCTGTGAATGTGGGCATCTCTAGTAATAAGCTTTTGGCTAAGATGGCTTCGGACTTCGAGAAGCCCAATCGAGTGCACACCCTATACCCTGAGGAAGTCCCTAGTAAGATGTGGCCACTTCCGGTGGGAGACTTATTCTCTGTAGGTAAGTCCACGGCGGCCAGACTCCATGCCCTGGGTATCCATACCATTGGAGAACTGGCTCATACCGATGAGTCCATATTGGTGGCGCAGTTTAAGAGCTTTGGTCATGCCTTATATGAATATGCAAATGGCCGCTCCTCCTGGGACTTTGCCGCGCGGGATAAGGATACGAAGAATAAGAGCTATTCCAATGAGATCACCATCTCACATGACGTCACCAATACAGAGGAGGCCCATCTGATTCTTCTGTCTCTGGCTGAGTCGGTGGGATCGAGACTGCGTCGAGATGGATTCAAGGTCAGTGTGGTACAGGCCTATTATAAGGATGCGGGCTTTGCTGTTCATTCTAAGCAACTGACCCTGGATGCACCTACAGATTCTACCCAGAAGCTCTATGAGACAGGTGTAGAACTATTTGACCTCCTTTGGCAGGAGGAACCGATACGATTAATGGGATTATCTGGTGCCCGTGCAGAAAGTGGGGAACTAGAGCAGTTGAATTTCTTCGATATGGAAAAGTCGGAAAAGAGGAAGAAACTGGATACTGCCATTGATGAGGTGCGGAATCGATTTGGCGCAGAGGCCATTACAAGAGCCAGTCTCTTAGATCAAACCGACCGGAAGAAATTATCTCGGAAGTAATCTATGATGATAGGGACTCGACAAAATTGAAATGGTCGGATGGAAATGAATCGATTGATAAAAAAGGAACCTACGATGAAGGGCAATTCCCAATCATCGCAGGTTCTTTTGCTTGGTTTATATTTGGACCAAAATTAGTCGTCCTGTTCCTCATCATCGAAGGTGGAGAATACAGTTCTCTTACGAGCCATCTCATCGCTATCCAGATAGTCATCGTAAGTAGAAACCTTATCTACCATTGTTCCATCAGGCATGATCTCGATGATACGGTTTGCTGTGGTCTGAACGATCTCATGATCTCGAGAGGAGAAGAGGAGAACGCCCTTGAACTTCTTGAGACCAGTATTCAGTGCAGAGATGGACTCCATGTCTAAGTGGTCAGTAGGCTCGTCTAATATCAGGACATTAGAAGCCTCGATCATCATACGGGACAGAAGGACACGAACCTTCTCACCACCGGAAAGGACACGCATCTTCTTCACGCCGTCCTCGCCAGCGAAGAGCATACGTCCTAAGAAACCACGGACATAGGATGCATCCTTGATCTCAGAGAACTGAGTCAGCCACTCAACGATGGTCAGGTCATTATCGAAGATCTTCGTATTATCCTTAGGAAAGTAGGACTGGCTTGTAGTTACGCCCCACTTATACTCACCAGAGTCTGGCTGGATCTCGCCATTCAGAATCTGGAAGAGAGCAGTCTTAGCTGCTTCATTGGCACCAACGAATGCAATCTTATCATCATGATTTACATGGAAGGTGATATTATCCAGAATCTTCTTACCATCTACAGTCAGGCTGATATTATCAACGCTTAATACTTCATTACCAATCTCACGCTGTGGGCGGAAGTCGATGTATGGGTACTTACGGCTAGAAGGACGGATATCGTCTAATTCGATTTTCTCTAGTGCCTTCTTACGGGAGGTAGCCTGCTTACTCTTAGAAGCGTTAGCAGAGAAGCGGGAGATGAATTCCTTTAACTCCTTAATCTGCTCTTCCTTCTTCTTATTTGCTTCCTTACGCTGCTTGATGATCAGCTGGGAGGACTCATACCAGAAGTCGTAGTTACCTGCGTAGATCTGGATCTTACCATAGTCGATATCTGCGATGTGGGTACATACCTTATTCAGGAAGTAACGGTCATGGGATACAACGATAACGGTATTCTCGAAATTGATTAAGAATTCCTCTAACCATGCAATCGCATCTAAGTCTAAGTGGTTGGTAGGCTCATCCAGAAGCAGGATGTCAGGGCTACCGAACAGGGCCTTAGCTAAGAGAACCTTGACCTTAATGGGCATTGGGATATCACTCATGAGAGAGTAGTGATACTCATTTTCAACACCCAGACCATTCAGAAGGGTCTGTGCATCACTCTCAGCATTCCATCCATCCATCTCTGCGAATTCAGTCTCAAGCTCAGAAGCCTTGATTCCGTCCTCATCAGAGAAGTCAGGCTTAGCGTAGAGAGCATCCTTTTCCTTCATGATGTCATAGAGACGCTGGTTACCCATGATTACGGTATCAAGTACAGTATATGCATCGTACTTGAAGTGATCCTGCTCTAAGACAGAGAGACGCTGGCCTGGAGTGATGATGATATCACCATTGGTTGGCTCTATCTTGCCAGAGAGAATCTTTAAGAAGGTAGACTTACCAGCACCGTTGGCACCAATTAAGCCATAGCAGTTACCTTCAGTGAATTTGATATTTACGTCTTCGAAAAGTGCTTTTTTACCAAAACGAAGAGAGACGTTACTTGCTTGGATCATATTTTATCCTTTCAGCATACGTATTATTTCATTGCAACGTTTCTTATTTTATTAGGAAATTCGGATTTTGGCAACTGTTTCTACTGATAATATGCGGAACTTCTGCTTTTTTAGAAAACAGATAGTCAATAAGCATAGGAATGTTGAATACATATCACTCTTTGTGTATGTATGTATGTATGAAAAATTAAACAGATGATTTCTAGGTACTTCTATTGATTTTTACTAATAGGAAATCTAAAATAATGATTGGACTTTGTGCAAATTGTGTATTTTTGAAATAGCACAGGCTGATTAGTCCTCGGTGGTATTTCAGAAAACATTGATTTTACAGGGTTTTATTCTTGTTTTTAGGAGGGAAAATTCATGATCAAAAGAAAAATGAAAACCATGGATGGTAACCATGCTGCAGCTCATGCTTCTTATGCATTTACTGAAGTAGCAGCTATGTATCCCATCACCCCTTCATCTGTAATGCCTGAGGCAACAGACGAATGGGCAACAGCCGGACGTAAGAATATGTTCGGACAGACTGTACAGATCACCGAGATGCAGTCCGAGGCAGGTGCCGCAGGTGCCGTTCACGGATCTCTTACAGCTGGTGCACTTACTACAACTTATACCGCATCTCAGGGTCTTCTTCTGATGATTCCTAATCTGTATAAGATTGCTGGTGAGGGACTTCCAGGTGTATTCGATGTATCTGCACGTTGTGTAGCAACTCATGCACTGAACATTTTTGGTGATCATTCTGATGTATATGCTTGCCGTCAGACTGGTGTAGCAATGCTCTGTGAATCTTCCGTACAGGAAGTAATGGATCTGACTCCAGTTGCTCATGCATCTGCTCTGAAGGGCCATGTTCCATTCATCAACTTCTTCGATGGTTTTCGTACTTCTCATGAGATTCAGAAGATTGAAACTTGGGATGAGAAGAATGGTTATCCTGAACTTCAGGATATGATCGATCAGGATGCACTGAAGGCATTCAAGCAGAACGCTCTGAATCCTAACCATCCGAAGGAATTAGGCTCCGCTCAGAACCCTGATATCTTCTTCCAGTCTAGAGAGGCTTGCAACTCTACTTATGATGCACTGCCTGCAATCGTCCAGACTTACATGGATAAGATCAACGAGAAGATTGGTACTGACTACAAGCTCTTCAACTACTATGGTGCTCCTGATGCTGAGAATATCATCATCGCTATGGGTTCCGTATGTGAGACAATCGATGAGACTATCGATTACTTAATGAAAAAGGGTGAGAAGGTCGGCGTTGTTAAGGTTCGTCTCTACCGTCCATTCTGTGCAGATGCACTTGTTGATGCAATTCCTGATACAGTTAAGAAAATCTCTGTACTTGATCGTACAAAGGAGCCAGGTTCCCTTGGTGAGCCTCTCTACTTAGACGTAGTAGCAGCTTTAAAGGGCACGAAGTTCGATCAGGTTCCTGTATTCACAGGTCGTTATGGTCTTGGTTCTAAGGATACTACTCCTGGACAGATCATCGCTGTTTACAGAAATACTGAGAAGAAGAGATTCACCATCGGTATCATCGATGATGTAACTCATCTGTCTCTTGAGGTTAAGGAGAATCCTGTAACCACACCAGAGGGTACAACAAACTGTAAGTTCTGGGGCCTTGGTGCTGATGGTACCGTAGGTGCGAATAAGAACTCTATCAAGATTATCGGTGACAACACTGATATGTACGCGCAGGCTTACTTTGACTATGATTCTAAGAAGTCCGGTGGTGTAACTATTTCTCACCTTCGTTTCGGTCATAGCCCAATTCGTTCCACATACCTGATCAACCAGGCAAACTTCGTAGCATGTCATTGTACAGCATACATCTACAAGTATCCTATGGTTCAGGATCTGGTTGATGGTGGTACATTCCTGTTCAATACACAGTGGACTCCAGAGGAACTGGATGAGAAGCTTCCTGGACAGGTTAAGCGTTACATCGCTGAGCACAATATTAACTTCTACATCATCGATGGTGTTAAGATCGGTAAGGAAATCGGACTTGGCAAGCGTATCAACACTGTACTTCAGTCCGCATTCTTCTCGCTGACTAAGCTGATCCCTGAGGAGCAGGTTCTCCAGCTGATGAAGGACGCAGCGAAGGCTTCCTATGCAGCTAAGGGTGATAACGTTGTTAAGATGAACTGGGATGCGATCGACGCTGGTGCAACTGCTTACCAGAAGATTGACGTACCTGCATCTTGGAAGGATTGCCCTGATGAGGACTTCTCTCAGTCAATCGATCAGTCTGGCAGCAAAGAAGTTATCGACTTCGTTAAGAATATCCAGCAGAAGGTTAACTCTCAGACTGGTAACACAATTCCTGTATCTGCAACAATGCCATATGTAGATGGTGCTACACCATCCGGTACTGCAGCATACGAGAAGCGTGGTGTTGCAACAGACGTTCCTGTATGGGATGCAACAAAGTGTATTCAGTGTAACCGCTGTGCATATGTATGTCCTCATGCAGCAATCCGTCCAGTTGCTCTGACAGCTGAAGAGGATGCAAATAAGCCAGAAGGCATGCAGACTAAGGACCTTACAGGTAATGCAGATTACAAGTTCGCAATCGTTGTATCCGCAATGGATTGTACCGGATGTGGTTCTTGTGTAAATGTATGTCCTGCTAAGGAAAAGGCTATCCAGATGGGCGACTTCGAGACCAACGAAGGAGAGCAGAAGTACTTCGATTATGCAGTTAAGCTTCCTGATAAGGAAGACCTGATTGAGAAGTTCAAGATCAACTCTGTTAAGGGCTCTCAGTTCAGACAGCCTCTGCTTGAGTTCTCTGGCGCTTGTGGTGGATGTGGTGAGACACCTTATGCTCGTCTGGTCACACAACTCTTTGGTGATAGAATGTACATTGCGAATGCAACTGGATGTTCTTCTATCTGGGCGAACTCTTCACCTTCTACACCTTACACTGTAAACGCACAGGGTCATGGTCCTGCATGGTCTAACTCCCTGTTCGAGGATGCAGCTGAGTTTGGTTATGGTATGCTTCTTGCTCAGAGAGCTATCCGTGACAAGCTGGCTAATAAGCTGGATGAAGTTGTTGCAGCTACAGGTGATGCAGCTCTGACAGCAGCAGTAGCTGATTGGAAGGAGACTTTCAATGATGGTATTGCTAACCAGCTTGCAACTGAGAAGGTTGTAGCAGCTCTTGGCGAGATCAAGAATGATGCCGCAGCTGAGATCCTGGTTGAGAAGGACTTCCTGTCCAAGAAGTCTCAGTGGATCTTCGGTGGTGATGGTTGGGCTTACGATATCGGATTCGGTGGTCTGGATCATGTACTTGCTTCTGGTAAGGACATCAACATCATGGTATTCGATACTGAGGTTTACTCCAACACTGGTGGACAGTCTTCTAAGTCTACACCTATCGGAGCTGTTGCTCAGTTCGCATCAGGTGGTAAGGATACGAAGAAGAAGGATCTTGCTTCTATCGCAATGTCCTATGGTTATGTATATGTAGCACAGATCTCTATGGGTGCTGATATGAATCAGACAGTTAAGGCTATCGCTGAGGCAGAGGCATATCCAGGACCATCCCTGATCATTGCATATGCTCCATGTATCAACCATGGTATCAAGAAGGGTATGTCTAAGGCTATGACCGAGGAAGACCTGGCTGTTAAGTCTGGATATTGGTTCGACTTCAGATTCGATCCTTCTAAGGCTGAGAACAAGTTCACCCTTGATTCTAAGGCTCCAACAGAAGACTATAAGGAGTTCCTGGTTGGTGAGAACCGTTACGCTTCTCTGAAGAAGTTCCATCCTGAAAAGGCTGAAGTATACTTCGAGAAGGGTGCACAGGGCGCTAAGGAGCGTTACACTTACCTGAACAAGCTGGTTACTCTGTACGCAGACTAATCCAAAGCTATCCTGTAGCGTTATAATTTAACACTTGAGACCGTCTCTAGGTAACTAGAGGCGGTCTTTTTTTGTGGAAATATAGATCAATCCATAAGTATCTGTAAGAGATGGAATGATACTGTTTCAGTTGGTATAAGTTCCAGAAAACAGGGAGGTGGAACA
>OCVV012867775.1_pt1 | contig 50237 bp, 42 predicted proteins | sample 1539721 | NCBI WGS metagenome assembly OCVV01 (sample SAMN02144230, study PRJEB22623) | gut metagenome | biome: sheep rumen | host: Ovis aries | place: New Zealand
CCTGTTCCCATCCCGAACACAGAAGTTAAGCTCAGGTTCGTCGACGATAGTATGCGGGTGACTGCATGTGAAAATAGATAACGCCAACACGATTTACGCCCCGGTCTTTTGACCGGGGCGTTTTTCTATCGTCCTTTGCCTGAAACGCCCCACAGGGGCGTTTCGTTTCATTTATGGATGTTCAGCATTTCGCCGTTCAGCACTGCTTCCCGCAGTGCTTCGCCCTCGTAGCGGAGCTTCAGCGAGAAAAACGGCGTTTCCTGTTCCAACAGGCGCAGAAAGATTTTGTCTCCTTCCCATTGGGGCAGGGCGTGAACGTTTTCCTTCGGAACCCATTCCAAGACGCCTTCGTCGCAGTCGCGCAGGCTGCCGGTGAAGGCCTTCGCGTGGAACAGGTGCATGTATTCTCCTTCCCAGCGGTCGGAGACGAAGGTCACGATCCCCACGTAGCGCGGACGGAGGAGCCGAAGACCCGTTTCCTCGAACGCCTCGCGGCACACGCAATCCTCCGGGCTTTCGTTTTCCTGAAAGTGGCCGCCGATGCCGATCCATTTGTCCCGGTTTGCATCGTTTTCCTTTCGGACGCGATGGAGCATCAGGTAAGCCTCGTTCCGTTCAATATAACAAAGCGTTGTGTTCTGCATTAGTTGTTCACCACGATCTGTACGGCGCTGTGCAGGTTTTCGATCTGCAGCTCCGTCGCGCCCTTGGCGTATTCTCCGTCCAGGGTCCAGTCCATCTGCGGATCCGCCCAGACCGTCAGCTTTTTGGCAGGATGGAAGGCAAGCATACGAGAGTGGTAGTCCTGGGTCGTCAGGGCGTGGATCACCTCCGCCAGTGCGCTCATGTTCCGCGGATATCGAACCAGCAGCAGCTCGAAAAGACCGTCGTTCATGTCCACGATCTTCGGGTCGAGGGTCAGAATGCCGCCGACAGAAGTGGAATTGCTGACTGCGCCGAAGATGTAGTCGTCCTCCAGATCGGTCCCGTCGTCCAGGAGGGCGCGGACGCGATAGCGGCGCAGAGAGGAGAGCTCGCGGATACCGCCGAGAACGTAGGCCAGGTGGCCGAGGGCGTTTTTGACGCTCTGGGAGGTCGAATAGGAGGTCCGCGTGAAGGCGCCGAAGGAGGCCACGTACGTGAAATACCGATTCTGGAACCGGCCCACGTCAAAGCTCGTCGGCTTGCCTGCAACGACGTCGAGCGCTGCTTGCAGCACGTTCTTGGAGAGGTTCAGACTGGCGGCGAAGTCGTTCGTGGAGCCCGCCGGGATGTAGCCGATCGGCGTCTGCGCGCCGCAGGCGACGACGCCGGAGATGACCTCGTTGAAGGTGCCGTCTCCACCGATGCAGACAATTCGGTCCACGGACGCAGCGTATTTCGCGGCAAGGGTCGTGCCGTCGCCGCGCTTCTGCGTCATAAAGGTCAGACATTCATAGCCTGCCGCGCCGAGGATCGAGAGGATCTCGGCAAGATGGGGATTGGCCTTCTTCATTCCGGCCGCGGGATTCATAATCAAAAGCAGACGCTTCATCGTTTTTTCCTCCGAGTGATTTCAGGGTGTTCAGCATTTCGTCAGGGTATGCAGCAGGAGATCCATCGCCTCCGGATAACCGTCGAAGCCATGCCCGCAGATCGTCGCAAGACAGGCGTCGCGCACGTAACTCACGGCGCGGAAGGGCTCGCGGCTGGCGGGATCGGTCAAATGGACCTCGACGGTGGGGATCCCGACGGCCAGCAGGCAGTCGCGCAGGGCGACGGAGGTGTGGGTGTAGGCGGCGGGGTTCAGGACGATACCGTCAAAGACGCCCCGCGCTTCCTGAATCCGATCCACCATCACGCCCTCGTGGTTGGTCTGCACGATCTCGACGGCAATGCCCCGCCTTTCGGCGTGGGAGCGGATCATCGCGCAGAGCTCGTCATAGCTGCGGCTGCCGTAGAGCTTCGGCTCACGAAGACCGAGCAGGTTCAGATTCGGTCCGTTCAGGACCAGGAGCTTTATCATCATTTGTCCTCCTTCCACAGCGCGTACACGGCCTCCGCCGCTGCTTGCGGATCGGGAAAGCCGGAAACGGTTCGGTCCGCGCAGGCCGCATAGATCGGGTGGCGGGCAGCGTAGAGAGCCGTGAGCTTTGCCTGCGTGTCGGACAGCGGATGCGCGTCGTCCGGCGCGAGGTCGGAAAGCGGGCGATCCAGAAAGATCAGCCGTCCGTTCTGCCGCAGACGGCGGACGTTGTCCGCATCGAGAACGGCCCCGCCGCCGGTGGCGATCACCAGCCCGCTTCTGCGTGAGAGCTCGGACAGAACGGCGGCCTCCAGGGCACGGAACGGGGCTTCCCCCGCTTCGCGGATCAGCTCCGGTATGGGCTTTCCGGCGACGGAGGCTGCTTCTTCGTCGGAATCCACAAAACGCAAACCCGTTTTTTGTGCGAGCAGACGGCCGATTGTGGTTTTTCCGCTGCCCGGCATCCCAATCAGGACCAGGTTTTCCAGTTCCCGCTCCAGTCTTTGACAGACGGCGCGAACAGTCTGTTCCGCGACCGGAAGCCCGGTGAACAGGGCGCAGCTTGCGGCGGCCTGTCGGACCAGCATCTCAAGCCCGCCGACGGCAGGGATCCCCCGTGCCTGCGCTTCCAGGACCAGACGTGTGCGAAGCGGGTTGTAGAGCACGTCGGCCACGCCTTGCAGACGGGAGAACGGTGCGAGTGAGATGGGGCAGGCGTCCGGCTCCGGCGTCTTGCCCACGGGCGTCGTGTTGATCAGATAGTCGAAATCCCCGCACGAGGCGGCAGCCTGTGCGTAGGTCACGGCTCCCTCGCGCCCGGTGCGGCTGACACGGATGATCGCCGCGGCTCCGCAGTCCTCAGCGACGGCGGCGGCGGTTCTGGAGGTTCCGCCCGTTCCGAGGATCAGGACCTTTCTGCCGCGCAGTTCAAAGCCTGCGCGCTCGAGCAGGCCCGTCAGACCAAGGTAGTCGGTGTTATAGCCGATGCGTTTTCCGCCCCGGCAGACGACGGTATTCACGGCCCCGATCGCAGCGGCATGCGGGTCCACCGCGTCAAGATAGGGCAGGATCTCGCGCTTGAAGGGCAGGGTGACGTTCAGACCGTCAAAGTCCTCGGTTTCCAGAAACGACGCCAGTCCGTCCGGCGCAAGCTGGCGCAGACCGTAGGCGTACCGTCCGAAGGCCGCGTGAATGGCGGGGGAGCGGCTGTGCGAAACGTCCGTTCCGATCAGATAGCAGTTCATCCCTCGGCCTCCGCCAGCAGGTCGCAGAGCACCAGAGCCGTTACGGCGGTCTGGACGATGGCGGCCCGCGGGGCGATGGCAGGATCATGGCGGCCATGCACCGTGATCTCCGCGTCCGATCGGCTCGCAAGGCTGACGGTCCGGCGCGGCGTTCGGATCGTAGGCGTCGGCTTGACGACCGTCCGAACGATCAGCGGCATGCCGTTTGTAATGCCGCCGTTGACGCCTCCGTTGTGGTTGGCTGCCGTAACGACGCGGTCTCCGTCCATCCGGATGGGGTCGTCAGCCTCACTGCCGCGAAGGTCTGCAAGCGCGAAGCCGGCTCCAAATTCCACGCCCTTGACCGCGGGGATCGAGAACAGGGCGTGGGCCAAAAGTCCCTCCACCGTGTCAAACCAGGGCGCACCGAGCCCGGCGGGCAGGCCGGTGACTGCGGTTTCCAGCACGCCGCCCACGCTGTCGCCCGCTTCGGCGGCGGAAAGAATGACCTCGCGCATGGCGCGGCCCCGTTCTGGGTCGAGCACCGGGAACGATGCGTGCGACAGAGCCGTCAGGTCGGCGGGAAGGTCGGAAAAGCCGCGATCCTCCACGCCGCCGCAGCGGGCCAGATGGGTCCCGATGCGGATGCCTCCGGCCTCCAGCGCCGGGAGCACGACGCCTGCCGCCGCGACCAGCGGCGCAGTCAGCCGTCCGGAGAGGTGTCCGCCGCCGCGCGGATCGGCGAAGCCCCGATACTTGACGAAGGCGGTATAATCCGCGTGACCGGGCCGGGGCGTATCGGCAAGATCGCGGTAATCGCCGCTTCTTGCCTGGGTATTTGGAATCAGAATGCAGAGCGGAGCCCCTGTCGTACGGCCCTGATAGACGCCGCTGACGATGCGGAAGGGATCCGGCTCAACGCGGGCCGTGGCCGTCGGTCCATTGGGTCGGCGGCGGGCAAGCAGATCCGAGATCCGGGCAGCGTCCACCGGCAGACCCGGCTTCAGGCCGTCCAGAACGCAGCCGATCTCCGCACCGTGGCTCTCTCCGAAAAGGGTCACGGTCAGTCGGGTTCCGAAGGTATTGCGCATCGCAGAGGTCCTCCTTGTTCAGCGATTGAGAAGCAGCCCGTTCAGCATCGGGCGGAGATCGGAAAGCGACGCCGGTTCCATGCGCCACCGGCCGATTTCGTCCACGCGGACGGTTTGGATGCCGCCGGCGTCGGCCTTTTTATCGTGGGAAATGGCAGAAAGAGCGATTTCCGGGTCAAACTCCGCCCGGATGGGCAGACCGAGGTCGGTCAAAGCCGCCTCCACCTGCAGGCGCAGGTGCGGCGCGCACATCGGGAGCATCCCCAGACCGACGCATTCGCCGTGCAGAAGCTTTCCGCCGCAGGCAGCCTCGATCCCGTGACCGAGGGTATGTCCGAAATTCAAAACGCGGCGCAGGCAGGCCTCCCGTTCATCCTGCTCCACGACCGCGAGCTTCACGGCCAGAGCCCGCAGGAGGGCGTCCCGCAGGGGCGGCAGGGGCTGGCGGAGCAGAGCGAACAGAGCAGGGTCTGAGGTAAGCGACATTTTCAGAATCTCCGCCAGGCCGTTGGCAAGCTGGCGGGGCGGAAGCGTTTTCAGCACGGTCGTGTCGATCAGGACGGCCCGCGGCTGCCGGAACGCGCCGACGGCGTTCTTGACGCCGCCCAGGTTCAGGGCCGTCTTCCCGCCGACGGAGGCGTCCGCCATCGCAAGCAGGGTTGTGGGGATCTGGTAGCAGTCGATTCCCCGCAGATAGGATGCGGCGGCAAAGCCCGCAAGGTCTCCGACGACCCCGCCGCCCACGGCAGCCACGCAGTCGCACCGCTTCAGCCCGGCGCTCTGCATCCGCTGTAAGAGGTCGGCCCAGACGGAGACGGACTTGCTGCCCTCTCCGGCCGGGACCGTGACGATCAGCGGGGACGCGCAGCGCGCCGCAAGCGCTGCGGCATATGCAGACGGCGTTCCGTCGTCCGTGACGATGCAGACCCTTCGGTTCAGATCAAGATACCGGTCCGCTTCGTGCAGCGCGCCGTCCTTCAGATAGATCGGGCAGACCGTTTCCGCCAGTTGGACGCAAAGATCCGCGCGGGAGAGGAGCTTTTCCTGATAGGCGCGGGAGACCGCCATCTGCCGCCGCAGGAGGGCGGCATAGCCCGGCCGCAGGTCCGGGTCAGCGATCCGGCAGACGTTCCGTTCCAGAACCGCCTGCTCCCGTGCTGCGTCCCGGACGGGCAGACCCTCCGCCTGTTTCCGGGCGGCAACGTCGCGCACTACGGTCATCCGCTGCGCGTAGAGCGCTGCCATTTCCGCGTCCAAGCGGTCAATTTCCGCTCTGTCCCGCTCCAAGGGCTTCATTTGCGTCCCTCCCGAACCTTTTTTTTCATTATACCAGATTCAAAAGCGGAATACAACCGTAGATTCGTTACAGTTTTTTTGGATTATAGCTTGCGCTTCCGGGTATTCAGATATATAATAGGAGCACAGAATCAACTGAAATGCAGGAAATAAGGGGGTGTTCCCATGGAAAACAAGCCGAAGCTTGAGCTGGTTGAGGTCAGCAGGCGTACCCACCGCAGCAGCGGCGCGGAAGAAGGACGACCTTCCTCGGAGAACGGCGAGGCGCGGCCCCGCCGCCGTCAGGATGGCTCCGGGGAGCACCGCCGCCGGATGCAGGAGAGCAGGGGAGAAGAGGTTCGCCGCCAGAGCTCCAGACGCTACAAGGACTACGGAAGCGTCAGCCTGGGTCAGCTCCCGTCCCGCGCCGCAGACGAGGTCGCGCCGGAGACCGCGGCGCACCCCGCTTCCGATATTCCCGCCGTCCCGTCCGCCGGGTCCGAACGGACGGAGGATCGATACGCGTTCGTCCTGAAACGGAAATTCCGCAAACGCAACCGGCTCGTCCCCTTCCTGGTTTTCGGAGGTCTGGCCGTGCTGCTCGTCGGTCTGCTGCTGGCGGTTCTGCTCCGCAGCGGCGGGCAGTCGGAAAAGCCCCTGCCCCGTCCGGAGGAGGAATCCCTGTCTCAGGAGGACGTCAGCGAAAACGAGGACGAAATGATCGAGACAAATTGAAAAACCAATGCCGGCCCTCAGGCAATACCCGAGAGCCGGCTTTTTCACAGGAGGAATTATGGTAAACTATCATACGCACACGCCCCGCTGCCACCACGCTGAGGGCAGTGAGCGGGAATACGTCGCCGCGGCAATCGAAGCGGGCTTTACGACGCTCGGCTTCTCCGACCACGCCCCGTATCTCTTTCCGAGCGGCTACGTTTCGTCGATCCGAATGCTGCCGGAGGAGCTGCGCGGCTATTGTGATACCATCCTTGCCCTGCGGGAGGAGTTCCGTGGGAGGATCGAGATCCGCCTGGGGCTCGAAATGGAGTATTACCCCGACCTGTTCGCGGCACAGATGGATTTTCTGAAGGATTATCCGCTGGAATATCTGCTTCTGGGCCAACATGCCCTCTATAACGAGATGGAGCGCGTCTACTCGGGCCGCCCGACGAAGGACCCGGACCTCCTGCGGCAGTACGTCGATCAGGTGATCGAAGGGCTGGAAACCGGCGTTTTTACCTATCTTGCCCATCCGGACTTGATCAACTTCATCGGCTCGCCGGAAGAATATGACTGCCAGATGCGCAGGCTTTGCCGGGCGGCAAACCGGCTTGGCATCCCGGTAGAGGTCAATCAGCTCGGCCTGGCCGAGGGCAAGCAGTATCCGAATCCGGTTTTCTGGCGGCTGGCCGCAGAGGAGGGCGTGACCGCCGTTCTCGGCGTGGACGCTCACTGCCCGGCGGATCTCTCTGACGCCGCCGGGCGGGAAGCGGCGCGGCAGTTTGCCGCAGACTGCGGCATCCGGCTGACGGAGGAGCTCACCCTGCGCCGCGTCGCGCTCGGATAAGAAATGAATTCCGGCCCTGCATTCGCCGTGCGGTGAATGCAGGGCCGGACAGGGCGGGTCAGTCGTCGTCCGGGACCTCGACGTCGATGCCGAGCTCGCTGGGCAGGAAGCGGGGGCAGACGTTCTCGCTGGTCATGATGACGGAAGCTGCCAGGAAGGAGCCGATCTCGCAGGCCTCGGCAAGGGTCTTGCCGTAGGTCAGGCCGACGGCCACGCCCGCGCAGAAGGCGTCGCCCGCGCCGGTGGTGTCCTTGACGATGACGTTTCTCGCCGGGCAGTAGCCCTTGTAGCCGAACATGTCGGCGTAAACCGCACCCTTGTCGCCCAGCGTGATGATCATGCTGGGAATCCTGGCCCGGCGGACCTTCTCGGCCAGGATGGCCTCCATCTCAGGAATGGACTTGCCGGAGTAGTCGTCGGAGAACAGAATACCGGCCTCCTGACGGTTGCAGATGAAACAGGCCGTGTCCTGCAGGAAGTCGCGGCGCTCCACGGCGATCGACATATTGGCGACGACGGCGTAGATCGGCTTGCCGTACTTCTTTGCCAGCCGGAAGGCACGCTTGATGATCTCCTTGTCCAGACAGATCTCGATCACGATGCTGTCGGCGTTGGAGAAGATTTCGTCGCCCTTCTCGTCCAGCAGGTCGATCAGCGGACTCATGTCGGGCCGTTGGGAGATGGATGCCACAACGTCACCGCCGTGGTCAAAGACCGCCAGCCAGGTGCCCATGCCGTTGCGGACCGGAAGAATGTAGTCGGTGTTGACCTTGTGGCTCCGCAGCTTGCGGATGACTTCCTCGCCGACGCCGTTCTTGTCCACCAGACTGACGTAGGTGGGCCGCAGCTCCACGTTGGCAATATCCTCCGCCACGTTGCGGCTCACGCCGCCGTGAACCTCCTCGATCCAACCGACGTTCCGACCCTGGGGAATATATTTGTCCATGGGGAACCCCTTCGTGTCCACGAACACCGCGCCGATGACCACAATACCCATGCAAGGAAGCCTCCTGTCATTTATATTTGCTTCATTGTATCATCGTTCCCGGAAAAATTCAACAGAAAGTGTTTCTTTTTTCGAAGGAATGTGGTATGATAACGAAAACGAAAGGAGGGGAGCGCCTTGGATCCGCAGCTTTGTGAAACCTGCTGGCACTACGATTACGACGAGGAAGCCGACGAATACTTCTGCCGCATGGATCTCGACGAGGACGATTACTACCGCGTCTTCGCCACCCCCAACGGCCGCTGCCCCTACTATCAGAAGGGCGACGAATACTACCTGCCGCGGCACCAATAGCGCCGCAGGGAAATCAAGAGGACGACCCATGAATTTTTCCATCACGACCCTCGGCTGCAAGGTCAACCAGTACGAGACCCAGGCCATGGAGCATGCTCTTACGGCGCTGGGGCACGTTGAGGTCCGGCCGGAGGAGGCCTGCGACTTCTGCATCGTCAATACCTGCACGGTCACAGCGGTGGCCGACAAGAAAAACCGAAACGTCATCCGCCGTCTGCGCAAGCTCCACCCGGACGCCGTGCTTGCGGTCTGCGGCTGCTACAGCCAGATCCGCCCGGAGGACGTTCGCGCCATGGGCGTGGACGTCATCTCCGGCTCCGGCGACCGCACCGGCTTTCTGGACCTGGTCCTGACCACGGTCCGGGACCGGCAGAAGCGGGAATCCGTAGACGAGGCGCTGCATCGGCACAGCTTTGAGATCCTGCCCGCCGGCGGCCTGGCTGCCCGAACCCGCGCCATGCTCAAGGTCCAGGACGGCTGCAACAACTTCTGCTCCTACTGCATCATTCCGTACGCCCGCGGCCCGGTCCGCAGCCTGCCTCTGGCCGAAGCCAAAGTCCAGGCGGCGGCGCTTGCCGCCGAGGGCTACCGCGAGATCGTTGTGACCGGCATTGAAATTGCCTCCTGGGGCTGGGATTTCCGGGACGGCAGCAGGCTGACCGACCTGCTGACCGCGATCCTGAAGACCGTTCCCGGCGTCCGGGTCCGGCTGGGTTCTCTGGAACCCCGGATCATCGATGAGGATTTCTGCCGATCTCTTTCCGGCTTTTCGAACCTCTGCCCGCACTTCCATCTCTCCCTGCAATCCGGCTCCAACGCCGTTTTGAAGCGGATGAACCGGAAATATGACTCCGCCCGCTATTATGAAGGCGTGGAGCTGCTTAACCGGTATTTCCCGGGCTGTGCCGTGACCACGGACCTCATTACAGCCTTTCCCGGCGAGACGGAGGCGGAATTTGCCGAGAGCCTGGCGTTCATCCGAACCTGCGGTCTGGCCGCCGTCCACGTCTTTCCATACTCCCGCCGCCCCGGGACCCCGGCGGACAAGCTCCCCGGTCAGCACCCCAAAGCGGTCAAGGAGGCGCGCTCCGCCGCCGCCATCGCCGCCGCCGCCGAACTGAACCGGAGCTTCCGGGAGGCAATGGTCGGATCGGTGCAGCAGGTCCTCTTTGAGGAGACCGACGGCCCCGACTGGACCGGCCACGCGCCGAATTCCATCCGGGTTTACGCCCCCGGCGCAAATCTTCACAATCAGGTACTGCCCGTGCGGATCACCGCCCTCGATCGGGACGGTCTGCGCGGAGTAATTGAACCGAAGGAGGAAATCAAATGAAACTGAAATCCATTCTTGCCCTGCTCCTCGCCCTCGGCCTGCTGCTTGCGGGCTGCAAGTCGAAGTCTGAGCCAGCCGCGTCGGAGAAGCCGAGCACCGTCCCGTCGAAAACGGATGCTGCGACCGGCGAGACGAAGGCGTTCAGCATGGACGACGTCAAAGCCGAGATCGACAGCAAGTCTGTCTCCGACTTCACCGAGAGCAGCGAGCCGACGGACTACGTGAAGCTGACCATCGCCGATTACGGCGAGCTGGTTCTGCGTCTGCGGCCCGACGTTGCGCCGATCAGCGTGGAGAATTTCAAGGGCCTGGTCGCCAAGGGCTACTATAACGGCAAGCTCTTCCACCGGGTCTACCCCGGCTTTATGATCCAGGGCGGTTCCGAGAACGGCGACGGCCTGCCCGGCAGCGAACCCTCGATCAAGGGCGAGTTTGCCTCGAACGGCGTGGAGAACCCCCTCTCCCACGTCCGCGGCGTCCTGTCCATGGCCCGTGCGACCCCGCCCGACTCCGGCTCGACCCAGTTCTTCCTGATGCATGCCGACTACACCGGCCTCGACGGCAATTACGCGGCCTTCGGCTACGTCGTGGCAGGGCTCGATACGGTGGATCAGGTCTGCAAGGTGGAGCTGACCTACAACGGCAGCGAGCTGTCCCGGCCCGTGACGCCCGTCGTTTTGACGTCCGCGGTGTTCGTAACACCGAATCAATAATTCATACCTGCAAGGAGGAAAAAACAATGGCATTCGATATCAAAAAGATCGTGGAAGACATCGTCAGCAAGATCAAGAACGACAAGGACATCGGCGAGAAGTTCCAGAAGGATCCCACGAAGACCGTTGAGGGTCTGATCGGCGTCGATCTGCCCGACGATCAGGTCAACGGCGTGGTCGAGGCGGTCAAGAGCAAGATCAACCTGGACGGCGTGGTCGGCAAGCTCGGCGGCCTGTTCGGCAAATAAGCCCTTCCAACAAGCGCGGCCCCCTGTTCCGGATGGAACAGGGGGCCGTTCTTTGGATGATCGGATCACGCGCGGTTTGCTTCGCAGAAGGCGCGGATGTTGGAGGGATTCTCCACGCGCTGGATCTCTTTGCCGCCGTCAAGAACCAGCAGGGTCGGAGCCTGGCGAACGCCGTATTGCTTGGCAAGGGCGGGGTCCTTGTCCACGACCACGGTATCGTAGCTCAGACCCGCGTCAGCGAGGAATTTCTTCGCCATGACGCACTTCGGACAGGTGGAGGTGGTGAACAGCAGCAGACCGGTGGCGGGCGCCTGCGCAGTCTCCGGCGCTTTCTTCGTCTCCAGCTTGACCGCAGAGGGAGCGGCTGCGGGGGCGGCTGCGGCGGGCTGGTCGAAGGTCACGTTCTGATTGAAGCTGTGGGCATAGGAGACGCCGAGGTCGTAAACCTTGCGGTCCTTGAATTCCTGCGCCTTGCCGTCGTTCCAGTTCTGGACCGGGCGGTAGTATCCGGTGATGCGGCTGTAGACCTCGGTCTTCTGACCGCAGTGCGGGCAGACGTACTGCTCGCCGGCCAGATACCCGTGCTCGCGGCAGACGGAGTAGGTGGGCGACAGGGTGTAATAGGGCAGGCGGTAGTTCTCCGCGATCTTGCGGACCAGGTTTGCGGCGGCCTTCCAGTCGGGCAGCTTCTCGCCCAGGAAGGCGTGGAAGACGGTGCCGGAGGTGTAGAGGGTCTGGAGCTCGTCCTGAATGTCCAGGGCGGAGAAGACGTCCTCGGTGTAGCCCACGGGCAGATGGGAGGAGTTGGTGTAGTAGGGCGTGCCGTTCTCGTTCGCGGTGATGATGTGCGGGAAGTCGGCCTTATCGTGCTTGGCGAAGCGGTAGGTGGTGGACTCGGCGGGGGTGGCCTCCAGGTTATAGAGGTCGCCGTACTGCTCCTGATAGTCCTTGAGCCGCTCACGCATATGGTTCAGGACTTCCTTGGAGAACTCCTGGGTCTCGGGATGGGTCATGTCCTTGCGCAGCCAGTTGGCATTCAGACCCATCTCGTTCATGCCGATCAGACCGATCGTGGAGAAGTGGTTCTCAAAGGTGCCGAGATAGCGCTTGGTGTAGGGGTAGAGACCCTCCTGAAGGAGCTTGGTAATGACGTTGCGCTTGATCTTCAGCGAGCGGGCCGCAAGATCCATCAGCTTGTCCAGACGCTTGTAGAAATCGGCCTCGTCCTTTGCCTGATAGGCGATGCGGGGCAGGTTGATCGTCACAACGCCCACGGAGCCGGTGGACTCGCCGGAGCCGAAGAAGCCGCCGGACTTCTTGCGCAGCTCGCGCAGGTCCAGACGCAGACGGCAGCACATCGAGCGGATGTCGCTCGGCTCCATGTCGGAGTTGACGTAGTTGGAGAAGTAGGGCGTGCCGTACTTGGAGGTCATCTCGAACAGGAGCTTGTTGTTCTCCGTCTCGGACCAGTCAAAGTCGCGGGTGATGGAGTAGGTGGGAATCGGATACTGGAAGCCGCGCCCGTTGGCGTCGCCCTCGATCATGACCTCAATGAAGGCCTTGTTGATCATATCCATTTCCTTCTTGCAGTCCTTGTATTTGAAGGGCATCTCCTTGCCGCCGACGATGGCGGGCAGCTCGGCCAGATCGTTGGGAACGGTCCAGTCGAGGGTGACGTTGGAGAACGGCGCCTGCGTGCCCCAGCGAGAGGGGGTGTTCACGCCGTAAATGAAGGATTCCACGCACTTCTTGGTCTGGTCGTAGCTCAGATTGTCCACCTTGACAAAGGGAGCCAGATAGGTGTCAAAGGAGGAGAAAGCCTGCGCGCCGGCCCATTCGTTCTGCATGATGCCCAGGAAGTTGACCATCTGGTTGCAGAGCGTGGCCAGATGCTTGGCCGGAGCGGAGGTGATCTTGCCGGGAACGCCGCCCAGACCCTCCTGAATGAGCTGCTTCAGACTCCAGCCGGCGCAGTAGCCGGTCAGCATCGACATATCGTGGATGTGGAAGTCGCAGTTGCGGTGGGCGTTGGCGATCTCGTCGTCGTAGATCTCGCTCAGCCAGTAGTTGGCGGTGATGGCGCCGGAGTTGGAGAGGATCAGACCGCCGACGGAGTAGGTGACGGTGGAGTTTTCCTTCACGCGCCAGTCCATGACCTTAAGATACTGGTCCACGACGTTCTTGTAGTCGATCATGGTCTCGGAGACGTTGCGGAGCTTTTCGCGCTGGCGGCGGTAGAGGATGTAGGCCTTGGCGACGTCCTCGTAGCCAGCGCGGCCCAGGACGGATTCCACGCTGTCCTGGATGTCCTCCACGGCGATCTCGCCGTCCTTGATCTTCTTTTCGAAGTCCGCAGTGACCTTCAGCGCCAGAAAGTCGATGGTGTCGTCGTTATACTGCTTTTCCAGGGCGTCAAAGGCCTTCTTGATCGCTGTGCTGATCTTCGTAATGTCGAAGTCAACGACCTTGCCGTTGCGCTTGATGATACGGTACATGGGAAATTCTCTCCTTTTCTCTGTCGTTCGGTGTATTTATAATTGTAGGTTATTTGGTGTCCTATAATCAGGACGGTTAACCGTCCTGCCCGCGGAGGCGCGCCTTCGGCAGGAAGGGCAGAGCCGCCTCCAGACAGGCCTTCGCCTTCTCGGGCGAGGCTGCGTGCATGCCGCCGGCCAGAATGTCGCCGGAATCCACGAAGCCCTGGATGAAATAGGGCTCGTCTCCGCCGATCCAGCGGCCGATGGATTCAAAGTCCTCCGGCTCGTGGAGCTCGTCCACCAGGGTGGTGCGGAACTCGAAGGCCGTCTTCCCGCCCATCAGGATCGAGACGCTCCGCTCGATCTGCGGCAGGATGCCGCGCACGCCCGCCGTCTGCTCGTACTTTTCACGGGCGTTTTTGACGTCCATTGCCACGTAGTCCGCCAGACCCTCTTCCAGCACGGCGGCAAGCCGGTCGGGGAAGGCCCCGTTCGTATCCAGCTTGACGGCGTAGCCGAGGGCGCGGATCTTCCGCAGAAGCTCGGGCAGATCGGGGTGGAGCAGGGGCTCGCCGCCCGTGATCGCCACGCCGTCCAAAAGCCCCTGGCGCTTGCGCAAAAACGCAAAAAAATCGTCCTGGTGCAGCTCCGGAACCTCTGGGCTGACCACCAGGCTGCTGTTGTGGCAGAAGGGGCAGCGGAAATTACAGCCGACGGTGAAGACCGTGCAGGCCACGCGCCCCGGAAAATCCAGGAGCGTCATCTTTTGCAGACCGCCCAGCTTCATCGGCATACCTCCTGTGGATAACCATGTGGAAAATGTGTGGAAATCAGTGGAAAAGAAACCACAACATCTTGTGGCCGATAAATAGAATACCCCCAATCCGTGGATTTGTCAACCCCTATTCTCGGAAATCCCGGAAAAGATTTTCCGGCGGGATCCCGGGGATCCACCGCTGGATTTCCGAGGGTGAATTTCGTGCGCGAAAGCAAGCCTTGAGAACCGGAAGCGGAGAATCGGAAACGGACCGCCCGGCGGGCGATCTGACTGCCGACCGCGATCCGGTTTCCGGTACGCAGGCTCGGCGTTTGCCAATTTTTTTCTTGACAAGCAACGGGTCTTGTGGTACTTTTTACATAGCAAATCATCGGATGATGGATCCGGGAGAGACCGTGAAAATCACGGCGCCGAAGGGGTAGTGCGAGAGCTCTCAGGCAGAAGGACCGGATTCGGACGAAACACCGTAAAGTGTGCGTGGCACACGCCGTAGGTGCAACCCGCGCACGGCGCGCGGGGAATCTCTCAGGCTTAAAACGGTGGCACGGCAGCCCCTGACCGGAGGCTGGTCTGTGCCGCCGTTTTTTGATAAACACGTCCGTGATACAATTTCCAATACACAGGAGGTAATTCCATGAGCGAACTCAAGCGTACCCAGCTCTATGACGCCCACGTCGCCGCAGGCGGCACGATGGTGGACTTCGGCGGTTGGGAAATGCCCATCCAGTACCCCACCGGCATCGTGGCCGAGCATCTGTACACCCGTCAGTACTGCGGCATTTTCGACGTCTCCCACATGGGCAGACTGCTGATCGAAGGCCCGGACCGGGTCAAGTTCCTGCAGCACGTCCTCACCAGCAACGTCGAGGCCCTGACACTGAACAAGGCCCAGTACTGCATCATCCCCAACGAAAACGGCTCCGCCGTGGACGACGCCTACCTTTATCAGTTTGAGGAAGACCGTTATCTTCTGGTCGTCAACGCCTCCAATACCGACAAGGACCTGGCCTGGTTCGAGCCCATCGTGAAGAACTACGACTGCACGATCCGCAACATCACCAACGAGACCATCTCCATCGCCGTTCAGGGTCCCAAGAGCGGCGAGATCCTGGCCAAGCTGGCCGGCGTCGAGGACGTCACCGCCCCCGCCCGCAACAACCTCTCCATCCTGGATCTGGAGGGCCACAAGACCTGGATCGCCCGTACGGGCTATACCGCTGAGCCCATCGGCTATGAGATCTTCCTGAAGAACGAGGACGCCATGTGGGCATGGAACCGCCTGATGGAGCTTGGCGCGAAGCCCGCCGGTCTCGGCGCGCGCGACACCCTCCGCATGGAAGGCATGCTCCCGCTCTACGGCGACGAGCTTGGCGTGGACGAGGACGGCAAGGAAATGCCGATCTTTGCCCTGGCGCTTGCCCGCTTCGCGGTCTCCTTCGATCCGGCGAAGGGCGACTTCATCGGCCGCGCCGCACTGGAGAAGCAGGCTGAGGCGCAGACCGCCTTCCGTGAGAAGCGCGGCACCGCTGCGGATCTGGAGATCCTGCCCAAGCGCGTCCGTCCCATCGCTCTGATGGACCGCGGCGTCATGCGTCACGGCATGGCGATCTACCAAAACGGCGAGAAGATCGGCTACGTCACCAGCGCGACCATGATCCCCTACTTCAAGACCGAGGGCGAGGGCGAGAACCTCCGCCTGACCGAGGAGACCGCCAAGCGCGCCATCGGCATTGCCTACATCACCTCTGACGTCCTCACCAACAGCGAGGTCGAGGTGGACGTCCGCGGCAAGCGCCTGAAGGCCGTCATCCCCCTGAAGCACATCGCCAACAACGTTCCCCCTTACGTCATTCCTGTCATCGCCCATAATTGAGGCAACTCAATACATTATAATAAAATCTGAACGATCAAACGGAGGTAACTTACAATGACTTATCCCAACGAACTGCTCTACACCAAGTCCCATGAATGGCTCAAGGAAGCCGACGGCATTGCCGAGGTCGGCATCAGCGAATTCGCGCAGGACGCCCTGGGCGACGTGGTTTTCATCAACCTGCCCGAGGTCGGCGATGAAGTCGTCGCCGGCGAAGCCTTCGGCGACGTCGAGTCCGTCAAGGCCGTTTCCGACCTGCAGAGCCCCGTTTCCGGCATCGTCTGCGAGATCAACGAGGAGCTGATCGACGCCCCCGAGATGCTGAACTCCGATCCCTACGGCGCGTGGATCATCCGCGTCAAGGACGTCACCGACAAGGAAGAGCTGATGGACGCCGACGCGTACGAAGCTTTCTGCGCCGAGGAGGGCTAAATGGGAAGCTACGTTCCTGCAACCGCCGCCGAGCGGCGGGAAATGCTGCAGGCCATCGGGATGAGCTCCGAAAAAGAGCTCTACTCCGACGTTCCGGCTTCGATGCTGCTTGACCGGCCGCTGGACATCCCCGCCGGCATGAGCGAGCTCGAGGTCCGCGCCAAGATGGAAGCCATGGCCGCGAAAAACCGCGTCTATGACGTCGTCCTGCGCGGCGCCGGCGCCTATGACCACTACATCCCCAGCATTGTCAAGTATATTCCCGCGAAGGAAGAGTTCCTGACCGCCTACACGCCCTACCAGGCCGAGATGAGCCAGGGCATCCTCCAGTCCATCTTTGAGTATCAGACCATGATCTGCCAGCTCACCGGCATGGACGTCTCCAACGCCTCCGTGTACGACGGCGCAACCGCCGCCGCCGAGGCTGCCGCCATGTGCCGTGACCGCAAGCGCACCGTGACCCTGATCTCCGCTTCCGTCCACCCCGACACCATCAACACCGTCCGCACCTACTGCTTCGGCACGGGTCATGAGCTGCGCGTCGTTCCCTGCAAGGATGGCCGTACCGATCCCGAGGCCCTCAAGGAAATGCTGACCCCCGACGTGGCCTCCGTGATCGTGCAGAGCCCGAACTTCTTCGGTCAGATCGAGGACGCCAAGGCCCTGGGCGAGCTCGTCCACGCCGCCAAGGCGCAGTACATCCTCTCCTTCAACCCCATCAGCCTTGCCATTATGGCCACGCCGAAGGAATGCGGCGCGGACATCGCCGTTGGCGAAGGCCAGCCCCTCGGCCTGCCGATGGCCTGGGGCGGCCCGTACCTGGGCATCATGACCGCCACCAGCCGCATGATGCGCAAGCTGCCCGGCCGTATCGTTGGCGAGACCACCGACGACGCCGGCAACCGTGCCTTCGTCCTCTCCCTGCAGGCCAGAGAGCAGCACATCCGCCGCGAGAAGGCCAGCTCCAACATCTGCTCCAACGAGGCGCTCTGCGCGCTGACCGCCGGCCTGTATCTGGCCACGGTCGGCCCCGACGGCCTGCGTCAGGTCGCCAAGCAGTCGATGGCAAAGGCCCATTACCTTGCCGACGCTCTGTGCGCGATCCCCGGCGTCAGCCTCAAGTACAACGGCCCCTTCTTCCATGAATTCGTCACCGTCCTGCCCAAGCGGGACGAGGTCCTTGCCGCGCTGGACGAGGCCGGCATCCTGGGCGGTCTGCCCGTGGAGGACGGCGTGCTCTGGTGCGCCACCGAGAAGGTGACCAAGGCCCAGCTCGACAAAGCTGTCGCCATCGTAAAGGAGGTGCTCGCATGAAGCTGATTTTTGAGAAGAGCATATCCGGCCGCAAGTCCAGTCTGCTGCCCGCGTGCGACGTGCCCGAGGTCGAGCTCGACGCCGCCTATCAGCGCCAGACCGAGCTTCCCCTGCCCGAGCTCTGCGAAACCGACGTTTCCCGCCACTATACCCAGCTCTGCCAGCGGGTCCACGGCGTGAACTGCGGCTTCTATCCCCTGGGCTCCTGCACCATGAAGTACAATCCCCGCATCAACGAGGAAATGGCTGCTCTGCCCGGCTTCACCTCCATCCACCCGCTCGCGCCCGCGGCCTCCGTCAAGGGCTGCCGCGAGGTGTACGAGACCGCCGCCCGCTATCTCTGCGAGATCTCCGGCATGGACGGCATGACCTTCCAGCCCGCAGCCGGCGCCCACGGTGAGTTCACCGGTGTCATGCTGATCAAGCAGTATCACGTTTCCCGCGGCGATACCGCCCGTACCAAGATCATCGTGCCCGACTCCGCCCACGGCACCAACCCCGCCACGGCGGCCATGTGCGGCTTCGAGGTCGTGAACATCGCCTCCGCCCCCAACGGCTGCGTCGATCTGGAGGCCCTCAAGGCCGTCCTCGGCCCGGACGTCGCCGGTCTGATGCTCACCAACCCGAACACCGTCGGCATCTTTGACGAAAACATCCTTGAGATCACCCGCCTGGTCCACGAATGCGGCGGCCTGTGCTACTACGACGGCGCGAACCTGAACGCCGTCATGGGCGTCGTCCGTCCCGGCGATATGGGCTTCGACTGCATCCACATGAACCTGCACAAGACCTTCTCCACCCCGCACGGCGGCGGCGGCCCCGGCGCAGGCGCCGTGGGCTGCAAGGAATTCCTCAAGGAGTTCCTGCCGAAGTCCGTCCTGATGGAGGAAGCCGGTCACATTCAGGTCCGGATGTTCGAGGGCAACTTCCTCGTCGTCGTCCGCGCCCTGACCTATCTGATGACCCTTGGCCGCGAAGGTGTTCCCGAGGCCGCGATCAACGCCGTCCTCAACGCCAACTACCTGATGCGGAAGATCCAAGGCACCTTCGAGCCCGCCTTCGACCGCACCTGCATGCATGAGTTCGTCCTCGACCTCAGCGAGTTCAAGAAGGAGACCGGCGTCTCCGCTCTGGACGTTGCCAAGTCCCTGATCGATCGCGGCATGCACCCGCCCACAATGTACTTCCCGCTGATCGTCCACGAGGCCCTGATGCTCGAGCCCACCGAGACCGAGAGCAAGCAGACCCTGGACGAGGCCGCCGAGATCTTCCGCGATCTCTACAAGCTGGCCTTCACCGATCCCGAATACATGCACGCCGCGCCGCATCATGCCCAGATCGGCCGTCCCGACGAGGTCAAGGCCGCCCGCACCCCGATCCTTCGCTGGGAGCAGGCATGATCCGGCAGCTGCTGGTCTGTCGGAGTCGGGGGACCGACCCCTATGAAAACCTCGCCCTGGAGGAAGCCCTGCTTCACCGGGTCGGGGCAGGGGAGCTGATCCTCTATCTCTGGCAGAACGAACGCACCGTGGTCATCGGCAGAAACCAGAATCCCTGGAAAGAATGCAGGACCGCCCTCCTCGCGGAGGAGGGCGGTCACCTGGCCCGCCGCCTCTCCGGCGGCGGCGCTGTTTTTCATGACTGCGGAAATCTGAACTTCACCTTTCTCGTCCGCGAGACGGATTACGACGTCTCCCGCCAGCTCTCGGTCATCGAGACCGCCTGCCGGTCGCTGGGCATCCCCGTCGAGCGCTCCGGCCGGAACGATCTGCTGGCCGACGGCCGCAAATTCTCCGGCAACGCCTTCTGCAAGCACGAGGGCCGGTGCTATCACCACGGCACGCTGATGGTGGACGTGGATACGGACCTGGTCCAGCGCTATCTCAGCCCGTCCAAGGCGAAGCTGGAGGCCAAGGGCGTGGACTCCGTCCGCGCCCGGGTGGTGAATCTGAAGGAATTTGTTCCCGATCTGACCGTCCAACGGCTTGCGTCCGCCCTCATCTCCGCCCTGCCTGCAGTCTACTCCGCAGGGGAGGGCATTCCGGCAATCCAAGATTTGGATCCGAAAGCCTTCGATCTCGGAGACCTGCGCGCGAAATACGCATCCGATGCCTGGCTCTACGGGCCGAAGCTGCCCTTCACCCTGTCTGTGGAGGACCGTTTCTCCTGGGGCGGCGTGGAGCTGCAGCTGAACGTCAACGAGGGTGTCATCCGTTTGGCGAAGGTCTACACGGACGCCCTGGACGAAACGCTCTCGCCCACCGTGGAGGCTGCCCTGACCGGCTGCCCCTTCCGTTCCGATGCTCTGTTGGATGCAATGAATCGGACAGACCTTCCCGATCTGCAGAAAACGGACGTCCTTTCCCTGCTGCGAAAGGCGTTGTGACAAACCGAGGAGAACCGCATGAACGCAGAAATCGACGTTAGCGACGTGACGCTGCATACGCCGCGCCTGACCCTTCGTCCCTGGCGGCAGACGGACCTGCAGGACCTGTATGCCTATGCCTCCGACCCGGAGGTTGGCCCCATGGCGGGCTGGAAGCCCCATGAGAGCCTGGAGGAATCCCAAATGATCCTGGATCGCTTCGTGAGCGGCAGGAAAACCTTTGCTCTGGAGTACCGGGGCAGGGTGGTGGGATCCATCGGCGTCGAGGGCTATGACGAGGCGCGCTATCCGGAATTTTCCGAACAGCGGGTCCGGATGCTGGGCTTTGTCCTGGCGCGGGAATGCTGGGGCCAGGGCCTGATGCCGGAGGGGGTCAGCGAGGTGATCCGCTGGCTTTTCGAAGAACAAAAGCTGGACGTGATCCTCTGCGGTCACTTTCTTTGGAACAAGCAGTCCGAGCGGGTCCAGGAGAAATGCGGCTTCCGCCATTATGATTTCGGCCTCTTTACCACCAAGCAGAACAAGGTCGAGGAGGACGAGCTCAGGATCCTGACCAGAGCGGACTGGCTTTCCGCCCAATGAAAGAAGCCCTGAACAGTCCTGAATGTTCCACGTTCCATTTTCAACTTTCAACTTACGAAGGAGTTCCCTATGAACCAAATCGATCTGATTATCATCGGCGCGGGGCCCGGCGGTTATGAGGCTGCCATCCGCGCCGGCAAGCTCGGCAAGAAGGTCGCGGTCGTGGACTGCCGCGAGGCCGGCGGCACCTGCCTCAACCGCGGCTGCATCCCCACCAAGACCCTCCTGCACAGCTCCGAGCTCTACCACGAGATCCAGAACGGCGCCGCCATCGGCGTGACCGCCGAGACTGTCCGCGCCGACCTGCCCGCGATGTTCGCCCGCAAGAACGAGGTCACGGCCAAGCTCCGCGCCGGCATCGAGGCCCTGTTCAAGTCCGCGAAGGTCGATTTCCTGCGCGGCAAGGGCCAGATCGTCGGCCCGAACACCGTCACCGTCACGAACGACGAGGGCGTGCAGACCTATACCGCCGACGCCATCATCGCGGCCACCGGCTCCGTTCCCGCGCGTCCGCCCATCCCCGGCCTGGACCTGGAGGGCGTGATGACCTCCGACGAGCTGCTTGAGGGCACCGACCGCCTCTTTGACTCCCTGACCATCATCGGCGGCGGCGTCATCGGCGTCGAGTTCGCAACCTTCTTCACCGACCTCGGCTGCAAGGTCAACGTGGTGGAGGGCCTCGACCGTCTCCTGCCCAACATGGACAAGGAGCTCGGTCAGAACCTGGCTATGATCCTCAAAAAGCGCGGGGTCAACATCCAGACCAACGCCATGGTCGCCAAGGTCGAGAAGACCGAGACCGGCATGGCCGTCCACTACACCCAGAAGGACAAGCCCGGCGTCGTCGAGAGCGAGGTCGTTCTCTGCGCGATCGGCCGCAGCCCCTATTGGCAGGGCCTCTTCGCCGACGGCATCGAGCCGGAGACCGAACGCCGCCGTCTGAAGGTGGACGAGCACTTCCGCACCTCCGTCCCCGGCGTCTGGGCCATCGGCGACGTCTCCTCCAAGGTCCAGCTCGCCCACGTGGCCACGGCCCAGGGCATCGCCTGCGTGGATGAGATCTGCGGCCTGACCCCGTCCCAGGATCTGAGCCTGGTCCCCGGCTGCATCTACTGCCGCCCGGAGATCGCCTCCGTCGGCCTGACCGAGGCCGAGGCCAAGGAGCGCGGCCTGAACGTCAAGGTCGCCAAGAGCCTGATGAGCGCCAACGGCCGCACGGTCATCGTGGACGGCGACCGCGGCTTCATGAAGCTGGTTGCGGACGCCGAGACCGGCAAGCTTCTGGGCGCCCATCTGATGTGTGAGCGCGCCACGGATATGATCTCCCAGCTCAGCGTGGCCATTGCCAACGGCCTGACCGTGGATCAGCTCCGCCTGCCCATCCGTCCCCATCCCACCTTCGAGGAAGCCATGACTGACGCGCTGGCCGATCTGAAAAAGAAGCTGGGCTGATCCCCGCGAACCGAACGTCCGGCGCTTCCGGATCTCATTTTCACAGCAAACGCCCGCCCCGGGACCCTCCCGCGGCGGGCGCTCGCTGTACAAGGCTTTCCGGCAGGGCAAATTCGGAAAATTCACAAAAACCATTGAACCGCGCGACAAGTTGTGGTATAATACTCTGAGAATAACCAAATCTGCCGCCTTGCGGCGGCAATCCGGAATGTGCGAGGTTCCTATGCCAAACTATCAACGCTTTCAAACCATCTCCGCCGGCGCGCAGAACCGGTTCGACCCGGACAGCCCCGTCTGGGTCAGCCGCTACCGTCTGTCGCTCGACGCCGAGAGCGGCAAGCGCCTGCTGCAGGTGCGAATGGTCAACCTCTCTGATAAACGCCTGCGCCAGGTTTTCCTGCGCATCCGCTGCATAGAGGCGGAGACCCGCAAGGTCACAACGCTGGAGATGATCCCCCTGCCTGCCGTCCTGGTTCTGCCCGGACGGGCCTTCGGCGACGACAAGATCGTTGAGATCACCCCGCCGGATATCAGCTTCGTGGAGGCCTTTGTCCAGCGCGTCGTCTTTTCCGACGGCACTACCTGGAACGAGGAGAGTCCCCATAACTATCTGGCCTTTGCCGCGCCGGTCCCGGTGAAGACCGACGACCCGGACTACCGGCTCTACCGCGAGCGGGCGGAGCAGGGCGGCGTCCGCAACAGCTACTATTTCCACAGCCAGAAGGGCGTCTGGACCTGCACCTGCGGCCAGCCGAACGGCACGGCCTCCCTGCGCTGCGCCCACTGCGGCGCAGACCGCCTCTGGCTGGAGAAGAACATGGATCCCGAATACGCCGAGCCTGCGCCGGCCCAGCCCCCGGTCCAGAATCCTGCCCCGGCCCAGTCCGCCATGCCGATGGTCGTGCCCTTTATGACCGCCCCGCCGGCACCGTACCCGGACTACCCGCTCTATCCGGACACCCGGCCCGTTCCGCAGCCGGAGGAGGACGAGGACGATTCCGACGAGGAGGACCAGACCTCCCATGCCGGACGCACGCTTGCCATTGCGCTGGCGGCGGTTTTGGCCCTCTGCATCGCCGTGTTCTGCGTTTTCAAGTTCCTGATGCCCTATCTGCGTTACCGGAACGCCCTGACCGCCCAGTCTGCGGGCGACTATCAGACCGCCGTTGCCATCTTCGAGGATCTGGGCGACTACAAGGACAGCGCGGACCGCATCAATCAGATCGCGCTTCAGAAGGTCCGGGCCGCCATGTCCGCCCAGGATTATGCCGGCGCTCTGCAGCTCCTGGAGCCCATCCGTTCTCTGGAAGGCGCGGAGGCCCTGCGGGCGGACTGCATCTACAGTCTCGGCGTGCTGGCCTTCAATGACGGCGATCTCGACCGGGCTCAGGCCTACGTGGACCAGCTTGCGGCGGAGTACCCCGAGTATGACGGTCTGCCCACCCTGCGTCAGTATTGCAGCTACAGTCTCGGCAACCGCCGCGCAGGCGAGGCCGCCGAGCTGACCGATCCGAACGAACGCATCCAGGCCTACGAGGATGCGATCTCCCGCTTTACCGAGGCGGGCGACTACTCCGACAGCGCCGACCGGATCCTCGAATGCCGCTTCCGCATCGGCGTGGAGCAGATGAACGCGGAGCAATTCCCCGCCGCCATCGATACCTTCACCCAGCTTGGCGACTACAAGCAGAGCCGCGAATACCGCTCCGACTGCATGTTCCGCTACGCCGAGACGCATCTGGACGGTGAGGATCAGACCGCCATCGACTACCTCGAAACGCTGAGCGCCGAAGGCTACGAAGGGGCGCAGGAGCTGCTCGACCGCCTGAACGGCATCGGCTTCCGCTTCAATCTCTCTCTGAGCGCGGCAGCCAGCGACGCTGAGGTCAGCGTCGTGGCCAACCTCAGCAGCCTCTATATCCACTATGAGGTCGCCCGCAGCAGCGGCAGCGCGGTCCTGATCCTGGCCCGCTACACCATGCCTGACGGACGGCAGGGAAGAGCGATTCTGAACAGCGACGGCAGTGCCTCCGGCATGAAGCCCTGGGCCGCCATATTCCCCACGGACTGCACGACCAGCGGCTACGTCAGGGTCGAATTCTTTGACTCTGCACGCGGCGAGGTCGAGCCGCTGCAGACCATCTCCTTTGAATACCGCTATCAGCAGTCCTCCCAGCCCGACTCCGGCAACGGATGAGACCTCTGCGCTATGCCTTCGCGCCGATGGAGGGCATCACCGGAAAGATCTTCCGCGAGATCCACGCGGCGCACTTTCCGGGGATCGACCGCTACTGCCTGCCCTTCTTTTCCCCGACGGAGGTCCACGTGCTCACGCCCCGGCAGAGGCGGGAGCTGGAGCCGGGACCTTTGTCCTGTGCGCGTCTGCTGCCCCAGCTTTTGACGAAATCGGCGGATGATTTCCTCTGGTGCGCCTCCGCCATTGCCGATCTTGGCTATGGGGAGATCAACCTGAACCTCGGCTGTCCCTCCGGCACCGTGGTCTCAAAGGGCAAGGGCGCGGGGATGCTCCGCGATCCTGACGCCCTGGATCGCTTTCTGGATGCCGTTTTCTCCCGCTGCCCGATCCCGATCTCGGTCAAGACGCGGATCGGGCTGGAGGAACCGGCGGAGTTTCCCGCGATCCTTGCGGTTTTGAACCGCTATCCGATCTGCGAGCTTACCGTCCACCCGCGCACGCGGCGCGAGCTCTACGCCGGTCCGGTCCACACGGAGGCCTTTGCAGAGGCGGTCCGGACTGCTGCCGCCCCGCTTTGCTGCAACGGGAACTTATTCACGCCTTCCTGCGTCCAAAGCGTAACGGAGGCCTTCCCGACGGTGGGCGGCGTGATGCTGGGCCGCGGTCTGCTGGCAGACCCGGCGCTCGCGGTCCGCTGCAAGGGCGGCGAACGGACCCGCGCGGACTTGCTCGCTTTCCACAACGACCTCTGCGCGGCCTATCTGACCGCGATGCACCCCAATCAGGCGGTGCTGCCCAAGCTCAAGGAGCTTTGGGCCTATCTGCGCCTCCTGTTTCCGGAGGACGGAAGCTGGAAGCAAATGAAAAAGTGCAAAACCTGGGCCGAGTTTTACCCGATCACCCAGGAGTTGTTACAAAACCGACCCCTGCTTGCGGAGGCGGATTTCCTGCGGATCGACCAGACCGAGGCTGCCGTCTGCACAGAAAACCACAGTCGTTAACAAACAAAAGGAGGATTCCCCATGTTTTGCCCACAATGCGGAAAGCAAATCCCGGACCAGTCCAAATTCTGCCCCGGCTGCGGCGCAACGCTGACGGACGCGGTGAAGGCCGCCGTCCAGCAGCCCCCCCAGTCCTTTGAACAGCCGGCGCAGCCCCAGACCTACGCCCAGCCCTATGACCAGCAGGCCTACGCGCAGCAGCAGGCTTACGCCCAGCAGCAGACCTACGCCCAGCCGGGCTTCGATCCCTATGCCCCCCCTGTTGCGGTGCAGACCCGGAAGAAGAAGTCCAAGAAGCCGCTGTTTATCACCATCGGCGCCCTCGTTGCCGTGGCGGCTCTCGTCGTCGGCGCATGGCTGCTCTTCTTCCGCGGCAATTCCTTTGACGGCCCGCTCGGCCCGATGATTGAGGCTGCCGACAAGTCCTTGGCTGCCCTGGAGGACTACACCGACGAGCTGCCCAACCTGAACAAGATCGTGGAAAACCTCCGCGCGTTTGAGAACTCCGAAACAGCCCGCGTTTCCTTTACGATGGACAGTGATTCCAGCTGGAGCGGGCAGAGCACGATCAATTTCGGCCTCAAAATGGATCGGGATGCCGGCCGGTATCAGTTCGACCTGGACGTCAACGTGCCAAACGGCGAGTACGGCGCGTCCAAGCTTCCCGTTACCGTCTACGTTGACGGCGAGAATCTCCTGCTTGCCAGTGAACCGCTGCTCGGCGACGAGGTTCTGAGCCTGCCGCTCAAGGACTTCGGCAAGGAGTGGAACAAGTCCCCGCTGGCTGCCGTTACCGGCGTCAAGCTGCCCGAAACCCTTTCCATCCCGGAGCTGACCTCGGATTCCGTGCCGAAGATGCTGGAAAAGACCTTCGGGGACGACTGGGAGGAGTTTGAAGATAGCGTTGAGATGACGGAGGATAAAAACGACAAGCGCTTCTCCGACCTGGGCACCGCTTACGTCGTCAGCTATGACGAGGATCTGCTCGAGGATCTGGCAAAAACGGCGGAGAAAAACCTTGAAACCCTCTCCGACATTGAGGAGCCCAGCGATCTGGAAAAGATCGACTTTGAAGAAGTGATCGCCAGCGCCATCGTGATGGCCATTCAGGAAGCTGCCGGTCAGATCGAGGAGCTGACCTACTGCACGAACGACGACAACTGCATGGTCGGCCTCTACGTGAAGACGGAGGACGGCGATTTTGAGCTCCGTCTGGAGGGTGAGAAAAATCCCTGGGAGGAGATCGTTTTCAACGCGGACGGCGAGAAGGGCAGGATCACGACCAAGATCTCCAACGGTGAACTGACCATTACCGGCATGGACCCGGACTACCCGGAGGAGGCCGCCACCATCACCTACCGGGATTCTGACGGCTCCATCACGCTTTCGCACGGCGGCGACGTCGTCGTCAACGATGCGGACGTCAAGCTGGTTCCCACCGACGACGGCTTCCGCGTGAGCAGCAAGAGCAATTGGGGCGATGGGGACTACTACTCCAACATTTCTGACTCCATTGAATTCTCCACCGACGTCGGCACGATCTCCGCGCCCGCCGGAAAGGTGACGAACCTGCTCTCCCTGAGCGTGCCGGAGCTTCAGGCGCTTGCACAGCGGATCTCCCAAAACGCATCCGGCCTTGAGATCTTCGGCGATCTCTTTGATGATCTCTTCTGATTCGCCGTTCGTTCCCATTCCCACACGGTATCCCAAACACAGGAAAAGGAGGACTACTTATGTTCTGTCCACACTGCGGAAAGCAGATCCCGGATGGCTCCAAATTCTGCACCGCCTGCGGCGCCGTACTGTCTGACGAGGTCCGCGCTGCGGTTCAGCAGCCTCAGCAGAGCGATCCCCAACCCTATGCCCAGCAGCCCAACGCACAGCAGGGTTATGCCCAGCAGCCCTATGAGCAGCAGGCTTACACCCAGCAGCCCTACGCCCAGCAGGGCTATGCTCAGCAGCCCTATGCGCAGCAAGGCTACGCCGAGCAGCCATACACCCAGCAGCCCTATGAGCAGCAGGCCTACGCGCAGCAGCAGGCCTATGCCCAGCCGGGCTACGATCCCTACGCCGCTCCGGCTGCGGTAGAGACCAAAAAGAAGAAGTCCAAGAAGCCCCTGTTCATCACCCTCGGCGCGCTTGTCCTGGTTGCGGCCCTGGCGGTCGGCGCCTGGTTCCTCTTCTTCCGCAGCAAGGGCAATTCTTTCGAAGGCCCACTCGCCCCCATGATGGAGGCCGCCGACAAGTCCATGGCGGCTCTGGAGGACTACACCAAGGATCTGCCCAACCTGAACAAGATCGTGGAAAACGTCCGCGAGATGGAAAAAGCCGGGAAGGTTCACCTCGGCATGAACGCAAACGCTACGGGCAGTAAAATCGATCTCGGTATGGATCTGGACGCAGACCAGGGCAAGTATAAGCTGAGCGTGAACCTGAACGCGCCCGGCGCAAACGGCGAAGCCGTTCAGATCCCGCTGACGGTCTTCCTGGACAATGAGCAGCTTCTGCTCGCCTGCGAGCCCCTGTTTGGCGACGAGATGCTGAGCCTGCCGCTCAAGGATTTCGGCAAGCAGTGGAACCAGTCGGCATTTGCTGCGGCCACCGGCGTCAAGCTGCCTGAGGATCTGTCCATGCCCGAGCTGACCCGGGACTCCCTGCCCAAGATGCTGGAAAAGGTCTTCGGCGACGAGTGGAAGGCCTTCACCGACAGCGTCAAGATGACCGAGGACAAGAACGATACCCGCTTCTCCGGCCTCGGCACGACCTATACCATCTCTTATGACAAGGATAAGCTGAACGCGCTGGCGGAAAAGGCGCAGGCCAATCTGGATCAGCTCACGCAGATGGAGGATCCCAGCGCACTGCAAAACCTTGATCTGGAGAAGCTGCTCGCCAGCGCCTATCTGGCAGCGATCCGGCAGAGCGCCGAATCGATCGAGGATCTGCGCTACTGCATCGACGGCGAAGAGCGGATGGTCGCCCTCTACGCCAAGGGAGACGACAATGAGGTCGAGCTCCGTCTGGACGGCAAAAAGAACCCCTGGGAGCACGCCGTGATCCAGGCCAACGGCGAGACCTTTGAGATCGCCTCCAAGATTGCCGACGGCAAGCTGACCCTGACCGCAACCAATCGGAATGAGCCGGATTTCGCCATCGGTTTCACCTATCAGGATTCTGACGGCGCGATCACGGTCCTCCAGGACAACGAAAGCCAGAACAACGAAAGCCAGGGTCAGCCGTTTGAAGCCATTGCCGGCGGCTTTGTGAGTATGGACTACAAGCTGGTCCCCGCAGACGGCGGCTTCCGCCTTTCGGCGACCGGCAAGGATGAATCCTCGGATCAGAGCATCGTCATGGACGTCACCGGCAAGCCTGCCGATCTCACTGCGCCCACCGGAAAGACGACCAACGTTCTCTCCCTGTCTCTTCCCGAGCTTCAGGATCTTGCCAATCGGGTCACGGCCAACGTATCCAAGCTCGGAGCGCTCGGGAGCATATTCACTTCCATCGGAGGCGGCAGCGGCTATGCCACAGCAGATGGCGAAGTTGCGGGGCACTACGTGGTCGATCTGGATGCTCTGATCGAATCGATGAAGGCGTCCGGGGAGGTCGAAGGTATGAGCGATGAAATGCTCCGGTCTGCGCTGGAGTCCGCCGGCATGAGCGAAGATACGATCACCCTCGACATCAGCGAGGACGGCACCTTCACGCTGAGCTACATGGACGAAAACGTCGAAGGCACCTGGGAGATGGACGGCTCCGCTCTGACTCTGACCGCAGATGACGAGCCGATGCAAGTCACCTATGCCGACGGCGTGATTACCATGACCGAAGACGAAATCGGCATGGAGCTGGTCTTTATCCGGAAATAATCCTGCGTTCGCCAAAATCAAAACCACCACTTCCGTGGTGGTTTTGTTTTTGGAAAAATTTTTCTGCATTTTCCACAAAATTTCTTGACTATTTTCGTGGAAGCTGTTATAATACGAATCTGCGTGGGCTTCTATGCCCAAATGCGCCCTTTTTATGCTGTCTGATGGGAAAAAGCCTTCTTTTGATCCGTGACAGCATGAGGCGCTTTCCGGTATGACGTGCCGGAACGGCTGCGTGAAGCGCAGCACAATTCAATGAACCCTTTCATTGAATGCAGGATCAGATTCCCGGAGGTGCGAAGGTTGCTCAGCGAGCTGAAAAATTCCCCGAAGGTCGTCGGCGTCAAGCAGCTTCGCAAGGCACTGAACAGGGGAGAGCTCCTGCGCGTCTTCCTGGCCTCCGACGCCGATCCGGCGCTCACGGCTCCCATTGCGGAGCAGGCTGAGGCCGAAGGCGTTCGGGTCGATTGGGTTTCCACCATGCGCGAGCTCGGCGCGGCCTGCGGCATTGCCGTCGGGGCCAGCGCGGCGGGGCTGCGCAGACCGGAAGGCTGAGGCTTTCCGTTTCCATTCGTCGTCTGCGGAATCAAATCTTTGATTCCCGGATATAATAACCGGGCAAGCCCGGAATTTTCAAGGAAAGGAGACAAATATGCCTACTTTTAACCAGCTGGTTCGCAAGGGCCGCGAGATGTCCACCTACAAGTCCACCGCTCCCGCCCTGCAGAAGGGTATGAACACCATCAAGAACCACACCACCGATCTGCCGTCCCCCCAGAAGAGAGGCGTCTGCACCGCTGTCCGTACCTCCACCCCCAAGAAGCCGAACTCCGCGCTCCGTAAGATCGCCCGTGTTCGTCTGACCAACGGCTACGAGGTCACCGCCTACATTCCCGGCGAAGGCCACAACCTGCAGGAGCACTCCGTGGTTATGATCCGCGGCGGTCGTGTTAAGGACCTCCCCGGCGTTCGTTACCACATCATCCGCGGTACGCTCGATACCCAGGGCGTTCAGGGCAGAATGCAGGCCCGTTCCAAGTACGGCGCCAAGCGGCCCAAGGCTGCCAAGAAGAAGTAATTCTTCACCCGCACAATGAAATTTTTGCCTTGTGACAAGGCAAGACCCTTGCCATGAGTTGATATAGATCGTCGGATCTGTACGCCTCAGGCAAGCACCGACAGAGGGTGAAAGTCCCCCTGAAGTACCTATGAAATCATTATTATATGAAGGAGGGAAGCGAAGTGCCCAGAAGAGGTAATGTTCCCAAGAGAGAAGTTCTCCCGGATCCGATTTACAATTCCGTTCTGGTTACCAAGCTCGTCAACAGCATCATGCTCGACGGCAAGAAGGGCGTTGCCCAGAAGGTCGTCTACGGTGCCTTTGAACTTGTCGAACAGAAAACCGGCAAAAACGGTTTAGAGGCGTTCCAGCAGGCGATGGAAAACATCATGCCCGCTCTGGAAGTCAAGTCCCGCCGCGTCGGCGGCGCCACCTACCAGGTTCCTCTGGAGGTCAAGCCCGAACGTCGTCAGACGCTCGGCCTGCGTTGGATCACCACCTATTCCCGCAAGCGCAGCGAGAAGACCATGCGCGAGCGCCTGGCCGGTGAGATCATGGACGCCTGCAACAACACCGGCGCGTCCGTGAAGAAGCGCGAAGATACCCACAAGATGGCGGAAGCCAACAAGGCTTTCTCCCACTTCCGCTGGTAATTACCGCCCCGATCGGAACAAAGGAGTTGTACCATGCCGAGACAATATTCTCTTGAGAATACGCGGAACATCGGCATCATGGCGCATATTGACGCCGGTAAAACCACCACCACCGAGCGCATCCTGTTCTACACCGGCCGCACCTACAAGCTGGGCGAGACCCACGAGGGCACGGCCACGATGGACTGGATGGAGCAGGAGCAGGAGCGCGGCATCACGATCACGTCTGCCGCGACCACCTGCATCTGGAAGGGTTGCCGCATCAATATCATCGACACCCCGGGTCATGTGGACTTCACTGTCGAGGTGGAGCGCAGCCTGCGCGTGCTGGACGGTGCCGTCACCGTTCTGTGCGCCAAGGGCGGCGTAGAGCCGCAGACCGAGACTGTCTGGCGTCAGGCCGACAAGTACGACGTTCCCCGAATGGTGTACGTCAACAAGATGGACATCACGGGCGCGAACTTCTTCAACGTCCTCAAGATGATGCACGAGCGGCTGAAGTGCAACGCAGTCCCGATTCAGCTCCCCATCGGAGCCGAAGCGGAATTCCGAGGCGTCATCGACCTGATTCGCATGAAGGCCAACGTCTTCTATGACGAGTTGGGCAAGGACGTGCGCGAAGAAGAAATCCCCGCAGACCTGCGGGATCAGGCCGAGGAGTACCGCGACCATCTGCTCGAAGCCCTCTCCGAGGAGGACGACGAGCTCATGGAGCTCTATCTCTCCGGCGAGGAGGTCCCCGAAGACCTCATCCACAAAGCCATTCGCAAGGCTACCATCGGCGTTCGCATGGTCCCTGTCACCTGCGGTACTTCCTACCGCAACAAGGGCGTGCAGGAGCTCTTGGACGCCATCGTGCGGTACATGCCCTCTCCGCTGGATAAGAAGGGCGTGACCGGCGTCAACCCGAAGACCGACAAGGAGGAGTTTCGTCCCGCATCGGACGATGCCCCCTTCTCCGCCCTGGCCTTCAAGATCGCCACCGATCCCTACGTCGGCAAGCTCTGCTTCTTCCGCGTCTATTCCGGCGTGCTGGAGAAGGGCAAGACGGTCATGAACACCACAAAGGGCACCCGGGAACGCCTGAGCCGCATTCTTTTGATGCATGCCAATCACCGCGAGGATCTTGAGGCCGTCTATTCCGGCGACATTGCCGCTGCCGTGGGTGTGAAGAACACCACCACCGGCGATACCTTCGCGGACGAGAAGCATCCCATCATCCTGGAATCCATGGTATTCCCGGAGCCTGTCATCCGGGTCGCCATTGAGCCCAAGACCAAGGCCGGTCAGGAAAAGCTCGGCCTTGCCCTCATGAAGCTGTCCGAGGAAGACCCCACCTTTAAGACCTACACGGACGACGAAACCGGTCAGACCATCATCGCCGGCATGGGTGAGCTCCATCTGGAGATCATCGTGGACCGTCTGCTGCGGGAGTTCAAGGTGGAGGCCAACGTCGGCACGCCGCAGGTCGCCTACAAGGAGACCGTCACCAAGACCGCCGACGTGGACGAGCGCTACGTTCGTCAGTCCGGCGGCAAGGGGCAGTACGGCCACGTCAAGATCAAGGTCGAGCCCAATGAGTCCGGCAAGGGCTATGAGTTCGTCAACGCGATCGTGGGCGGCGTCATTCCCAAGGAGTTCATCCCCGCCGTGGATCAGGGCATTCAGGGCGCCATGCAGGCCGGCGTGCTTGCGGGCTACCCGGTCGTGGACGTCAAGGTGACGCTCTATGACGGCTCCTTCCACGAGGTCGACTCCTCTGAGCTGGCCTTCAAGATCGCCGGCTCCATGGCCTTCAAGGAGGCCTGCCGCAAGGCAAGCCCGGTCATTCTGGAGCCCATCATGAAGGTGTCCGTCACCGTGCCCGAGGACTATATGGGCGACGTCATGGGCGACATCTCCGGCCGTCGCGGAAATATCCTGGGCATGGAGCCCCGCAACGGCTCCACGCAGATCGACGCAAACGTCCCGCTCAGCGAGATGTTCGGCTACGCGACGAACCTGCGCAGCCGTACCCAGGGTCGAGGCACCTACACCATGGAGCCCAGCCATTACGTTCAGCTGCCCCGGAGCATTCAGGATGAAATTATGCTCAAGCGAGGCAGATTCTGAGCAATGTTGAAAATTCTCGGCATTTTCAAAAAATAATGCTTGTATTTTCAGGCGACATGTTGTAAAATGCATTATGTCTGAATATATGGGCAAGTCATTGACTTACAACTTTACAGGAGGAAAACATCCATGGCAAAGCAGAAATTCAATAGAACCAAGCCCCATGTCAATATCGGCACCATCGGCCATATTGACCACGGCAAGACCACTCTGACCGCGGCCATCACCAAGTATCTGGCTATGTTGGGCGGCGCTGAGTACACCGACTACTCTTCCATCGATAAGGCTCCCGAAGAGAGAGAGCGCGGCATCACCATCAACACTGCTCACGTTGAGTATGAGACTGCTGCCCGCCACTACGCCCACGTCGACTGCCCGGGCCACGCCGACTACATCAAGAACATGATCACCGGCGCTGCTCAGATGGACGGTGCGATCCTTGTTATCGCTGCCTCCGACGGCCCCATGGCTCAGACCAAGGAGCACCTGCTGCTCGCCCGTCAGGTCAACGTTCCTTCCGTTCTGGTTTTCCTGAACAAGTGCGACCAGGTTGACGACGAAGAGCTGCTCGAGCTCGTTGAGATGGAAGTCCGCGAGACCCTCGACTTCTACGGCTTCCCCGGCGACGACACCCCGATCATCCGCGGCTCCGCTCTGAACGCTCTGGTTTCCGAGTCCACCGATCCCAACGCCCCCGAGTATGCCTGCATCAAGGAGCTCATGGACGCTGTCGATACCTGGATCCCCACTCCCGCCCGTAACGACGATATGCCCTTCCTGATGCCCGTTGAGGACGTCTTCACCATCTCCGGCCGCGGCACCGTTGCCACCGGTCGTGTCGAGCGTGGTGTCATCAAGAAGATGGAGCCCGTCGAGATCGTTGGTCTGTCCGACGAGAAGAAGAGCACCGTTGTCACCGACATCGAGATGTTCCACAAGCTGCTTGACTTCGCTGAGGCCGGCGACAACATCGGCGCTCTGCTCCGCGGCGTTGACAAGAAGTCCATCGAGCGCGGCCAGGTTCTGGCTAAGCCCGGTTCCATTCATCCCCACACCAAGTTCAAGGGCCAGGTTTACGTCCTGACCAAGGAAGAAGGCGGCCGTCATACCCCGTTCTTCAACAACTATCGCCCCCAGTTCTACTTCCGTACCACCGACGTGACCGGCATCATCTCCCTGCCCGAAGGCGTTGAGATGTGCATGCCCGGCGACAACGTCGATATGGACGTCGAGCTGATCACCCCGATCGCCATTGAGAACGGCCTCCGCTTCGCTATCCGCGAAGGCGGCAGAACCGTCGGCTCCGGTGTCGTCATCGCCATCAACGAGGACTAATCCGAATCGGCTGATTTGCACAACCAATCGCTCCGGCTCATCGAGCCGGAGCGATTTTTGTAGCGTAAAACCACTCGCTTAGCGAGTGGTTTTACGCTACAAAAATCCCCCGCTCCGGGGTCGGAACGGGGGATTCCTTACGGCTTTACTTGTTGCGGAAGATATCGAACACGGCGTCGATGTCGTTGATGTCGCTCTCGCTCGGACGGACCGGGGCCAGGGGAGCGGGGGCCGGCTGCGTCGTGGGACGGCCGGTCTGCTGCGCCGGACGGGCGCTGAAGTCGTTGTTCAGAGCGGAGAAGGTGCGCCGATCCGGCTTCTTTTCCTCTTCCTTCTTGCTGCCCTCAAATCCGGTGGCGATCACGGTCACGCGCATTTCGTCCTCGAAGCCGTCAGCGAAGGTCGCGCCGAAGATGATGTTGGCGTCGGGATTCGCGGCTTCCATGACGATGTTCGCAGCGGTCTCCACGTCATCCAGACCCAGATCCTGGGAGCCGGTCACGTTAATCAGCACACCGGTCGCACCGTTGATGGAGGTCTCCAGCAGGGGGCTGGAAACGGCGGCCATCGCGGCCTGCTCGGCCTTGTCGCGGCCGGAGGCGGTGCCGACGCCCATGTGCGCGCGGCCCGCGTTCTTCATGATGGAGGAAACGTCCGCGAAGTCAAGGTTGATGATGACCTTCTCGGAGTAGCTGACCAGCTCGGAGATCGAGGTCACGGCCTGCTTCAGCACATCGTCGGCAATGCCGAAGGCGTTGGCAAAGGTGATCTTCTGGTCGGTGACGAACTTCAGTCTGTCGTTCGGGATCACGATCAGGGAGTCAACCTTCTCGGACAGAGCGGAAATGCCCTCGTCGGCCTGCTTGGAGCGGTTCGCGCCCTCAAAGCGGAAGGGGCGGGTGACCACGCCGACGGTCAGAATACCGGCCTCGTGGGCCAGGTCGGCAATGATGGGAGCCGCGCCGGTGCCGGTGCCGCCGCCCATACCGGCGGTGATAAAGACCATGTCGGCGCCCTCGAGGGCCTTGGCGATTGCCGCGCGGGATTCCTCAGCGGACTTCTTGCCGATCTCGGGCTTGGAGCCAGCGCCCATGCCGCCGGTCAGCTTCTCGCCGATGGGCAGCTTGTTGGGGCACTTGGACTTATTCAGATCCTGGCGGTCGGTGTTGACGACGAGGAAGTCCACCCCCTCCACACCGGATTCCAGCATCCGGTTCACAACGTTGTTGCCGGCGCCGCCGACGCCGATCACTTTAATATTTACAACTTTTTCAGGATAGTCTGCCATGAATACGCCCTCCTATGTATCTATCGTTTTCTGCATCCGAAATGCAGTATGCGCAGAATAAGCACATTTATACCTTTACATTTTATCTTGCTTTTGCGAAATAGTCAATCTGTATTTTGCTTTTTTTAAAGATTTTTCAAAATTTTTATCCGAAGGGGAGGAAGTGCCCCTTGTTGTCCTCGGTAAAGGTGAGGTCGATGGTCCCGGATTTCTCCGCTCCGAGCTCCGCCAGGACCGAAGCAAGGTAATTCAGCTTGTAGGAGAGGTTCTCCGTGTTGCCCAGCTTGATCTCGTACTGGGTCCCGTACCAGAGGATCAGATCGTAGGAGGTCGAAACGTCCAGCGATACGATTTCCTTGGCAAAGCTGGACTGCTCCAGAAGCGGCAGAACGGCGACGGTTGCGTCCCGCTTGGCAGCGATCTCGGAAAGGTCTGCGCCGGGCGTGGCGACCGGCTTGATATAGTCGCCGATCTGCGGCGTCTCAATGGGCATGCCCGTCACAGTCAGATGGCCCTTGACGCTCTGTTCGTTGGCCTGCTCCAGAACGCGCCCCTCACGGCTGATCAGCCACCAAAGGCCGTGCTCGTCCTGAATGCCGTAGGTGACGGTGAACTCTGATACCGTAATGATCACGGTATTGGGCAGCTTTTTCCGGATCTGGATCTCGTTGATGTAGGGCAGCTCTGCGTGGATGCGGGAGGCCACCGCGGCCTTGCTCAGGCTCAGCAGATTGTCGTCGATGCTGATGCCGGAGGCGGCCACGATCTCCTCAGGCGTGTAGTAACTGAAGCTGCCCTCTACCGTCGCGCCGCCCTGCGGCGCAGCCGGCAAAGTCTCCGGGGGAGCCGCTTCGGTCTGCACGGGAGCAGTCTCAGTCTCCGCAAAGGCGTCGTCGCCGCTTGCGGCCGGGGCTGTGTCTTCCGCCGCAGAAGGCTCTGCGTACCCGTTTTCCGATTCATCGGACGCCGCAGAAACCTCCGCCGGGGAGGTCGTTTCCGTTCCGTTCCGGGGCGTGACGTCGCTGGCAAGGACCTTCGTGTTGTTCACGCCGGTCTGCACCACGTTGATGTGCTTGACCTTGAAAAAGATCAGCATGGCCAGCACGATCACGCCGACCACCGCCAGCATGGTCACGAATTTGAAGCCGAAGTTCGTGTTGTAAATGCGGTGCGGCTTTTTCTTCTTGCGCTTCGGCACGGTTTTTTCGCGTTCCGGTTTTTTCGCCTGCTGTCTGCGGCGCTCGTCCGGCTTTGCAGCGCCCTGCTCCCGCGTGCGGGTCCGGGGCTGCGCCTCGCTCCGCTCGCGCGGCGGCGTGCGCCGGGGCTGGGGACGGCGCTCCCGCGGGTCGGGTTCGCGGCGCGTCTGCGCGGCCCGGCGCGGCGCTTCGGAGCGGGCGGCGTTTGCTGCGGGATGACGATCCTGCGCGTCCTGCTGCGCCAGACGCTGCTGTCTGGCCCGGGTCTGACTTGACGTCGTTCCGCTCTGCCGACGCGGAGGCTGCGGGCCGCCCGGACGGCGAGGCCGTTCCTGTGTCGCTGCGCGAGCGCGCTCCTCCGGAGATCGCGGTCTTCTGTTTTCGTCCATATCGTGTACCTCCGTGGGTCAGGGGGTTGTTCTCTTTGGTTCGTCGGCCTCAGCGTCTGCGCCGAGGCTCCGTAAGATCGGGATCAGATCCTGATACCCCCGGTCCAGAAGCCCGGCGTGGGAGATCAGGGTTTCGCCGTCCGCGCCGAGCGCGGCGCAGACCATGGCAGCACCGCCGCGGAGGTCGGTCGCGTCCACGGCAGCGCCGTGGAGACTTGGAACGCCCCGAATGCGGATCAGCGTTCCGCCGCCTTCGATCCTTGCGCCCATCTTCTCCAGAGCGGGCAGGTGTCGGAAGCGGTTCTCGAAGACCGTCTCCTCCAGAACCGTCGAGCCCTCCGCGCGCAGAAGCGCCGCCGTCAGCGGAGCCTGGGCGTCGGTTGGGAAGCCGGGGTACGGTCCGGTGCGGACCGGCGGGATCGCCCGCCGCGCTGTGCCGTGGATGGTAATGCCGTCCGCACCGTCCTCAATGGTGCAGCCGGCGGCTTGCAGAGCCTGCGTGACCGGAGCAAGCTGCGCCGGGATCAGCCCGGTCAGGGTCAGCGCTCCGCCCGCGCAGGCCGCGGCGCAGAGATAGGTCGCAGCCTCCATCCGGTCGGGCAGAATCCGGTGCTCGGCCCCGTGCAGGGGCCGGGGCGTCAGGGTCAGACAGGCTGTGCCGACGCCCGTCAGCTCTGCGCCGCAGGTGGTCAGAAATGCGCAGAGGTCGTCGATCTCCGGTTCCCGGGCTGCGCCGAGGATGCGGACCGGTCCCGCCGCCCCGAGGGCGGCAAGCAAAAGGTTTTCCGTTGCCCCGACGCTCGGGTAGCGCAGGATCACGGTCCCGCTCCGAGGTCTTCCCCGGGCGATCAGCCCGCTGCTTTCACAGGCGGTCTCCACGCCGAGAGACTCCAGACCGGAGCGATGGAGGTCCAGCGGCCTTGCCCCGAGGACGCAGCCGCCGGGCAAGGGGATCTCCGCCGCCCCGAAGGCGGTCAGAAGCGCCCCGAGGAACAGAACGGAGGACCGCAGCCGCCCGGCCAGCCGGTGGTCGATCGGACCGGGCCGAAGACCGGTGCTGTCCACTCGCAGCGTATCTCCCGTGCGAACGCAGGTGACGCCCTGCGCCGCCAAAAGCTCTTGCGTGATCTCCACGTCCCGAATGGCGGGACAGTTGTGCAGAATGAATCGTCCCCGGATCGCCGCCGTTGCCGTCAAAATCGGCAGAACGGCGTTTTTCCCGCCGTGGACGCGGACGGCGCCGCAAAGCGGCCTCCCGCCCCGAATCCGGATGCGTTCCAACGCCCGACCTCCTCTCCTGCCATTCTATGCGGCAGGGGGCGTTCGGGTGCGCGGATCAGGTCTTTGCCAGGTCGAGAACCGTCTGGCAAATGCGCTCTGCGCTGTCCACCACGGCCATTTCGTGCAGGGCGGATCGCATGGATTCCCGCCGCGGCGCGTCGCGCAGAAGGGCGTCAGCGGCCTCATAGAGGGCCTGCGCGGTCAAGCCGGGCTCGGTCAGAACCACGGCGGCCTTGTGCCGCTCCAGCACGCGGGCGTTCTTCTCCTGGTGGTTGTCGGTCACGTTGGGGGAGGGAACGATGATGCAGGGCGTGCCCGCAGCCTGGATCTCGTTCAGCGTGGAGGCCCCGGCGCGTGTAATGATCAGATCCGCTGCCGCCATGAGCTGGGGCATATTGTAAATATACTCCCGCATTTCCAACTGCGGATGGGCCTCCAGATCCAGACCGTGCTCCTTCGCCCAGTCCGGCATCCAGCGCCAGCCGTAGGAGCCTGTAGCGTGGATATGCCGCCAGGGACAGCCGTTCTGCACCTCCAGCAACATGAAGTCGGTGATCATGCGGTTCATCTCGCGGGCGCCGAGACTGCCCCAGGCGGAGATGACCAGCGGCTCGTCTCCGAGCCCGAGCGCGCGCCGCGCATCGGCGCGCTTGGTATACAGAAAATCCTCCCGGACCGGCATGCCGACCACCTGAACCCGTTCGGGGTTCTTGTAGTAGTCCCGGCTTTCGGGGAAGCAGACCATGATCCGCGATGCAGTGTCTGCGACCATTCGGGTCGTCAGACCGGGCATGGCGTTGGCCTCGTGGACGGCCGTGGGCACGCCGCGCCTGGCTCCCTGCTTGAGCATCGGGTAGGAGGCGTAGCCGCCGGTTCCGACGATGACGTCAGGCCGGAACTCCTTGAGGATCCGGTCGGCCTTTTTCAGCGAGCCGTGCAGATTTTTTAGCGTGACCAGATTGTGCCAGATGCCCTTCGGCGTCAGCTTGCGCTGGTAATTGGAGATTTTCAGCGTTTCCAGCCGGTATCCCTCGCGCGGGACCAGCTTGTTTTCCATTCCGTCCTCCGCGCCGACGAAGAGGATCTCAGCGTCCGGCCGCCGGGCCTGGAGGAGCTTTGCCACGGAGATGGCGGGATTGATATGTCCGGCGGTACCGCCGCAGGTAAAGATCACTCTCATGCCGATTTCCTCCGCAATGCCCGCTTGTTTACGCACCAGCGCGAGACGCTGAGCACGACGCCCATCTCAAACATCTGCAGCAGCAGGGCCGTGCCGCCGTAGGAGAAGAAGGGCAGGGAAATGCCCGTGGAGGGCAGGAATTTCGTGACGACGCCGATGTTGAAGAAGACCTGGATGGCGAGCTTCGTCGTAAAGCCTGCGGCGACCAGAGTGCCGAACCGGTCGCGGGCATGGATCGCGATCCAATAGCCGCGCAGGATCAGCAGCATGAACAGGAGCATCACGCCGACCGCTCCGACGAAGCCGAGCTCCTCGCAGACGATGGCGAAAATGTAGTCGTTGTGGCTCTCCGGGAGATAGAGGTATTTCTGACGGCTGCGCCCGAAGCCGAGACCAAGCAGTCCCCCCGAGCCAATGGCATAGCGGGACTGAATGATCTGATAGCCGCTGCCCAGGGGATCGCTCTCCGGGTCGCGGTGGGTCGCAATCCGGGCGTTGGCATAGCCGTGGCTGCCCAGATAGATCACCAGAAAGACTGCCACCAGAACGCCGCCGATCAGGAACCAGCGCTTCTGCGTGCCGCCGATCAGCATGAGAATGGCCCCGATCAGCATGATGATCAGGGTGGCGGAGAGGTGCTTCTCCAGAACCAGCAGACCGGCAACCATCACGAGGATGACGGCGTAAGGCAGAACGCCGTAGCGGAAGGTGTTCATCTTATCCTGCCAGACGGCCATCATCGCCGCGAAGGTCAGGATCAGACCGAGCTTTGCGATCTCGGAGGGCTGAAATTCAATGCCGATCTTGAGCCAGCGGGTCGCGCCGTTGTGGGTCACGCCGACGCCGGGGATCAGCACCATCACCAGCAGGACCATGGAGACCGCGAGGATCGGCAGGGCCAGACGGTACCAGATAAAGTAGTTCAGGCGGCCGACCACGATGGTGACCAAGATTCCGAATGCCGCGAACATGGCCTGACGCACGAAGTAAAAGGCGGAGTTGCCGGTGTCATAATAGGCCTTCGCATAGCTGGCGGAGAACATCATCAGCACGCCGATGGAGACCAGTAGGACCGTCAGCACCAGATAGGGCATATCCAGAATGCCGGTTTCGTCCAGCTCCTGCGGCTTCAGCCGCTCCATCGGGTCCTGTTTTTTCCGAAACAAAGCCATAATTGCTCCAATCTCCGGCACGCGGGCCGGCTTAAGGGATCAGCGCAGGGGGGCAGCGGCAAGATAGGCCAGCACGCACATGAGCAGGCTGACGCCGGAGAAGACCCACCAGATCTTGACCTCGCTCCAGCCGGACATCTCAAAGTGGTGGTGGATCGGCGTCATCTTGAAGATCCGCTTGCCGTGGGTCAGCTTGAAATAGCTCACCTGCATGATAACGGAAACGGTCTCGACGATGTAGACGAAGCCGACCAGAATCAGGATCAGGGGCATATCCAGGGCAAAGGCCAGGCCGCAGACCGCGCCGCCCAGGAAAAGGGAGCCGGTGTCGCCCATGAAGGTCTTAGCCGGATGGAAGTTGTAGCAGAGGAAGCCCGCAAGTCCGCCCAGCAGGACGGAGGGGAAGATCGCCAGCTCCGCCTTGTGCAGGGAGAGGGCCGTCACCAGGAAGAAGACCATGACCGGGATCGTCACGCCGGTTGCCAGACCGTCTACGCCGTCGGTCAGATTGACCGCGTTCACGGTGCCGACGATGACGAAGACCGCAAAGGGGATGTAGACCCAGATCGGAATGCTCCAGCGGACGGCGGTGAAGGGAATCCAGAGACTGGCCGTCATATGTCCGGCCTTGTACAGCAGGAAGAGGTACAGGGCCGAGGCCAGAAGCTGCAGGGCCATCTTCTGCCAGGCCTTCAGGCCGAGATTCTGCTTCTTCTTGACCTTGAAGTAGTCGTCCAGGAAGCCGATTGCACCGAAGACCAGAGCAAAGGCGAAGACGAAGGCCGAGGTCCAGGTCTTGGTGATCGCGCAGAGGACAACCGTGCCGATCAGGGCGGTCAGGATAAAGATCAGACCGCCCATGGCCGGGGTGCCGGCCTTGGAGGCGTGCCACTTGGGGCCGATCTCGCGGATGGTCTGCCCGGCCTTCATGGCGCGCAGCCAGGGGATGATGAAGCGGCCTGCGATCAGTGCGATCACGAAGCAGGGCAGCATGGACAGGATGATAGTCAATACGGAACCTTCAGTCATGGGTGATCCCTCCGTTGGCAGCGTCAGTCAAGGACGCGGCTGTCTTTCAAATCTCTTCTTTGAATTTATTGGCGAGCTGCTCCAGGTGCATGCCGTGACTTGCCTTGAACAGCAGGACGTCGCCGGGCTTTGCCTCTGCGCGAAGGGCTTCGAGCAGGGCGTCCTGGCTTTCAAACCAGCGACCCTTCTCTCCGGCGGCCTGCGCAAGCGCATAGCTCAGCGGCCCGCAGGCAAGCACCAGATCGGCGGCTTCTGCCGCGAGCCTTCCCACCTTGCGGTGGGCTTCCGGGGCGTAGTTGCCCAGCTCCAGCATATCGCTCAGCACGGCGATCCGTCGGCCCGCGTCGCTGCGGCCTGCCAAAACCGACAGGGCAGCTTGCATCGAGTCCGGCCCGGCATTGTAGCAGTCGATGATCAGCGTATAGCCGCCGACCGTCTCGGTCCGCTGGCGGTCGCCGGTGTTGCGGAAGTTTGCAAGGCCGGCGGCGATCTGCGCCGGGCTCAAGCCCAGCTCCAGACCGATCAAGGCAGCGCTCAGGGCGTCCATGGCGTTGTGGCGGCCCGCCACGGGTACGGTCAGGGGGAAGCGCCGGTCCAGACCAACGGCGGTGAAGCGGATCTGGTTCTTGTCCTCGATCAGCTCCTCGCCGCGCAGACTGCAATCCGCGCCGAAGCCGAAGGTCAGGGTCCTGCGTCCGGTCTGCGCGACCCGAAGCAGATCGTCGTCGCCGTTCAGAATCATAAGGCCGTCCGGCCCCATGCCGTCAACGATATCCAGCTTTTCCCGGCAGATATTTTCGCGGGAGCCGAGATTCTCGATGTGCGACTCCCCAATCTTGGTGATGACGGCGGCGTCCGGGTGGGCGATCTGCGTCAGATAGGAGATCTCGCCCCGGTGGTTCATACCCATCTCCACCACGGCAAATTCGGTGTCCCGCCGCAGACTGAGCACGGTGATCGGCACACCGATGTCGTTGTTGTAGTTTTTGAGGGTGCACTGGGTTCGGAAGCCCTCGCTCAGGACGGCGGCGATCATTTCCTTGGTCGTGGTCTTGCCGACGCTTCCGGTCACGCCCACGACCTTGACGGGGAGGGTCCGGCGATAGGCGCGGGCAATGTCGCCCATCGCCTTCGTAACGTCCGGCACCACGATCATCGGGATGCCGGGGAGCTGGCGGGTTCCCAGCGCGCCGGAGGCTCCGCGCTTCATTGCGTCGGGGATGTAGTCGTGTCCGTCCGCCTTTTCGCCGCGCAGGGCGGCAAAGAGCATCCCTTCGCTCAGCTCGCGGGTGTCGTTTCGAAGTCCGGCAAAGCAGCGGTCTGCAAACTCCGGCAGGACCTCGCCGCCGCACCATTCGGCTGCCTGGGCGAAGGTGATGGCGTTGGACTGGGCCGCAGCCCGGTCAGAGGCCAGCACGCGGGCGACCTCCTCGCGCTCGTCCAGGTGGAACTTTTCTTGATTGATCTCCTGATAGGTCTCGTGACCCTTGCCGCAGAGAACGATGATGTCATCCTTCCTTGCCTCGTGCATAGCGCGAGCGATGGCGGCGCGGCGGTTTTCTACGACCAGATACGGCCTGTCCAGACCCTTCACGCCTGCCAGAATGTCCTGAATGATCGCTCCAGGGACTTCGGTCCGGGGATTGTCGGAGGTGATCACGGCCAGGTCCGAGCAGCGGACGCCGATTTCGCCCATGATGGGACGCTTCGCTGCGTCGCGGTCTCCGCCGCAGCCAAAGACGCCGATGACCCGGCCCTTGCAGAAGCCCCGCACGGAGCGCAGAACGTTCTCCAGGGCGTCCGGGGTGTGGGCGTAATCAATCAGAACGGTATAGTCTTTTCCGGGGGTCGGCACGACCTCGACCCGGCCCTTGACGCTCCTGGCCTCCGCCAGCGCGTCGGCGGCAGTCTCAAAGTCCAGACCGAGCGCAAGCGCGCAGCCCAGAACGGTCAGGGCGTTGTACACCGTAAAGCCGCCGGGGATCTCAATGCGGACGGGGCAGACCCGACCCTGCCAGTGTGCGTCGAAGGCCACGTGGTCGGAGCCCAGGACGGCGTTGGAGGCATAGAGGTCAGCGGCACCCTTTGCGGAGCTTGTCAGCTTTTCGCAGGGAGCCTCCGCCATCGTCCGGCGGACGGCCTCGTCGTCCGCGTTGAACACGCCGATGCGGCAGCGGTCAAAGAGAATCGCCTTGGCCTTCCGGTAGGCCTCCATCGTCTCGTGGAAGTCCAGATGGTCCTCGGTCAGGTTCGTGAACGCGCCGACGGCAAAGGGGATGCAGTCCACACGGTGCAGGCAGAGGGCGTGAGAGCTGACCTCCATCACGACGTGGGTGCAGCCCTTCTCCAGCATCTCGGCAAACAGGCCCTGGAGCGCAAAGCTCTCCGGGGTGGTTCGCTCGGTGTGCAGGATCTCGTCGCCGATCATGTTCTGGATCGTGCCGATCAGACCGACCTTTGCGCCGAGGACCCGTTCCAGCACGGATTTGAGCAGGAAGGTTACGGTCGTCTTGCCGTTGGTTCCGGTCACGCCGATCACGGTCAGCCGCTCGGCGGGATGGCCGAACCAGTTTGCGCCGAGGATCGCCAGAGCCGCGCGGGAATCCGCCACGCGGACGAAGGGAATGCCGGCCTCCGGCTTCCGCTCGCAGAGGACGCAGACCGCGCCGCTTGCTGCGGCCTTCGGGATATAGTCGTGCCCGTCTTTTTCGAAGCCGGTCACGGCCACAAACAGGTGTCCCGCCTGGGTTTTGCGGGAATTGTAGCTGACGCCGGTGATCTCGAGTTCCGGGTCGGCGTTGGTTTCCAGAACGGGAATATCCCGCAGCAGTTCAGAGAGCTTCATTGTATCACATCCAATTCATTAGTCAACCACTGAATTATCCGTCAGCTCCACGGTGATCGTCGTGCCGCGTGCAACCTCGGCGTCCGGTGCGTAGTCCTGATCGGTGACGGTGGCGTAGTAGAGATTCGAACCCTTTGTCTGCAGATACAGACCGCTGTTTGCAAGCATCTGATTGGCCTGAGCCATGGTCAGACCGCTCAGATCGGGAACCTTGACCTTGTCCGTCGGCACGGGCTCGCCCATGTAGAGAATGACCTCGGAGTTGCCGGGGAGCATCTCGCCCGGGGCGGGGATCGTGCCGGTGACGGTCTCGCCGCTGCCGACGACGATATGCGTCAGGCTCACGGCGGCAAGCTCCGTGGCGGCCTCGGACTCGGTCAGATCGCGGACGTCGGGCATTTGCACGTTGACGGTTTTCATGTCCACGTCGGTATAGTCGGGCTGAACGCCCAGATAGAGCAGGGTGTCGGAGAAGATGTCGCGCACCACGGCGGTCGCCATAACGCCGCCGGAGATCCGGAAGCCGGTTCCGGGGGACGGCGTATCCAGAGCGACCAGGCAGATGTACTGCGGACGATCCATCGGAACGATGCCCACGAAGGAGACGATCTTATCGTCGGTCTGGTTGCCGTTCTCGTCGTAAACGTCCAGCTTTTCGGAGGTGCCGGTCTTGCCGCCGATCCGGTAGCCGGTCAGGGCGGCGTTGCCGCCGGTGCCCTCGGTGACGACGGATTCGATCAGGTCGCACATGATCCTGGAGGTCTCCTCACTGATGACCTGGCGAATGACGGTTCGCGTGTTTTTCTGGACCACGTTGCCCTTGTCGTCCAGAACCTCGCTGACCACGTAGGGCTTGAGCAGATAGCCGCCGTTGACCACGGCGGAGATCGCCCGCACCATCTGGATCGGGGTCGGCTTGATGGACTGGCCGAAGGCGATCGTGGTCAACTGGGCGTTCTTGACGAACTCATCCTTGGGATGGAAGACGCCGGTTGCCTCGCCCTGCATGTCGATGCCGGTCTTCTCCAGGAAGCCGAAGGCGTCCACGTAGTTATACAGCCGCTCGCCCCCGATCATCAGACCGATGTCGGCAAAGGCAATGTTGCAGGAATTCTGAAGGGCCTGGGCGGTGTTTTCGGCGCGGTGTCCCTCCGGCTTCCAGCAGTGCAGCGTGTCCTGGCGGTCGGGGTAGTCCTTTTCGCCCGCGCAGTAGAAGGTCGTGTTCAGATCCACCGCCCCGCAGTCCAGAGCGGAGGCCAGGGTGATGGTCTTGAAGGTGGAGCCGGGCTCGTAGCCGTCGGAGACACAGCGGTTGCGCCACTGGCGCAGGCGGGCCGCGGCAACGGTCTGGTTGTAGAGATCGGCCAGCTCCTTGTAGGCGTCGGTGCCCTCGGCGACCTGATCCATCTCCGTGCCGATCTCATCCAGCTTTTCCAGAACGCTCAGGTCGGTGATTTCCAGATAGTTGTTCGGGTCGTAGCTGCCCTCGATGGCCATGCCGACGATCTCGCCGGTGTTCACGTTCATCATAATGGCGAAGCCGCCGTTTTTCACGTCGTACTTCTCCACCGCAGCCTTGAGATTCTTTTCGAGCATGCGCTGGACCTGGGCGTCGATGGTCAGCACGAGGGAGCTGCCGTCGGAGGCCTCATAGAGCTTCTCGTAGGAGTAGAGCATTTCGGTCTGGTAGTTGCCCTTCGTGGTGATGACCGCGCCGGGCGTTCCCTGCAGAAGCTTGTCGTAATAGGCCTCCAGACCGTCCGCGCCGACGTTTTCCGCGTTCACGAAGCCGACGACCTGGGCCGCCGTGGCGGGCGTGGCGTAGTGCCGCTTGGAGCCGGGCTCCAGATGGATGCCAGTCAGCTTGTTGTCGGTGATGAACTGACGGACCTGCTCTGCCACCTCGTATTCCTGCTGGGTGGCAATGACCTCGTACTGGCGGTCGATCTTGGCTGCCTTCTTGCGGATCATTTCCTCGTCCACGTTCAGAATGCGGCTCAGCTCGGTTGCGATAAAGTCCACGTCCTCCTCGGCGTTGTGGATCTCCAGCGGGTCGAGAAAGACGGTCTCGACCGTGGAGGAGGCGGCGATGATCTTCATGTTGCGGTCGTAGATCGTGCCGCGGTCCGCCGGGACCGCCGTGGTCCGGGTCTGGTTGCTGATGGCAGCGGATTCGTACTTGTCGTGATCCACGATCATCAGCGTGAACAACTGGTAGAACAGCGGCAGGAAGAGCAGAATGCCGCAGACCAGCATGATGGCGGTGGTTCGGCGCAGAACGCCGTGGTTGGCCTTTTCGCGGTCATATGCGGGGCGTTCGCCCGGGCGGACGATCCGAATGTTCGCTTTTTTCGCCACGCGGAGGCCTCCTTTCAAGGGTACTGAAATCGGTAAAAAGGGGCGGCACCGGGTGTCGCCCCTTTTAGCTTTATGGGTTTGTCAATGGAAATATTCCAGGATGCCGCGGAAGCTCCCGGTCATGGCGTCCAGCGCCTTTTGCAGGAAGGAGCGCTCGTCCACCTGCAGCACCTCGGCCCGGTCTGCGCCCGCCACGTTGATGTAGACGGTCTGCTTGGCCGTCGGGGTACTCATGCCGAGCTCTTTCGCCCGCGCTTCGATCTCGTCGAGATTGATGCGGCTCTCATAGGCCGAGCGGAGCTTGGCGGTTTCGTTCTGGGCGGCGGTCAGCTCGGCACGGAGATCGCCGGCCTGATTCGTTGCCTCGTAAAGCTGAACGTAGCTGTACAGGACCATTGCCAGAAGAAAGACGACCACAGCCAGACCGATTGCGGCCAGGGGCGCGATTTCCAGCTTGGCTTTCGGGGCCTTCTGCTTTTTGGAGGATACCTTTTCCTCCGGCAGGGCGGCGGGAATGGGTTGTACGGCGGTGTTGCCGTCAAACGGCCGCTCGTAGATCTGATAGGCCACAGAGCCCTCAAGATCGGGCAGTTGATTTTTCGCCATAACGGGTCTCCTTTCTTCAGAGCTTCTCCGCCACGCGGAGCTTGGCGCTCCGGGCGCGGGGGTTGTCCGCCAGCTCCGCCTCACCGGAGAGGATGGGCTTGCGGGAAATCAGACGGACGGTTGGCTTCTTGCCGCAGACGCAGACCGGGAATTCCGGCGGGCAGGTACAGCCCTTTGCAGCCTGGGCCATCGCGTTTTTCACGATGCGATCCTCCAGCGAATGGAAGGTGATCACAGCCAGCCTTCCGCCCGGGTTCAGCCGGGGGATCGCAGCGGACATCATCTTGTCCACGGCGGTCAGCTCATCGTTGACCGCGATCCGGATGGCCTGAAAGCTCCGCTTGGCCGGATGCTGCTTTTCGCGCAGAGCCTTTGCGGGCATCCCGGCGCGAATCGCATCGACGAGCTCGAACGTCGTCTCGATCGGCGCAGCTTCGCGCCGGCGGCAGATGGATGCGGCGATCTGTGGCGCATAGCGCTCCTCGCCGTAGGCGTATAGAATGCGGCGCAGCTCCTCCTGCGGCCAGGTGTTGACGATCTCGCGGGCCGTCAGCCGGTCCTCGGCGTTCATGCGCATGTCCAGCGGCGCGTCGGCCATGTAGGAAAAGCCTCGCTCCGCCTCGTCGAGCTGGGGAGAGGAAACGCCCAGGTCAAAGAGCATCCCGTCCACGCTGGGAATGCCCAGCCCGTCCAGGATCGAATCCAGCTCCGCGAAGTTGGAGTGGACCAGGGTCACGCGATCGTGAACCGGCGCAAGACGCTCGCCTGCGGCGTCCAGAGCCTTCCGGTCCCGGTCCACGCCGATCAGCCGACCCGTGGTCAGGCGGCGGGCGATCTCCAGCGAGTGCCCGGCGCCGCCCAGCGTCCCGTCCAGATAAATGCCGTCGGGGCGGACGTTCAGCGCGTCCACAGCCTCGCGGAGCAGAACGGAGACGTGATGAAATTCGCTCACAGTCCCAGCTCCTTCAGTGCGTTCGCCAGAGAACCCGGCGTACCGAGGAAGGCGGCCTCCTTGGCGGCGTAATCCTCGGCGTTCCAGATCTCGGCGTGGTCGCCTTCGCCCAGGAAGGTGACGTTTTCCGTCAAATGGGCGTAATCGCGGAGGATCTGCGGGACAACGAAGCGGCCCTGCTTGTCAGGCTCGCATTTTGCGACGTTGGCGCGGATATAGCGCAGCGCCGCGGAATCGGACAGGCGGACGGAGTTGAAGCTCTCGCTGACCTGCTCCCACTTTTTTGCGGGGTAGACGAGCAGGCTGTTTTCCAGACCGATCATCACGTAAAACACGTCGCCCAGCTCCTCCCGGAGCTTTGCAGGCACGAACAGACGCCCCTTGGCGTCTACGTTGTGCGTATATTTGCCGATCAACCTGCTCACCTCCTCCCGAAATAGGGAATTTGTGGGAATTCGCCCCATTTACATCCACTTTGCTCCATTATAACTGCTTTGTAACGAAATTGCAATCACTTTTTGCGCAATTTACAAGAAAATTTTGAACCCCGCTCCACGGTCTTTCCCTCTGCGCGCAAAAAAGCCCGGGCCGGCGCAAAATCGCTTGCGCCGGCCCGGGCAGACCGGGAATGATGCAGTTCAGACGGAGCATGCGCTGCTGAATAGACACCTGATTTCTTTACTTCCAACGAAGCAATCAAGTTCATCACCGGGGGCATCAAAACCGCTGATTGGGCGAACAATCAGGGGGTTACTCCGTGGGGTGGCCGGACTCTGGCCGCCGCGGACGCGGGTGGATCAGGGATTTTCAGGGTTCGGCTCCGGATCAGGGTTCGGCTCCGGATCGGGGGTCGGCTCCGGATCGGGGTTCGGTTCCGGATCGGGGTTCGGGTTGGGATCGGGGTTCGGGTTGGGATCGGGGTCCGGGTTGGGATCGGGGTCCGGGTCCGGGTTCGGATCGGGGTCCGGGTTCGGATCGGGGTCCGGGTCGGGGGTCGGCTCCGGGTCGGGGAGCTGGGCGGCCCGGTAGAGGAAGGTCACGACCTGAGCGCGGGTACAGGTATTTGCCGGGGAGAACTTCGTCTTGGACGTGCCGTTGGTGACGCCGTTCCCCACGGCCCAGAGGACGGCCTTGTAGAAATAGTCGCCCTCGCTGACGTCCTTGAAGGGATTCTCCTCGGTCTCCGGCTCGGGGCAGCCCTTTGCGCGCCAGAGGAAGGTCACAACCTGATCGCGGGTGCAGGTATTCGCCGGGGAGAACTTGGTCTTGGACGTGCCGTTGGTGATCCCCTGCTCCACGGCCCAAAGGATGGCCTTGAAGGCGTAGCTCGACTCGTCCACGTCCTTGAAGGGGTTCTCCGTTGAGGCGGGCTCGGGGCAGCCGTTCGCGCGCCAGAGGAAGGTCACGACCTGCTCACGGGTGCAGACCCGATCGGGGGAGAAGAGGTTCGCCTTGGTTCCGGTGGTGATGCCGCCGAAGAAGGCCCAGTCGATCGGCGTGTGCGCCCAGTGGCCTGCCGCCGGGGTGTCGATGAAGATCTCGCTGGCACAGAGGACGGCTTCCTTCGTCTCGCCGCAGGTCTTGCAGGTGTATTTTGCCGTGCCGTGCTCGTCCTCGGTTGCGGGGGTCAGGATCTCCGTGACCTCCCAATAGTGGCCCTTG
>OCVV012887558.1_pt1 | contig 50160 bp, 45 predicted proteins | sample 1539721 | NCBI WGS metagenome assembly OCVV01 (sample SAMN02144230, study PRJEB22623) | gut metagenome | biome: sheep rumen | host: Ovis aries | place: New Zealand
GGAGAGCCGGTGTCCTTATTGGACTTCCCGTACTTCGCGAAAATCTCTTGCTTTTTCTCAGGCTGTAAATATTCTGCCATGATGCAATGAGTTTTGTTTGGTGTTATTGGCTCCTTATGAGACCGTCCCATAAAAAGCGTGCAAAGATAGGGAATTATTTCCGTAAAACCAAATCTTTTCAGTCGTCTTGACAAGAAATAGCCTTGTGTCGGTGAGGCACAAGGCTATTGAATAATCAGGTTTGTTCAGGGTATTAGTCTTTAACACATCTCACCTGGAAACCACTTGCAGGAGGTTCTGCCTGATAATAATTTTCGAACTGATACATGTCAATGCTGGATGCTCTGAAAACGTAGGCCAATTTATCATTATACATACTGTTGCCCCAGTAGTATGCGTCTCCAACGTCAACACTGTAGCTGTATGTCTGCCAGATGCTCCAGGAAGAATCTCCAGTATCATAATAGTAGAATCCGCAATAAGGAAGGGTAAGGCCGTCAAACTGATATGTACCGCCATAGGTACCGCTGTCGTTGATAGTCTTTGAAACGGGCCTCCTGTCAGGAGCGACTCCCCAGAAATTAACATCGGATCCGTCAATTGTCCTGTCTGCATAATCGGTAATAGCCTGCCATATCTTGGTATCTGCAACACGCCATCCGTACGGGCAAGGATCCTGTTCATCATCTACATCTCCCCAGAGTCCGTCTACGGCACCCACACCAGGCAGCCAGCTCTTGCTGGCCGTGGTGCCTTTGATGAAGGTCATAGGATTGCTTATGGCATAAGCTTTATTGACCAGACCTGAGCAATCCACCTGCGCCCAGTTGCCGGAATTGGTAGTTTCGCGGTTATCAGAAGCTTCATAAATGTCGTTCACCCCGACGAAAGGATCCTTTCGGCCGAACTGGTAATACAGACCGACCTGTTCCTCACGATAGCCGTTTATATCTACGCCTGCATTTTGGAAGGCGCCAAGGTTACGTCTCATCATGTAGTAGTGGTCTCCATCCAGGTGGATATTGTGATAGGCTGTCCCATCAGTTTCGGGATCGTAGTTGGTGACCCAGAGGTGCCAGCTCCACACGATTTCGCCCGAACCGTTGACTACCGCAACAACGGCATTGCCCTCGGTACCGGTTGTTTCAACATAAACACGGTTGTCGTTGTACAATCTGACGCTCTTGATAATGTCTCCGTCCTTAACTGAATTGTTGTAAGGAAGAGCTTCCCAAAGAACAATGGCGCTGGATGAAGCACTATAATAGTACGGATAGTTGAACCCGCGCTTGCTCTTGGGGGCGAAGCTGTATGTTCCGGCAGTGCAAGGAATGATATAGCAGTTGGAAGGCTTCGTGCCGCCGCCGTCGAGTTCCGTTGCTGTAGGTAGGATAGGAGTGGTTGCAACGGCAGTTGTCGAGAGTTTCGCACCCGCGCCTTTTGAGAAACTGTAATCAGAGCTGAATGTCAGTTCCTTCTCATACACGTAACCGTTGGCATCAGTTGCCGTCACGGTCCAAACATAATTTTCAAGCTGATCTACAAAATCACCGACGATGTAGTATTTCACCCAGGAACTGGTGCTTGCAGGGCGGATTGGAAGATTCAATCCCGTGGGATCATCTTCGCCGCTGTCAGGAGCGCCGAAATAGGAAATGATTTTCGAAAAATTGGAAGTGCTTCCAGCCTTGAAACTGGCAAGGTAGGCCCAGGACGTGTACTTGTAAGCAAAATGGTCTGCGTTGATTTCGACCGTCTTCAATGCGGATGACATGGGAGACAAGTCCCAGGGATCAGACTCGTTCACCCTGAAATCCAGTTCTACCGTAAGGACACCGTAGTAGTTCTGGAGGGTTGCAGTCATAGTTCCGGCTGCAATCGTCGCCTCACCATATAAGATCGAACGCTCCTTGATGACGTCGACGTCCATGTTCTCATCTGAATAAACAAATGAATAAGGATACAGGGACATTGTTCCTTCACCTATCTGGACTCCGTCTATCAAACGGCGTGCGCCTGCTCCGGAAGTACCATTAAGAGCTTCAGAGCCCCATTTGCCGCTGGCGCTTCCCTCATAAGCCTCGAGATGGGGATAGATCACCATTATCCTGGGGGCGCTGCCGCCGGTAAAAGTACCTTCGAAAGTGCCGTCTCCGGCCGTCGTCTCAAAGTTGTCGATGGCAGTAATACTCGCATAATCGCTGTCGGAGTCAAAAGAAATGACAGAGATCTTGTCTCCGGCTTCCCAGTCGCAGTTGAATCCGGCCACCCCGTTTGAAGAATAAGTGGTTTTGGTTGCAAAATCCACTTTGAGTGTCATAGGTACGCCGACGGTTTCCGGTATCGATACCGATTTATTTACGTCCAGGCTTTCTTTTACCTGGCAGGAAACCAGTAAAAGAGCACAGATTGCTAAGGCTGAAATAAATAACTTTCTCATAATACACTTTTTTTAAAATGGCAAATTACCACCGTCGTCGTATCCGGGGGGGATCAAATTCCCATTTACATCTTTGGAGCCGCAGATAACTCCCTCGAGGCGCAATTCGAATGCTTCACATTCTGGCGCTGAATAGTCTTTGTTTTTTTTCATATCCATGATGATTAAGTGTTTTCCTTTAATCTGACTTGCAAAGATACTCCAGACCCTTTTTTTAGTAAATACATATTTTTATGTATGTCCCGTTAGCATGGTAATGCTTATATTTGCATCTATGAAACGTCTTACAGGCATATTGCTTTTGCTTGCAAGTTGCTTTTATGTTCTGGGCCAGGAGCAGTCACAGGACGCGTATGGCGTGGCCGAGGAGCAGTTCTATCAGGGTATGTACGGCGCGGCAATACGCACGGCCCTGGATGGCCTGAATCAAGAACCGGCACGATCGTCAGAAGAGTCGGCCGTGGAACTGTACTCCATCCTTGGGGCATCGTACTCCCGGCTTGGGGCGTTCGACAAGGCGGCCGATTATTTCTTCCGCTGCTACCAGTTTGACAAGAAAGAGGGAAACGCGGAGGGGATGACTTCGTCCCTTATAAATCTGGCATCCATGTACGTGTACGCGGGAAAGCCGGAACTTGCGGAGAAGGAGGCGCTGGAAGCCATCGACAATGAAAGGCCGCTGGGAAGGCCGCTCAAACTGGCCATGGCCTACGGGAAAGCCTGCGACGTTTACCATGCGCTGAAAAAGGAGGAGACAGCCCTGGAATACGCCAACCTGGCGGTGAAGACGGCCATGGAGACCGGGAAAGACGGTGCGGTAGCAGTACGCCGCAGCCAGCGAGCCTATCCACTTCTTTCCCTGAAACGATACAAGGAGGCAGAGGCGGATTTATCGTACTCGGAAAAGGTATTCCTGGAAATCGGGAACAGGCAATCTCTGTCAATAGTGTACTTCCAATTGGCGGGTCTTTATGAGAATACGGGCCGGAAGGCGCAGTCCACTTTATATTATAAAAAGGCCCTTGAACTGGCCAGGGAACTCCCGGACAAGCCGCTGGAGCAGAAGATATGCTTTGCCTATGCCGGGCACATTAAAGCCACTGACCCCAAGGAAGCCTTCGAACTGCTGAGTAAATCGGCCTCACTGCAGGAGGAGATAACCCGGAGCGAGAGTGATAATGCCCTGGAACTGTTCAATATCGAGTACGAAACCACCAAGAAGGAAGAGCAGATTGCAGACCAGGAAAGGGAGCTCCGGGCGGGAAGGAAGAGGACCCTTGTCCTTTTGATAGCACTTTTGGTACTGCTTGTAGCCGCGGCGGTAACGGCCGTAACAGCCATACATTCAAAGAAAGTGAGGGAAAAACTCCAGCAGAGCAACGCTCAGAAGGATTTTCTTTTCAAGGTAATTTCCCACGACATCATGTCTCCCGCCATAGCCATGCTCCGCGGCATCCAGATGCTCAGGAACCATTCCAATGCTTCCGATGATTCGCACGAAGTCCTGTTACAGCTTGAGAGACAAGCGGAATCAGAGGTTGAACTTATAGACAATGTGCTGCGTTGGGCAAGAAACAAGGAAGATGCTTCACAGGGGGAGAAAGTCCGTTTTGATATGATGGACATGGTCCGCGAAGCCATGGAACAGTATCGTGGAGCAGCGCTTCAGAAAGGTATTGCACTGGAATTGTATTGTACGGTTAGCAGCATTGTGGTGGATTGCAACAGGAATAATCTTCTCATCGCTCTCAGAAACCTGATTTCCAATGCTATCAAGTTCTCTAATCCGGATAGTAACGTGGTAGTGAAGGTGAGTATGGGTGAAGACATCGTGGACCTTAGTGTTGAGGATCACGGAGTAGGTATCCCTGCCGATAAACTGGAATCAATCTACAGTCCCGAGGCCCCTTTCCGCAGGCCGGGAACATCTGGCGAACCAAGTCATGGAATGGGGCTTGCCGTGAGCAGGGACCTTGTAACAGCCATCGGAGGGAGTATCAGCGTACAAAGCACAGAGGGCGAGGGCAGTATCTTTGCAATACATGTTCCAATTATCGGAGGACCTCAAGATGGCTGATAATGTGAGGATTATGCTGGTGGATGACCATCCCCTAATGCTCATCGGCATTTCGTCCATGCTGGAGGGGAAAGGAATTGATATTGTCGGGACCGCCGGCAATGGTTTTGATGCCCTAAAGAAAGCTGAGGAGTTGAAACCGGATGTAATGATGCTGGATATTGTCATGCCCGGGATGGATGGCATAGAGCTTGCCCGTAGGATGAGGGCGGAAATGCCCGACGTTGCACTTCTTGTCCTGTCCAGTGACTCCTCTCTGGCCTCTTTGGAGACACTCCTGAATATAGGTATTGACGGGTTTCTGTCCAAAACCAGCGATGCTTCTGTCATGATCGACGCCATTATGAGCGTTGCTTCCGGATATGAGTTTTACGGAACAGACATTGCCAGGCTTATTGAGAGGATTAGTCTTGCCAAGAAAGCGTCCGACAACATATTTACCCCGCGTGAACTGGATGTAATCAGGTTAAGCTGCATGGGACTCCAGTATAAGGAAATCGCTGAACGCCTTGGCATAAAATACTTGACTGTCGTTACTATCAAGAACAATATCTTCAGGAAACTCGGTATCAACAACACCGTTGAACTTGTAGTATACGCCATAAAGAAGGAACTCATTTCTCTGTGACGTGCAATTCCGCAAAAAAATGGTATATTTGAAAACAAATTGCCATATCATGGAAGTAATACAGAGTTTCACAATTGACCATACTCATCTGAAGCCGGGTATTTATGTTTCCCGGAAAGACAGGGGATTCACAACATTCGATCTCAGAATAACTGAACCGAACAAGGAGCCGGCGGTGGCGCCTGCTGCCATGCACAGCATAGAGCACCTCATGGCCACCTGGTTCAGAAACAGCGAGGCCAAGGACGATGTGGTATACGTGGGCCCCATGGGCTGTCTTACAGGTATGTACATAGTAATGACAGGGGAGTACAAAGTAGAAGACATGCGCCGCCTCACGATTGAGTGCCTGCGCTGGATCCTCACCCAGACGGAGGTTCCGGCCACCACGCCGGAGACATGCGGCAATTATCTTCTCCATGACCTGCCGATGTGCAAATGGGAAAGCGCCCGCTACCTGGACCGTCTGGAAAACGATTTCCACAGTGAATATACCATGCTTCGCGTGACCCTTGACGACGGCCGGGTCTTTGCCGATGCGTAGAAAGTTCGTATCTTTGCAGGGTATGGAAAGCAAATTATTCAGCATAGCCGGTCACATAGTGCGGGTGAATCTGGAAAGCCCGTGGACATTCAAAGAACTGAGTGAAGAACAGAAACAGCTGGTCGAAAGGCTCAAGAGTGGAGAGGATGTAGGCGTGGAGTCCGTTCCGGCAGACCGTCAGGAACAGTTGGCGGTCAATGACAGTCTCATGGGCAAGGAGCACATGACGCGCGAGATTTGGGATTCGATGGAAGAGAGCGAGAAAGAAGCATTCCGCCACAGCCTGGATTTCCTGCAGTATGCGCCTTTCGAGGTGAGCGGGGGTACTCCTCTTTTCACCATGACCGTGAAATCCGGACCGATGGACTCATCGGCAAGGGAAACCTGGAAGAAGGTGGTTTCCGTGGACCAGGTGCTTCCATATTATTATGGGTATGAGTATGGGGATGACACCGTTTATGAGTTTTTCCCCTCTCCGGACGTGCGTGCCGGCTTTTTCGTCCAGAATGCCGATGCTTCCGAAGGGGCATTTTATCCCGAGGCGGGAATCGGCCCGCGTCTTCTGATGATGCAGGTGAATACCTCCCTGATGATTCAGTTCACTTTTGCAACGGCCGGCCTTTCTACGGCGCTTCTGCACGCATCGGTAACACGTTATAAAGGTGTTGCCAATCTCTTCTTCGGCGTCAGCGGTACCGGAAAGAGCACACACAGCCGTCTCTGGCATGAAAACGTCCCTGGCTCGGACCTGATGAACGATGACAATCCCGTCATGAGGATAACTCCGGAAGGCGTGAAGGTCTACGGCGGCCCATGGAGCGGAAAAACACTCTGCTACCGTAACGTGGAAGCCCCCGTGAATGCACTCGTGCGTCTTGAGCAGGCCCCTGAAAACCGGATTGAAAGGCTCTCCGGCCTCCAGGCATATGCAAGTCTTGTCGCAGCGGTGTCTTCCATCCGCTGGAACTCGGACATCATGGACAAGATAATCCCCACGGTAGAGGCTATCTCGATGAACGTCCCCTGCTACAAACTGGAATGCCGTCCTGACGCCCAGGCAGTAGAAACATGCAAAAACGCAATATATGAAAATAGGAATCTGTAACGACCACGCCGGCGTTGAATACAAGTTCAAGCTGGTGAAGATGCTGGAAAAGCGCGGAATTGAAGTAGTGAATTTTGGAACCGATACTGAAGACAGTGTCGATTATCCTGATTATGCACACAAACTCGCTCAGGCGGTGGAGTCCCATGAAGTTGACCTTGGAATAGCCCTCTGCGGCACCGGAAACGGCATGGCAATCACGCTGAACAAGCATCAGGGCATCCGTGCGGGTCTTGCATGGGGAACCGCCATCGGCCAGCTCGTTGCAGCCCACAACAATGCCAACGTGCTTGTCCTCCCGGCCCGGTTCATAAGCTACCGCATGGCCTCAGCCATAGTGCGCACATGGCTTGACACCCCCTTCGAGGGCGGCCGTCACCAGAAGCGCATAGACAAGATTCCCTGCAAATGAGTTTTCTTGTCCCAGCCCCCGGTGCGCAGATCTCCCATGACATCGCCGACTATCCCGACGGCATAGTCATCCCTGTAAACAAGCCCCTCCGCTGGACTTCTGCCGATGTAATCCGCAAACTCAAGTTTGTGGCGATCAGGCATTTCGGCAAGAAGAACCTCAAGGTGGGCCATGCCGGGACGCTGGATCCTTTGGCTACAGGCATCCTTCTGGTGTGCTTCGGCCCCGCCTGCCGCATGGCGCAGTCGCTCCAGGACACGGACAAGGATTACATTGCACTGATGCGTTTCGGCGCTACCACTCCGTCCTACGACCTGGAGAAGCCCGTGGACAGGATGTTCCCCTATGAGCATATAACAGAAGAAGCCGTGCGCGCAGCCCTGCCAGCCTTTTTAGGCGAACAGGAGCAGGTGGCACCGCTTTTCAGCGCCAAAAGCGTAGACGGCGTCCGTGCCTACGAACTTGCCCGCAAGCTCTACCGTTCAGGCGCAGGAAATCTCGACACCGCCGCCCTTGAAACCCTCCATCGTTCCAGAATAACCATATCGGAACTGGAATTGCTGGGTTACAATGATGTAATTATTCCGGAGGAGACTGACTCTCCTGAAACGTCGGCTTCGCCGACCCCTCCCAAAGCAAGCTTTGGGCCCCTCCCTCTTATGAGCCCGAGGGTGGGCACAGTTTCCGGAGAGTCAGTCTCCTCCGGAACAGCCTCCTCAAGAATTCATCTTGAGGACACATCGGCACTGGGGCTGCCTGAGGCAACGATTCGCATAGCCTGCTCCAAGGGTACATACATCCGGGCCTTTGCCCGTGATCTTGGTGAAGCGTTGGGTTCCGGAGCCCATCTTGCCGGGCTCATCCGTTCCCGCAGCGGCTCATTCCGCCTGTCGGATGCCCTGACAATGGATCAGGCGATGGAATTATTCCGTTAAATGACTATCTTTGCAAAGCAAAACTGTAAATATGGAAAGAAGAACACGCGTAAGATTCGCACCCTCACCAACCGGACCGCTCCATATGGGCGGCGTACGTACGGCACTTTATAACTACCTTTATGCAAAACAGAAGGGAGGAGACTTCATCCTCAGGATTGAAGATACAGACTCCAACCGCTTTGTCCCGGGTGCTGAAGCTTATATCATAGAGGCACTTCAGTGGTGCGGCATCATTCCCGACGAAGGTGTGGAAAACGGAAAAGTCGTAGAAGAGGCTTCCGCCAGGCATCCTCACGGCCCCTACCGCCAGAGCCAGAGAAGGCCTATCTACCGCAAATATGCAGAACAGCTGGTAGAAGCCGGCTGGGCATACTATGCATTTGACAGCGCCGCCGAACTCGCAGAGAAAAGGGCTGCAGCCGAGGCCGCCAAGGAGACCTTCATGTATAACGCCGCTACGCGCGTTCACCTTCGCAATTCACTCACCCTCCCTGCCGATGAGGTAAAACGCCTTCTGGAAGAGACCACCGACTGGACCATCCGCTTCAAGATGCCGGAAAACCGCATCGTAAAGATGGACGACCTCATCCGCGGCCACGTGGAAGTGAACACCGACACCCTTGACGACAAAGTCCTCTGGAAACGTGCCGATGAACTCCCCACATACCACCTCGCGAACATCGTTGACGACCATCTGATGGAAATCACCGAGGTGATCCGCGGCGAAGAATGGCTCCCGTCGCTCCCGCTCCATTATCTTCTGTATGAAGCTTTTGGCTGGACGGATACCATGCCTCATTTCGCTCACCTTTCCCTGCTTCTCAAGCCCGTTGGAAACGGAAAACTTTCAAAGCGTGACGGTGACAAGATGGGATTCCCCGTATTCCCCCTGCGCTGGCAGAATCCTGAAACCGGTGAACTTTCGCGCGGATACCGTGAAGACGGCTACTTCCCTGAGGCATTCGTGAACATGCTCGCCATGCTGGGATGGAACCCCGGCGACGACAGGGAACTCTTCACGCTTGACAAACTCGTCCAGGCCTTCTCTTTGGACAAAGTGCAGAAAGCCGGCGCAAAATTCAACCCCGAGAAAGCCAAGTGGTACAACAAGGAATACCTCCGCATGAAGAGCAACCAGGAGCTTACCGACCTCTTCATCCCTATCCTCGAAGAGCATGACATCAAAGTCGTTGACTGCCCCAAGTGCGCACTCACGGCAGGTGCCCGTTTCGAAGGTTTCGGTGCCGATTTTGAAAATCACATCTTCACCCGCGAATACGTGGAAGCCGTCGTTGAACTCATCAAGGAGCGTGCAACCTTCGTGGCCGATTTCTGGGACATCGCAAAGTTCCTCTTCGTTGCTCCTTCGGAATATGTCCAGAAAGACGTTGACAAGTTCTGGAAGGAAGAGCACTACGAGAACTGCTTCGAAGTGTGCCAGTACATTACCGGAGCCGAATTCGGCTTTGACGACCTCGACGTCTATGACGGCTCAATGACCCGTGAGGCCATCGAAACCGCAATGGTCGATTACATCAAGATGCGTGAGTACCCCATGGGCAAGGTCATGAACAGCCTTCGCCTGGCCCTCACCGGCGCCGCCAGCGGCCTTGGCATTGCCGACATCATCCACTTCATCGGCCGCAAGGAGTTCGCCCGCCGTATGACCACTGTAGCAGAAAAGCTTGGCCGTAAATAGCGTGAAACATTAATGCGGTCTGCGGATCGCAGGGATGATTTCAAGGTCTGAGCGGTGCTCGCCGGGCTTTACGCAGAGCACAGGGCGCACGTCGCTGGCGAAGTTGAATTTCTTTGCGTTGTCGGAATTGTTGTAGCCGATCTTAATGGTCTCTGCACCACCCGGGATTGACATTTCGGAGCCATGGTCGGAGAGTTCCCATTTGAAACCTTCGTCGATGATCACGAGGTTTCCGAGGTCTTTGTTGAGGCCGAGGCCGCCGAGGTCCATGTCGAATCCGGTGACAATTGCAGTGATGCGCACCTTGTCTCCGAAGTCCGGGTCATTGTCCCAGATAATGCCTTTCTTGAAGTGATTGGCGTCGCCTGTATATTCGGAAATCATTCCGTCGATCTTCTCGAGGTCGCTCATCTTGGCGCCGTGCTCGTTGTTGCCCGTCGTGATGTTCACAAGGACGTTCTTTGCGGTCTTCAGGTCGAAATCGTTGAGGAGCGGGCTTTCGAACGCGCCTTTTACGGCGAGTTCAAGACGGTCGGGACCGGAGCCTTCTCCGCTGCCCATAAGTGCCATGCCTGAATTCCTCATCATCTTGCACACATCCTGGAAGTCAACGTTGATGTATCCGGGACGGTTGATCACTTCGATGATGCCGCGCACTGCTGTTGCAAGCACTTCATCGGCCTTTGGAAATGCCTCCTGGATGAGGGTGTCGCCGAAGAACTGGTACAGCTTCTCATTGTTGATGATGAGGAGTGAGTCGACGTTCTTCTCAAGTTCGTGGATGCCGTCCACAGCCTTGGACTGTGATTCGTTTCCTTCGTTTTTGAAGGGAATGGTCACGACGGCAACAGTGAGGATGCCCCTTTCCTTTGCCATTTTGGCAATGACAGGGGATGCGCCTGTTCCGGTGCCGCCGCCCATGCCGGCGGTGATGAAGAGCATCTGGGTACCGCAGTCAAGTACTTTGCGGGCAATCTCGTCCTGGGACTCAAGTGCTGCGTTGCGTCCGGCCGTGGGGTCTGTGCCTGCGCCCAGTCCGTTCTGCCCCATCTGGATTTTCACGGGGACCTCGCTGGTCTGGAGTGCCTGTGCGTCCGTGTTGCACACAATGAAGCTGCAGCCCTTGATGTTCTGCTTGTACATGTAGTTCACGGCATTGCAACCGCCGCCGCCTACGCCGATGACCTTGATGATGGAGTTCTCCTGAGTCCAGTCAGAAGGAGTGATTCCGGTGTTGATATCGATATTCATGGCTATTCCTTATTTGCTTCGTCATAGATTTTGAGTGCGGTGTCTTCAAGAGTGCTCCAGAAAAGCTTCAGGAAACCACTCTTTTCGCCCTTCGGACGCTGTACTTTCACTTTTTGCGTCTTTTTCTTCTTGTCCGGCTTGGGCTCCTGTGCCTCTCCGAATTCTTCCGGAGCGAAGAGAGTCTCGGCAGGAGTCTCGTCGGTCACTTCAACCTCCACGAGGTCTTCTTCGTGGACTTCTTCCTTGACAGGCATGGTGACGCAGTCCGGAAGGTTGTCTTCCTTTGCGGCCAGAATCATGCCGATTGCCGATGTCGCAGAAGTCGAGTAGACTCCGCTGCCCACCGATGCGCTGAACATGAAGCGGGGATAGCCCTTTCTGACCTCATATCCGGACATCTCCTTCACCAGAGGGACGAAGTTGGCAAGTTCTGCGCAGCCGCCTGTTATGACTATGCCGCTTCTGATTGAATTCTGGAGACCGCTTTCCTGGATGTAGAAGAGAACGGCTTCCACAATCTCGCGGGCGCGGCAGTCGATAATTTCGGAAATATACCTTACGGGAACCTCCTTGAAGGGCTCCGTGAGCCTGATCTGGAGAACCTTCTCGCTCAGGGATGCAAGCTTGCCGGGTAGGCATGCTCCGAAACGCAGCTTGATTTTTTCGGCCAGGTCGTCGGAGATGGAACACTCCGTGCGGATGTCGCCGGTAATGGATTTTCCGCCGAAGGGGAGTGATGCATAGTAGCGCATTATGCCGCCGTAGTAGATGGATACGGAAGTTACTCCTGCACCTACATCGACCAGGGCTACTCCGCTTGTCATTTCATCATTGGTGAGGACTGTACGTGCCACAACGTCCGGAAGGAAGTACTTCTTAGCAATGGCGATGTTCATCCCGTTGAATATCTTGTCCAGCGCGGCCGTGGCGCCCCTGCTGCCGATGAATACCTTGAAATTGCCTTCAAGGGTGGAACTCAGGGTACCTACCACCTCGCTTTCTACAAGCTGGATTTCGTCATCGATGGAGAATGACTGCGCAACGGCTCCAAGCATGATCTGCTTGTCGGGATTGGGCAGGGGATAAGTCTCAAGGGCGATGGACTTCAGGTTCTGGACTTCTTCGGATGTGATGTACTCGTCCGGGTTGGTGCGCTCGATGCGGGCCTGGGCGGTAACCTGGTCCACTTCGCTCCTGGGCATGCCCACCACCACCTGCATGATGTGGATCATGAGCTCCTTTTCCGCTTCCTGGATGGCTTCCTTGAGCTTTTCGGAAGCGCGCATGGGGTTTGTAATGATGCTGGCACGGATTCCGGCCGACGGCGTTTCCTTGTAGTACACAATCTGGACGTCGTCGCCGTTCACCCTTGCGACGCAGAGTCCGAATTTGGAACTTCCAAGATCAATCGATGCTATGTATTTTTCCATATCTTGTAAATTATTATCTGCAAATGAGCTGTCCTCTGTAACGTAGGTCCACGCTGCTGTATTTGCCGGCATCAACAGCCGGGACCACTGCGGTGTAGTATTTCTCCATGAGCCCGAATTTCTCCGGAATCCTCACTGGGGCGCCGAAGATGAATCTTTCCTTGCCCTCCAGCGGATACAGGATTATATTTCCGGATTTCTCTACGTTCATGTGCCTTATGTTGGTCTTCCAGATGCTGCCGTTCATGTGTGCCGTCAAGGCCAGCATCTGTCCCAGCCAGACCCGTTCCTGTTCTGTCGCAGGTTCCCCCTTGTATCCTCGCGGGATGCTCATGGGGATGGCGCCTTCAACCACGGGTACATCTACGCTGAAGCGCGACTGAAGCGGGAAGATGAATCCGTCGGCATCGGAATAATACCCGTTTGACGCCTCGTTGAATCTGAGTACCGGTTCCCTCTGCGTGAGCTCCACGTGGAGGCTCCCGTCATCGGTGAGCCAGGCCTGGCAGGTCTTGACTGCGCTGTGGCCGAGGATGATTCTTTCGATCCTTGCCAGGTCTACGCTGTCAAGGCGAAGTCCGGCATAAGCCCTGTACTCTGCCTCGAGCCAGTTCTCTATGTCTTCCTTTTCAACAAAACGCCTCTCCGTGCTGTCCTTTACGATGACGTCAAGGGTTTCCTTGCCTGTACATGTACGCACGCGAAGGTCCTTTCTGGACATGCTGGCGCTCAGCATCCAGATAACGGAGAAGATGATTATGACAAGCAGTCCCAGACCGCGGCGTACGATAGGTTTCACAGGCGTTCCTTAAGCATTTTGGTTATGGGTTCAACAAAGCGGTCTATATTGCCGGCGCCAAAAGTCGCCAGTACGTCCAGGGGCTCTTCGGACAGGTAGTCCATGAGCTCTTCCTTCTTTATCAGTACTTTTTCCGGAGCCGTGACATCCTTGAAGATTATTTCCGATGTTACTCCCGGAATGGGTTCTTCCCTTGCAGGATAAATGTCCAGGAGGATGAGCTTGTCCACTCCGGACAGGGCGTCTGCGAATTCTTCGGCAAAGTCCCTTGTGCGGGTGAACAGGTGCGGCTGGAATATGCCGGTGAGCTTTCTCCCGGGGAAGATGTCCCTTATGGAAGAGATTGCGCTCTTGAGTTCCTTCGGATGATGGGCATAATCGTCGATATACGAAAGGGAAGGGGAGTTCACATGGAGCTCAAGGCGGCGCTTCACACCTTCGAATGTGCCGATGGCGGCCTTGACTGCCTCCGGCTCAAGACCGTATACAAGGCAGGCCGCTGCTGCAGCGATGCTGTTTTCTGCATTCACCCAGCCCGGTGCGCCCACCTTGATGTCCTTGATGATGCCACCCGGCCATTTGAGGTCGTAGTGGAAGAGACCAAGCCCGTCGGCCTTGGGGTTCAGGGCGCAGAAATCGGCCTCCGTGTCGGTATAGTGGTAGGAGAGAAGCCTTGCCTTTGTATCCTCGGCCGAAATGGGCGTTCCCTTCTTTGCGATGACAGTTCCGCTCACCTGGGAAACGAAGCTCTTGAAGGCTTCAACCACGTGGGCGTAGTCACCGTAGATGTCAAGATGGTCGGCATCAACTGCGGTCACGATGGCAATTTCGGGGAACAACTGGAGGAAGGAGCGGTCGAATTCATCGGCCTCTGCAACGACGGTCTCATTCTTTGACATGAGAAGATTGGTTCCATAGTTGCGCGAGATGCCGCCAAGGAAAGCGGAGCAGCCTTCTCCGGTCTCCGTAAGGATATGGGCGATAAGGGTCGATGTGGTAGTCTTCCCATGGGTGCCGGAAACGGCGATGCAGCGCTGCCCGCGGGTGATTTCACCAAGCGTGCGGGAGCGTTTGAGGACGGCATATCCCTCCTCCGTGACCTTTCTCATTTCGCCAAGGTCTGAAGGAACTGCAGGGGTATAGACCACCAGGGTATTGTCCTTGTCGACGGGGATGAGATCAGGGCGATCTTCGTAGTGGACGCTGATGCCTTCTTTCTCAAGCTGCGCCGTGAGCTCTGAAGGAGTCCGGTCATATCCGGCCACTTCAAATCCCTTGAACTTGTAGTAGCGTGCAAGCGCAGACATGCCTATGCCGCCGATGCCTATGAAGTATACGTTTTTCATTTTGACTGCTTTTTAGATTCCTCGACTTCGCTCGGAATGACAGGTGAGACGAGCCTGTATATTTCGTCACAGATGGTCTGCGCGGCGTCGCGAAGGGCCATCGAGAGGGAATTCTTTTCCAGGAGTGCGATTCTTTCAGGGGAGTGGACCAGTTCCAGGGCCGTGGGAAGGAGGCTTTCGGGTGCATCGGCATCCTTTACTATGAGAGCAGCATCCTTGCGGACCAGCGCCATGGCGTTGTGTGTCTGGTGGTCTTCGGCAACATTGGGTGAAGGAACGAATACGCAGGCCTTTCCCATGGCGCAGATTTCGGAGACCGTGCTGGCGCCGCTGCGGGAAATGACCACGTCGGCGGCCGCATATGCAAGGTCCATCCTGCCGATAAAATCATAGTGCTGCACGCCCTTCACTTCCGGGTGTGAGGCCATGAACTCATCCGTTACGGCCTTGTAGTACTTGCCGCACTGCCAAATTATTTCTACGTCATCGCCTCCGGGACAGCCGGCTTCAATCCATTTTCTCATGGAGCGGTTGAGCGTGCCGCTGCCAAGACTTCCGCCAACTATGAAAATGTGCTTCTTGGATGCGTCAAGGCCATAGAACCTGAGCGCTTCCTCTTTCATCTGCGCTGTGGCCGGGCTGCTTACGGCCGGCCTGATAGGATTGCCTGAAAGGACGATCCTGTCGGCAGGGAAAAACTTTTCCATTCCCTCGTATGCGACGCAGATGCTCTGGACCCTTTTTGCGAGGATCTTGTTCGTGACGCCTGCAAAGCCGTTCTGCTCCTGGATGAGGCAGGGTATTTTCATTCCGCTTGCGGCCCACAGAAGGGGAGCGCTGGCGTAGCCGCCCACGCCGATAGCGATGTCTGGTTTGAACTGTCTTACTATGCTGCGTGCCCTGCGGACGCTGTCAAGCACCCTGAAAGGGACCTGGATATCGTTCCAGAGGTTCTTGAGGTTGAGCCTTCTCTGCATTCCTACTATCGGAAGTCCAACAATCTTGAAACCTTCCGCGGGCACTTTGTCCATTTCCATCTTGCCGCTCGCACCCACGAAGAGTATCTCCGTGTCGGGATTCAGTTCCTTGAGCTTGTGCGCGATTGATACGGCCGGGAAGATGTGTCCCCCGGTGCCGCCGCCGCTTATTATGGCTCTTATTGCATTATACTTTGTCATATAGTCGAGTCTTGAGTCCAGTTGTCGTGTTCAATGATAGGTTCTGCTTCTTCTTCCATGCGTGTAATGCTTTCGTGTGCGTCCTTGGATATGGAAAGCAGGATTCCGAATACCATCGCAAATACCAGGAAGGAGTTCGTTCCGTGGCTTACCAGCGGAAGCGTCTGCCCGGTCTGCGGTACCAGCGGCAGGTGTACGTTCACCGCCATGTGCATGAAGGCCTGACCGGTAACCAGGATGATGAGTCCGGTGACTATCATCTTGTCGTAGTATTGGTTGCACAGCTTTGCTACGAACGTCCCCCTGGCAAGGAGGCTGTAATAGAGCAAAATCAGTATCAGAGCCCCCCACAGTCCCGTTTCCTCGATGATGAAGCTGAACATATAGTCTCCAAAAATTACGGGAACCTGGTATTTCTGCGTGCTGTTGCCGATGCCCTTTCCAAGCAGGCCGCCTTCCTTTATGGCAAGAAGCGCTCCTACCGGCTGGTCCAGCTTTGCCCTGGCCTGCTCCCATTCCTTGGTTCCGCGTTTGGCCTCCAGAAGGTCTTTCATAGTCTCGTCGTCATCGGCAGTGATTCTGGAGATTGCGGTGCCGATTCGGCTGTTTTTCAGGATACCGGCCTTGTATGCACCATACATGATTCCTACAGCCGCCACAAGGACTCCTCCAACTATGGCTATGTCCTTGAAGTCGATGCCTCCGATCATGATCATCAGTATCATTATTCCGCCGATGAACAGTGCCGATGAGTTCGAACCCATCATCACCATGAGCGTAACAATGCCCACGGGGAGGTAGATATACATTATCTTCTGCCAGATATCCTTCTCGAGGAAAGCCAGCTTTTCGAACTTCTGAGCAAGCGAGGGGGCGATTTTGAACCCGTGGTTCTTGTAAGTGTCAAGCGCCCATCCCAGATACATCACCATGAAGAGCTTTACGAACTCGTAGATGTGAATCTGTTTCCCGGCAACCACAAGGATACGCCGCGCCCCGTTGATTTCTCCGGCCTTGAGTATCCCGAAGTTCAGGTTGAGGACAAGTATGGCAAGGAAGAAGAAACTCACTATGAAACCATATTTGGACAGGCTCCTGTACCAGTCCACCCTTCCGAATCCATACAGGACGAAGATGAGGATGAACCCAAAGGCCACCAGCTTGAGCTGGTCCAGCATGATGGTGGTGCGGTCGCTTCCCAGGTCGTTTGCCAGACGGGGAGTGGAAGAAAAGACGGAAATTACGGAAATGAGCATGAGGAACAGGGCGATAAGGAATATCACCTTGTCACCCGTGAACCGATCCAGGAAATCCGTTATTTTGCCCGGTATGTTCTTTTCTTCTTCCATTTTGTATTAGAGTTTGCGTACGGCAGCCTTGAACTGCTCTCCGCGGTCTTCGTAGTTCTTGAAAAGGTCGAAGCTTGCGCAGCAGGGGCTGAGGAGCACGACGTCTCCGGCCTCGGCCATGGCGGCAGCCTTCTTGACGGCCTCATCGGCAGAGAGGGCATCCACCATGTTGGGGACTATCTTGCCGAATGCGGCGTGAATCTTCGCGTTGTCAACGCCAAGGCATACGATACCTTTCACCTTTTCGCGCACGAGGCCTTCGAGGATGGAATAGTCGTTGCCCTTGTCGGTGCCGCCGAGTATCCAGACCACAGGACGCTTCTGGCACTCGAGTGCATACCATGCAGAGTCGATGTTGGTTGCCTTGGAGTCGTTAATGTAGAGGACATCCTTTATGCTCAGGACTGGTTCCAGACGGTGCTCGATGGGCTTGAAAGTGGCCAGAGACTTGCGTATAACCTCGTTTTCGATACCTGCAGCCTTTGCTGCCAGGGCTGCCGCCATGGAGTTGTAGATATTGTGCTTTCCGCCAAGAGCGAGCTCCTGGAGGAAGAGGTCGGTCTCTTCCTTCTCGTAGCGGATGTGGATCTTCTCGCCCTGAAGGAAAGCGCCCTGCTCCAGTTCCTTCTCCTGGGAGAAAGGAAGCATCTTGCAGCGGAGGACTATCTTGTCAAGATGGCCGATGGTGATGGCATCGTCAGAGTCGAAGATGAAGCAGTCGTCCGGACCCAGGTTCCTGGTGATGTTGAATTTTGCGGCCACGTAGTTCTCGATATTGTGGTCGTAGCGGTCAAGATGGTCCGGGGTGATGTTGGTGATGATGGCGATGTCCGGGCGGAAATCGTAAATGTCGTCAAGCTGGAAACTGGAGATTTCCAGGACGTAGTAGTCGAAATGCTCGGTCGCCACCTGATACGCATAGGATTTGCCGATGTTTCCGCCAAGGCCCACGTTGAGGCCTGCGTTCTGCATCAGGTGATAGATGAGCGAGGTCGTAGTGGTCTTGCCGTTGGAGCCGGTGATGCAGATTTTCTTCGCAGAGTCGAAACGGCTTGCGAATTCTATCTCGGAGACCACCTTGATGCCCTTTTCGCGGATCTTCTGTACCATGGGGACGGTTCCTGGAATGCCGGGGGATTTTACCACCTCGTCGGCATTGAGGATGAGATTCTCGGTGTGCTGTCCCTGCTCGAAGGGGATGTCCCACTTGCGGAGCATGTCGGCATAATTATCCTTGATCTGTCCCTTGTCTGAAAGGAACACATCGTAACCCTTTACCTTTGCAAGTACTGCGGCGCCTACACCACTTTCTGCGCCACCCAAAACAACTACTCTTGACATGATTTATCTAAGTTTCAACAATGCTAATGTACTGACTGCCAGAATTATCCCTACAATCCAGAACCTTACGGTAATCTTTGCCTCATGGAGAGCCGGAACGGGCTTGGGGAAGATTACGCTTCCTTCCGGAGCGGGTTTGTCCTGATAATGGTGATGGAGCGGGGTCATGCTCCAGATTCGCTTGCCTTTGCCGTAACGCTTCTTGGTGACCTTGAAGTAAAGCCTCTGCAGCAGTACGGACAGGCTTTCGACGAAGAAAATACCGCACAGGAGGGGAATGAGCAGTTCCTTTCTCATCAGGACTGCGCTCACGCCGATGATGCCGCCTATTGTGAGGCTGCCGGTGTCTCCCATGAACACCTGTGCAGGGAATGAGTTGTACCAGAGGAAGCCGATCAGGGCGCCAACGAAGGCACTCATGAAGATAGCTATCTCTCCCGATCCGGGAATGTACATTATATTCAAGTAGTTGGAGTCGATCAGGTTGCCCCCCAGCCATGCCAGGATGCCTAGCACAACTCCAACTACTGCTGAAGTTCCGGCCGCAAGACCGTCAAGTCCGTCGGTAAGGTTGGTACCGTTGGAACATGCGGTGATTACGAGAATGATCATGAGCACGTAAATCGCCCATTTTGCATACCAGCCCCACGCTCCCTTTACAGGTGAGAGCCAGCGGTAGTCGAATTCGTGATTCTTGACGAAGGGAATCGTGGTCTTGGTGCTTTTGACCACATCTTCGTTTACATATTTGCCGCTGGTGACGGTGGTTTCCGTCTCCAGTGTGCGTTCGATGCTTTCTTTTACAGGGACCTTCTCACGAACGACGATGTCCGGGCTCATCCACACTGCGAGTCCAATGATGAAACCAAGGACCACCTGTCCAAGCAGTTTGCCCTTTTCCGGCATGCCTTCCTTGTTGTGGCGGAATACCTTGATGTAGTCATCGGCAAAGCCAAGGGCGCCGCACCAGAGGGTGCTGATGATGAGAAGGATGATATATATGTTTGTAAGGTCGCAGAAAAGGACTACGCCCACGATTATAGAGAGGATGATGATGATTCCTCCCATGGTGGGGGTGCCTTTCTTCTGGATCTGTCCTTCAAGGCCGAGGTCGCGAACGGTTTCGCCGATCTGCTTTTTCTGGAGCCAGCGGATTATGCGCTTTCCTGCTATAAGTGCGGTGAGCACGGCGGCTACGGCAGCGAGCATTGCCCTGAATGAAAGGTAATGCATGAGGCCGATGCCCGGGAAATCCACACCGAGTTTCTCAAGATATTGAAACAGATGGTAAATCATTTCAAAATGAGTTTAAAGGTTTCAGCTACTATTTCTTTTTCGTCAAAATGTCTTTTCTCCTTGCCGATGATCTGGTATGTCTCGTGACCCTTGCCTGCTAGGAGGACAGTCGCGTTCTCCGGCGCGGTGAGGATTGCGGTACGGATGGCTTCGCGGCGGTCGCTCACCACAAGCGTCTTTGCCATTGCGGCGGGAGTGAGGCCAGTCAGGATCTCGTCGATGATGGCCTGAGGGTCTTCCGTGCGGGGATTGTCGGACGTTACCACGATGCGGTCTGCCATCTTCTCTGCAACGGCGGCCATCTCCGGACGTTTGGTGCGGTCACGGTCTCCTCCGCATCCGAACAGGCAGATGAGCTGACGTTCGGGAGCGATGGCCCTGAGGGTCTTCAGTACATTCTCCATGGCGTCCGGAGTATGTGCGTAATCGACCACTACGGTGATACCCTTTGGCCCGGGGATGTTCTCAAGCCTTCCGGGGGCGGAACCCAGTGCGGACAGTGCAATCAGGACATCGTCCTTGGGAAGTCCAAGGCATACGGCCGTGCTGTATATGGCCAGGAGGTTATATGCGTTGTGCTCTCCGATGAGGCGGCACCATGTGTCTGTTCCGTCAATCTTCAGGAGCATTCCTTCGAAGCTCTGTTCCAGAATTCTGGCGCTGTGGTCTGCAAGGCCCTTGACAGAATAGCTGACGACTTTTGCCTTGGTGTTCTGCACCATTACGGAACCGTTCTTGTCATCCGTGTTGATGAGAGCTATAGCATCTGCAGGAAGGCGGTCGAAGAACAGTTTCTTGCAGCGGAGGTATTCAGCGAAGGTCTTGTGGTAGTCGAGATGGTCGTGGGTGAGGTTGGAGAATATGCCCATCCTGAACTGAAGGCCGCTTACCCTGTCCTGCTCCACTCCGATTGAACTCACCTCCATGAAACAGTATTTGCAGCCTTCTTCCACCATCTTTGCAAGCAAGGAATTGATGGTTACAGGGTCTGCGGTGGTGTTTTCCGTCTCCAGCCTGGTCTCTCCTACGTAGTTTGCTATCGTGGAAAGGAGTCCCGACTTGAGACCCATCCCCATGAACATGTTGTAGAGGAGGGTGACGGTGGTGGTCTTTCCGTTCGTTCCGGTGATGCCTACAAGATTCAGTTTCCTTGAAGGATGGCCGTAAAACTCATCGGCAGCCAGTGCAAGCGCCAGCCTTGAATTCTCCACAACCTCGAATTCCACCTCGTCATTCTGAGCGCCACCCTTGTCATTCTGAGCGTAGCGAAGAACCTGCGGAATCTCCTCGCAAATCACTCCCGTGGCCCCTTTCGCAACGGCATCGGCAATGTAGTCGTGCCCGTCGGATGCGAAACCTCTGACGGCGACGAAAAGCGCTCCCGGAACGACCTTCCTGGAATCGGCGGTAATTATGGTATGTTCTCTTATGTTCATTTCTTTTTTTCTTTCATCTCGGGGACCGCTGCAACCTGGCTGAGTCCCTGTCTCCATTCGGGGTCTATTGCGTATATCTTGTCCACAATCTCTCTCACGGCCATAGCGGGTTTTGTTCCGCCGTAGAAATTCCTGTGGGAAGGATAGGAGTAAACCGTTACCAGTATCGTGTATTTGGGCTTGTCTGCGGGGAAGAACCCCACGAAGGTGCCCTGGAATTTCTTTCTGCCGTAGGCGTCACTGTAGGCATCCTTGCTGCCGCCTCTTTCCTCGGGGGAGAGTACCACGCGGGCGGTTCCGGTCTTTCCGGCTACGGGAAGCTTTGCGTTTTTCAGTCTTGTGGCCGTTCCTTCGTTCACAACTGCCCTCAGCGCCCTTGTGACGGTATCGGCAGTGGCCGGAGAGCAGATGCTGCTGTTAAGTTCGCTGGGCTTGAAGGCCTTGAGTACTTTCCCGTCCTTCTCGATGCTCTCTACCAGGTAGGGTTTCATCATTTTGCCCTTGTTGGCTATGCCGTTGTAGAAGGTGGCGATGTGAAGGGGAGTGACGCTCAGGCCATATCCGTATGCGGTGGTTCCGAGGGTCGTCTTTGACCATCCGGGTGTTCCGGGGCGGTTCACGACCGGAGTTCCCATGCCCTGGATGTCAAAGTCGAAAGCCTCTCCCAGACGGTATGAATAGATATGGTCGAACATTTCCTGCGGTTTCTTGCCGTAGTAATTTTCTGCCAGCCACGTGAATACGTAGTTTGAGGAAATCTCGAAGCCGTGCATTACGGTAATATCCCTGCGCCCTGTTTCCCTCTGGTAATCGAGGATGTGTACGTCCTGGTTGTATCCTCCGGGTACGAAGCCGTTGTTGGTTGGAATGGTCTGCTCCAGAGTCTTGACGTAGCCGTCTTCCACCAGCGATACAAGGGTTACGGTCTTCATTACGGAACCCTGCTCTCCGACTTCCCTGAGTACAAGGTTGTCCCTTTCCCAGAGGACGGTCTGCGGAGTGTTTCCGCGGGAGAGGTTCACCATAGCCCTGATTGCTCCGGTTTCGGCCTCCATGATGATGCAGATGCCGGCGCGCACTTCTTCATCGGCCTGAATCTGGGCGCGGAGGGCCTTGTCGGCTATTTCCTGGAAATCCACGTTGAGGGTGGTGCGGATGTCGTTGCCGTCTTTGACCGATACGCTGGAGGAGTCGAGGTCCCTGATCCAGGTCTTCTTGTCGGTGACGCGGCGCCACTCGTAGCCTTCACGTCCGTGGAGTTCGTGGTCGAAGCTGTGCTCGAGGCCGATTCGGTTGTTCTCTTTCACATATCCGATTACGCGGCGGGCGAGGGAATCGTAGGGATAGATGCGCTCGTCGTGCCTTTCCACTATCATGCCTCCCTTGTTGGTGTTTTCGTTGAAGAGGGGATATGTCTTGAGGCGGTTGAGCACGGAAAGCTCGACGTTGTTCCTTATTTTCAGGTAGCGGGCGCCCTTTTCGCGTCCGTTCAGGATGGCCTTGAGGTAATCGTCGGCAGAGCGGTCCTGGAATTCCCTGGAGAGGCAGCGGGCGAGCTCCGCAGCCTTGGCCTGCCATTTTGCCTCGCCCTCGGCATTGCCCTTGTCGGCAAATTCCTGCTTTCTCACCGTGCAGTCCATGTGGATGTCGTAGAGGGGGGCCGATATTGCCATGGGCCTTCCGTCCGTTGCGAGGATGCGGCCGCGGACGGGGTTGTCCACGTGCTTGGTGACTGTTGTATGGAAGAGGGGAAGAACGCGCTCATCTACCTCGTAGCCGGTCTGTATCCTGACTATCTGTGCCAGGATGAGAATTCCTACCAGGAGGAAGAGTATGGACAGGAAGAACATGACCACGTGGATTCTGTCGCGGTTTTCTATCTTGTCCGTTATTTCGCTCTTCTTGGGCATTACTTCTTCTTTATTACTTTTGCGGGTTCCTTGGGCATTGCCACGGTTGAACCCATTCTGTCAAGTCTTCTTTCTATTTCGGATGCGCTCTGGAGTTTTACCAGTTCTGCTTCCTTCTGCGAATGGCGGATGCGGAGTTCCTCGATGGCGGCCTTGTTCCGCCCTGCCGTTGCAAGTGTCTTGTCTACCCTTAGGCTCAGGAGGATGCTCAGCCACATCAGCAGGAAAAGGTACATGATGTGAAGGTAGTACTTGTCGGCCCTGATTCTCAGGAGGAATTCTCCGTTTCTGAGCGCCTTGAAGCTGTTCTTTATGGCGGTCCAGACTTTTTTCATGCATCGGCCCTCCTTTCTGCCACGCGGAGCTTTGCGCTTCTGGCGCGTGTGTTTCCTGCGATTTCGCTTTCTGACGGGAGCACCGGCTTTCTGGTAACGGCCTCCCATGGGGTTGAAACGCGTCCGTATATGTCTTTGGTCTCTACTCCGTCGATGCGTCCTGTGCGGATGAAGTTCTTGACCATTCTGTCTTCAAGGCTGTGATAGCTGATCACTGCGAGGCGCCCGCCGGGCTTGATGGTGGCGGCAGTGCCTTCCAGGAATTTTTCCAGGGAGCGCATCTCGCCGTTAACCTCGATTCGGAGGGCCTGGTAAATCTTTGCGAGGATCTTGTGCGCAAGATTCTGGGGTATGGCCTTGGCTATGGCCCTGTCGAGGTCTCCGGTGGTGTGGATTTCGCCTGCGGCTTTGATGAGCCTTGCAATCTGTCTCGAGTTCTCCACTTCCCCGTAGAGGCTCAGGATGCTCACGAGCCTCTCTTCGGGGTAAGTGTTCACAACATCAGCGGCGGTGAGCTGCGCTTCCTGCCCCATTCTCATGTCCAGCGGTGCCTCCTCGAAGCGGAAACTGAATCCGCGTCCGGGCGTGTCAAACTGGTGAGAGCTCACGCCAAGGTCTGCGAGGACGCCGTCAAATACCCGGCTCTTGCCAAACTCGTGTACCGCATAGTTCTCGATAAAGCGGAAGTTGTTGTGGACAAGAGTCAGACGGGGGTCCTTGAGACCGTTTTCTATAGCGTCGATGTCACGATCGAAGGCGATGACCCGGCCGCCGTCGAGTAAGCGTGAAAGTAGGAGAGCGGTGTGACCACCGCCTCCGAAAGTGGCATCAGCGTATATTCCTTCAGGATTTGTGACAAGGAAGGAGATACTCTCTTCCAAAAGCACAGGTGTATGATATTCAGACATTTTGCCTCTCCCTTATTTCCTTGCGGACAATTTGGAGGCTGCATCTTTGAAATCCTGATCAGACAGGAGATTGGCTTTGTAAGTGTCTGCGTCCCAGATCTGAAGCTTGTAACCTACACCGCCGAATACAACCTCTTTGGTTATACCTGCACTTTCAAGCAGTTCTGACGGTATGTTCAGGCGGCCCAGCTTGGTATCCGGGACGATGGTGAAGACGCCGTCATTGTACTTGGTCCAAAACAAAGCGTCTTCTGTACTGAGTTCAGTGTCGATTTTATCCAGAATGAGTCCGCTGCGGCGGTCCCACTCTTCTGCCGGGAAGAGGTCCAGGCAGGGCTGCTGGATATTTTTCTTGAGCACAAGGGTCATGCCTTCGGAACCGCCGCGAACCATGGCGTCACGGAAGATGGCAGGGAGCACCAGGCGCCCCTTGTCATCTACTTTTCCGCTGGCTTTTCCGAAGAATCTGACCATTTGCTTGAGTGTTAAACTTTATACTTTCACGCTTTGTTTGCAAAGTTAGCAAAATTTTTCCACTTTATTACAATTTCTTCCAAATTTTTCCACAAACTTTTCAACAATGTATCTGCGTGCTGTTATGTCGGGAAAAAAGTGTAAATTTGAGGGATGAAAAAAGCATACATAGAGACTTACGGGTGCCAGATGAACGTAAACGACACCGAGGTCATATTCGCAATACTTGAGAAAGCGGGATATACCCGCACCGAAGACATAGAAGACGCCGATCTTTTGATGGCCAACACCTGCTCTGTCCGTGACAATGCCGAACAGCGTATCTGGGGCCGCCTGGACTACTTCAACAGCCATCGGAAAAAAGGAGCCTTCATCGGCATAGTAGGCTGCATGGCCGAACGCCTCAAGGACCGCCTTCTGGACACCGGAAAGGTCGACCTCGTGGTGGGTCCGGACGCATACCGCTCCCTGCCGAGACTTCTGGCGGCCATAACCCCTGACAGTCCTCAGATAGACGTTCTCCTCTCAAGGGACGAAACCTATGCCGACATTACTCCGGTGCGCACGGACAAAAACGGCCTTTCCGCCTTCATCTCCATCATGAGGGGCTGCAACAACGTATGTTCCTACTGCGTAGTGCCTTATACCCGCGGTGCAGAGCGCTCCCGGGACGCCCACAGCATAGTGCGCGAAGCCTGCGACGTATTCCGGAAGGGCTACCGCGAGGTTACCCTCCTTGGCCAGAACGTGGACAGCTATTTATGGAAGGGGGCCGATGAAACGGTGAACTTCGCCGCTCTCCTCAGGATGGTGGCCGAAATAAGTCCGCTCCTTCGCGTCCGTTTTGCTACGTCACATCCCAAGGATATCTCTGACGAGGTCATAGAAACCATGGCCGCCTATCCCAATATCTGCAAGCACATTCACCTTCCCGTACAGAGCGGAAGCTCCAGGATGCTGGAAAAGATGCGCAGGAAATATGACCGTCAGTGGTATCTGGACAGGGTGGCAAAAATAAGGAGCATAATCCCGGACTGCGGCCTCACCACCGACGTCATCGCCGGTTTTTCAAGCGAGACGGAAGAAGACCACCAGGCAACCATGAGTCTCATGGCCGATGTCCGCTTTGACTGGGCCTTCATGTTCGCCTATTCCGAACGCCCCGGCACCCTCGCCCACAGGACCATGCCGGACGACGTCCCCGAGGAGACGAAAAAGCGCCGCCTTCAGGAAATAATAGAGCAGCAGAACACCATTTCCCTCGAGCGCTACCGCGCCCAGATAGGGAAGACCTTCGAAGTCCTTGTCGAAGGCCCTTCCAAGAGGGATCCGGGGCAGCTCTGCGGCCGCGCATCGAACAATATGATGTGCGTTTTCCCCGCCCGTGACCTCAAGCCAGGTGATTATGCCACCGTCACTGTCACGGACTGTACAAGTGCAACACTAATATGCAAATAACCGATATGGAAAAGAAGTACATTCTGGCGCTCGACCAGGGAACAAGCAGTTCCCGCGCCATTGTTTTCGACCATGATGGCAGTATCTGCAGCGTGGCCCAGAAGGAGTTCACCCAGCATTTTCCCAAACCCGGCTGGGTGGAGCACGATCCAATGGAGATCTGGGCTTCGGAGGCAGCAGTTATTGCCGAGGCCATCTCTTCAATAGGCATCAACGGCCTGGATATCGCCGGTATCGGCATAACCAACCAGAGGGAAACCACAATCGTCTGGGATGCCGAGACGGGAGCACCCGTGTATAACGCTATTGTCTGGCAGGACCGCCGCACGGCAGAATTCTGCGAAACGCTCAGCCCTTATGCCGACAAGATCCGCCGGAAGACAGGCCTTATTGTCGATGCCTATTTCTCCGGTACGAAGATCCGCTGGATACTTGACAACGTACCCGGCGCCCGCGAAAAGGCCGAAGCCGGAAAACTCCGTTTCGGAACCGTTGATACATGGCTGGTATGGCAGCTTACACGCGGAGAGGTACACGTGACCGACGTCTCCAACGCCTCCCGCACCATGCTGTTCAATATCAATACGCTTGAGTGGGATAAGGAGCTCCTTGAACTCCTTGACATCCCCGCATCCATGATGCCTGCGGTAAAGTCTTCTTCCGAAGTTTACGGAAGCACCAAGACCACCATCTTCGCGCACGAAGTTCCTATCGCCGGTATCGCCGGCGACCAGCAGGCCGCCCTTTTCGGCCAGATGTGTACGGACCCCGGCAGCGTCAAGAACACTTACGGAACAGGCTGCTTCCTTCTCATGAACACCGGCGAAAAGCCCATCATGTCAAAGAACAATCTCCTTACCACCATTGCATGGAAAATCGGCAATAAGGTGCAGTATGCACTCGAGGGCTCCATCTTCGTAGGCGGGTCTGTGGTCCAGTGGCTCAGGGACGGGCTCGGAATCATCCGTTCAAGTTCCGAAATCGAGGCCCTGGCGGCATCCGTGCCCGATAACGCAGGTGTCTATTTTGTCCCTGCCCTTACCGGCATGGGCGCACCGTACTGGGATTCATCGGCACGCGGACTCATCTCCGGAATCACACGCGGAACCACGGCCGCACATATCGCCAGGGCTGCCCTTGAAGGCATTGCCTTCCAGACGATGGACATCGTGAATGCAATGCAGAACGATGCCGGCGTGAAGCTTTCCGAACTCAAGGTGGACGGCGGCGCCTCCCGCAACAACCTCATGATGCAGTTCCAGGCCGATATCCTCGATACCTCCGTCATCCGTCCCAAGGTGACTGAAACCACCGCAATGGGAGCCGCATACCTCGCCGGCCTCGCCGTAGGTTTCTGGGGCTCAATCGATGAAATCAAGCGCCAGTGGCAGGTGGATGCCCAGTTCAAACCCTCCGGCGCAGACACAACCGCCCTCAAGGCCGGCTGGGCCGATGCAATAGCAAGAACCATTAACGAAAAATAAATAACACAGACTATGACTCAGTATATATTTGAACTTATCGGCACGCTTGCCCTCGTACTTCTTGGCGACGGCGTCTGCGCAGCAGTTACCCTCAATAAATCAAAGGCCCAGGGTGCCGGATGGGTTGTCATCACGCTTGCATGGGGCTTCGCCGTCATGGTGGGCGTCCTTATTGCCGGTCCGGTTTCCGGAGCACATCTCAATCCTGCCGTTACGCTCGGCCTTGCACTTGCCGGCACTTTTGCCTGGAATCTTGTTCCCGGCTATATCATCGCCCAGATGGTGGGCGGTTTCCTTGGCGCCGTTCTCGTATGGATTTTCTACAAGGACCACTACAAGGCAACGAAGGACCAGCCCGACGCAATGCTCGGAACATTCTGCACCATGCCCGCAATCTGGAATCCCTGGCGCAACTTCCTATCCGAGGTCATTGCTACCGCAGTCCTGGTATTCGTAATCCTTGCTCTTGGTACAAAGGGCAATGCCAACGTGGGCATGGGCAGCCTTGGCGCCTTCCCCGTGACCTGCGTCATCATGTCCCTGGGTATGTCCCTTGGTGCAACCACCGGTTATGCAATGAACCCCGCCCGTGACCTGAGCCCCCGTCTCGCACATGCGATTCTGCCCATCGAAGGCAAGCGTGACAGCGGCTGGTCATACAGCTGGGTGCCGGTATGCGGCCCGCTCGTGGGCGGTGCAATTGCAGCAGGCCTGTATCTTCTCGTATTCTAAAAAAGCAGTATCTTTGTATCCGTGAAAAGATTTGGACATATTGCATTTCTTGTAGTTGCCATGGTAATGGCTGCAGGGTGCAGTATGTCCAAAGTCAAGGATATAACAGTGACTTCAGTCGATTTCAAGTATATCACGCCCACGTCGTCCAGATCCCTGGATGCAGTTCTGCTCCTTGGGATTGACAATCCTGCAGGCACTTTCAGCGTTTCAGACCTCACGGGAACTGTAAAATACGGTGACAGGCCTCTTGTCAATGTAAGCGGCGGAGAGATCCTTCTCGAAAAGAAATCGGAAAAGATATACGAATATCCATGTTCTGCTTCGCTGGTGGAGGGCGTTTCGCTGCTAAGCCTCCTCCCGCTCATGGCGCAGGGCAATCCAGACAAACTAACTGCCGATATCAAACTGCATGTCGCCACCAAACGCGGTTTGGGCACGGACCTTGTATTTAACGATCTCTCGATATCAAAGCTCGCTTCACGATGAAAAGACTCATCATATTTCTTTCTGCACTGATTTTAGGTTTCACTGCCGGGGCTCAGGAACTTGACTCCCTTACCAGGGCCACCATGGATACAACCCTGGTGGGCCGGGACATAATGAACCTTATGGGAAGCGGAATAAAGGTAAGCCAGTCCAGCGCTGTCAGGACCGCCCTTGCCGGTTATATCAGTGCCAACAGGACAAAGAATGTTTCGGGATACCGGATCCGCGTGTTTTACGACAACAGCCCCCAGGCCCGTACGCGCAGTGAAAGCATCGCCGCGTACATACGCTCGCAGTACCCTGAGGCCGGTGTCTACCGCAGTTTTGAAAGCCCCAATTACAAGGTCACGGTAGGAGACTTCCGCTCCAAGGATGAAGCTCTGAAACTATATATGGCGCTTAAGAGCATATATCCTACGGCCTATATTATCAAAGAGAAGAGTATTAATTATCCCATGTAGTTATGGCGGCCATCGAACAGGGACTCCAGCAAAAACTTCAACAGAAGCTTTCGCCGCTCCAGATACAGACTATAAAGCTTATCGAAATGCCGGTGCAGGCCCTGGAGCAGCATGTCCGAGAGGTCCTCAACGACAATCCCGTCCTTGACGACACCGCGCCTCAGGGAGGCAGCGATGAACCCCGTGACGTCTCCATATCTGAAGTGGAGGAAAGGGAGCAGAGCGGCGGTTCCCTCGAGGAGAACTATGGATCCCATGACGATGACATTCCGTCCTACAATCTCCATGTGAACAACTGGGGAAAGGACGAGAGGCCGGAATACAATACATTCTCCGTGAAGCAGAGTTTCTCCCAAAGCCTTCTGGAGCAGCTGGGATACAGGAATCTGACAGACCATCAGCGCACAATCGCCACCTTTATCATCGGCTCGCTGGACGATGACGGCTACCTTCGCCGTGACATAGAGTCTCTCGTGGACGACCTTGCCTTCCGAGCCGGCGTAGAAGCAACTGCCGAAGAGGTGGAAGACATGCTCAAGGTAATACAGCAGTTTGAGCCTTCAGGCGTGGGTGCGAGAGATCTGAGGGAGTGCCTGCTCATCCAGCTTGAGGACAAGAAGCGCACTCCTTCCGTGGAGAATGCGATACGGGTTGTAGACACTCAGTTCGAATCGTTCAAGAACCGTCATTTCCAGAAGATAATGGCGCGCCTTCACCTGTCTGAGGATGAAATGAAGGCTGTCATGGAAGAAATCCGCCATTTGAATCCGGCCCCTGGCGGAGACATCGACGACTCGTACAATGACCAGGCGCAGCAGGTGGTTCCGGATTTCCGCCTGGACTATGAACACGGAGAACTTATACTGTCCATGCCGCGATTCTCCATTCCGGAGCTGAGGATCAATCACAAGTACTCTGAAATACTGGAGACCGGACGCATGTCCAACTCCAAGGCCGACAAGGATGCCGCTGCATTCGTCAAGCAGAAGATAGATTCCGCGAAGTGGTTTGTAGAAGCTCTTCGCCAGAGGCAGAATACCCTTGAGAGCACGATGAGGGCCATAATCGAGTATCAGCGCGACTATTTTATGGACGGAGACGAGAGCTCTCTCAAGCCTATGGTCCTCAAGGATATAGCAGAGCGCACCGGCTTCGATATAAGTACTATATCAAGGGTGGTGAACAGCAAGTGGATCGAGACGCACTTCGGCATCTTCCCCCTGAAGTACTTCTTCTCCGAAGGACTTGAAAACAGTGACGGCGAGGAGGTCTCGACCCGTGAAATAAAGAAAGTTCTCAAGGACCTTGTCGATAATGAAGACAAGCATAACCCGCTCACTGACGACGAACTTGTAGACGCCCTCTCTTCCAAGGGCTACAAGGTTGCACGTCGTACAATAGCTAAATACCGTGCCCAGCTGGATATTCCCAAGGCACGTATGAGGCGGAATTTATAGTTTTCCTCCGAAAGCCAAATCTCCGGCATCTCCCAGACCGGGAATGACGTAGCTGTGGCTTGTGAGTTCCGGATCTATTGCGCCCACCCAGAGAGTAACGTCGTCATCCAATTTCTGGCAGAGCATGTCCACTGCATAATTGCTGGCAATAGGACATACTATATGGATTTGTGACGGATGACCGCCGTCATGGATCAGTTTCTTGAGGACCACCTCTACTGATGCACCCGTGGCTATGAGGGTGTCGGAAAGGATGAGGACCTTTCCTTCGAGTGAGGGCGTGGTGCAATAATCGGCCCGGATTTCAAAGTAATCTCCCTTGCCGTATTTTCTGAAGGCGGCAAGAAAGGCGGACTCTGCATGGTCGAAGACCCTGAGGATGCCGTTATGGACGGGCAGGCCGGCCCTGAGGATGGTGGAAGCTACAATCTGGCTGTCGGGCGTGGATACCCTTGCGATGCCGAGAGGAGTGGTGACGTCCTTCTCAGAATAGGTGAGAGTCTTGGAAATTTCGTATGCGAAAACTTCGCCCACCCTTTCGAGGTTGGTCCTGAAACGGAGGCTGTCTTTCTGGATGCGGATGTCTCGCAGTTCTGCAATGAAACTGCCCAGGACGGAATTGGTCTCGCCAAGATTGATAACTTTCATACGAATGCTGATTAATCTTCCTGAGACAAATATATGAAAAAAAGTTCCAATTGTCAATGCATTTCGAAGACCTTTTCCTGGGCGAAGGAGAAGAAACTGCCGCCGGAGATGATAATGTGGTCCAGAAGATATATTTCCATTACGCCGAGGGCCTTTTTTACGATGTCGGTCTGACGTACGTCTTCCTGTGAAGGGGAAACAGAGCCGCTGGGGTGATTGTGGACCAGTATGACTCCGGCCGCCTGTTTTTCAATTGCAAACCTTACTATGCGCTTTGTGTCGATAATGGTGTTCTCTATGCTCCCGGAGCATATCATTTTCTTGCTCAGGACATTGTTCCGCCTGTTCAGGAAAACCGCCCAGCATTCTTCGTGGTCGAGGTGCCTCATGACCGGAATCATCAGCCGGTAGATAAGTTCCGGCGAAGTCATGGCCTTCTTGTCTATGTCGGCCGATTCCTCCTTGGCCCTCATTCCCAGTTCCAGCGCCGCGGCGATGGTGATGGCTTTCACGCCGCCGATTCCCTTTTGCCGGATGAGCTTTTCGAGCGGCATGGCCACAAGGTTCACCAGCTTCCCGTCTGCGGCGGAAAGCAGCTCCTGGGCTACCTGTGTTACATTGTTGTCTCTGGTTCCGCTGCCAATAAGTATGGCGAGAAGTTCTGTGGAACTCAGGTACCTTGCTCCCAAGCGGAGCATTCTCTCGCGCGGCCTGTCCTCAGGACGCAAATCTTTTATTTTCATGGCTCTTAGAATAAGGGGAGCCACAAAAACGCCAAACTCTGTCTGAGGGCAAAGATAATAAAAACTATTGAATGAACGCTATCAACTGCGCCTTTTGGACGTTTTCTCCCTGTTTTGCAGGAGCAGCCACGATGATTCCGTCCACGGCGGCAACGATCTCTTCCATTCCATAGAATGTCTGAACATAGCCGATTACCTCTCCGGCCTTGACCTTCTTCCCGGTGACGGGAGCCATCGAGGAGTCAATGGTGTCTATCTCCCACAGGAGTTTTCCCTTTGCGGGGCACTGGACAGGTGTAGCCTTGGGATAACGGGATACAATCTCGTCTACATTGAAGGCGGGTATTTCTACAACCGGCCTCTCTATGACGATAGGAGCCCCGGCCTTTGCCTTCATTTCTGCAAGCTCTTTGTTGAAGCGCTCCTTGGCGATGCCGCTGCGGTAATCCAGATACTGGCGCTCATGCATTGCAAGTTCGAAGAGCTCTTCGTCGTCTTCGCCGTAGTCCCAACCCTTTTCATCCATCATCGCACGGTACTTGGGAAGTTCATCGGGGTAGTTGTCCTGAGGATTTCCGGTAGAGAATTCCATACCCTTTTCCTTTGCCAGGGCAACTATTTCAGGAGCGAGTTCTCCGGGAAGCTTACCCATGTCGCCCAGAATCATTCCCCAAGTGTCCTTGTCGATGGTAGACCAGCGGGGCTTGTCCTGAAGCATGTTGAAGAGGTTCATCAGGGCCGTATTCTTGACATACTGGCTGAACGGAGTCACGAGCGGCGGGTAGCCAAGCCTTGGCCATACGTATTCCACTTCTTCGAACAGTTTCACCATGAGGGTGTCAAGAGATATTTCAGGGCGGCCGTGCGCTCTCTGGGTTGCATTGATTGCCCCCTGGAAGCCTTTGAGGTCGGCCATCATGGAACCCATCATGCCGCCGGGGAGACCGCAGCCCACAAGCAGGGATGTCATCTTGGCATTGGACGGGTTGATCCAGTAACCCAGGAAATCGTCAATGAACTTCTGGGTAAGGCGCCTTACCTCCATGTATGCGTCCATGTTGAGGTCCTTTACGAGGAAACCGTCGCAGCGGAGCATTTCGCGGATGGTGATGACATCAGGATGCACCTTGCCCCAGGAAAGGGGCTCTACGGCGACGTCCAGATAATCGGCACCGGCGCGTGCAACCTCGAGCATGGAAGCCGTGGAGAAGCCGGGGCCGGTGTGTCCGTGGTACTGGACCTTGATATGGGGGTATTTTTTCTTGATGCTGGCTACAAGCTGTCCAAGGAGGTTGGGGCGGCCTATGCCAGCCATGTCCTTGAGGCAGATTTCATCGGCACCGTAAGCGACAACCTTGTCGACGATGTCCATGTAGTATTCGACGGTGTGGATAGGGGAGTAGGTGATGGAAAGGGCAACCTGGGAGATCATTCCGCCCTTCTTTGCACCTTCGACGCTGCCTTTGAGGTTGCGGTGGTCGTTGAGGCCGCAGAAAGAACGTGCGATGTCCGTGCCCTGTTTCTTTTTCACCTTGAACATGAGTTCCCTCACATCCAGCGGTACAGGATTCATCCTCAGGGCATTCAGACCCCTTTCAAGCATGTGCGTCTGGATTCCGGCCTTGTGGAAAGGTGCAGTCCATGCACGGACAGCCTTGTTGGGATTCTCTCCGAAGAGCAGATTCACCTGTTCGAATGCTCCTCCGTTTGTTTCGACACGGTCGAAGCACCCCATGTCAATGATTGCCGGGGCTACTTCTACAAGCTGGTCAACCCTGGGAACGTATTTTCCCGAACTCTGCCACATATCCCTGTACACCAGGGAAAACTTTATTTCACGCTTTGACATAGCATTATTTTTCCTATCAGACAAATTTCGTCATTATTTGCGTGAAATGCAAAAATACTTAACGCGTCCAACCCCTGGCTGTCCGTCAGAAAAACAGGTGCCAGAGCCACAGGACGGCTTTCCAAATCCATTTGGCAATGGCCAGTATCGTGAAGATAATCATCACGGTGGCAATAAGGAGGAACCTCACCACCAGCCATGTCAGATATCCCACCCAGGAGGTAATGACCGACAGTCCGAAGTAATTGGCGGCCAGAAGCACTGCCAGAATAATCACGGAAATAAGCAGGTAAATGCCGATTCCGGACAGCACGTATCCGAATACGGTCCTGAACTTTGCCTTGCTGTGGTCCGACAGGTTCAGCATTACCTTGGCAATCCAAAGAAGCACCAGGAACAGGATGCACTGAATAGCGGGGAGCCATGCGTACGGCGGCCAGGTGGGGTCATTCGTGAAGAAGGCATACTTGGCTACGGGGTTCAGGTCACTGTAGAAATTGTAGAGGAACGGAGTGACAAAAAGCGCGATGAGCCAAAAGGTTAGGTCCGTGCCCAGATTATACAGGGTGTTCAGATGCTTGGTTACGAGGTCTTTCAGGCTGTTGATTCTGGCTCCGCTGCCATAGACGTTCAGATCTTCGGCCTGGTCCAGGAGTTTGCGGGCTTTGATGGTCCCCAGTCCTCCGAGCTTCTTGTCGGCCTCCTTGAGGATTTTTGCGGCATATTCAGTGATGGGGGAGACTCCCGCCATAAACTGGTCCCTGTAGATAACGCCGTTGTATCGTTTGCCCTTGTATGTGTATTCTACCCACCAGGCTTCGCAGCGCAGGATGTCGGCTTTCTGGAAGAGGATATGGCAGGTGTCGCTTACCCTCCCCGCGTGCAGGGCAATCATGGAGTCCAGTTTCGCAGCCATTTCGCTTTCGCCGGTGAAGATGCCTTTGCCTATGGCAGGAGCCTGAAATTCGAACATCCATTCGCCTTTGTAGCCTCCCTTTTTGTCCATAATCTCGGCAACACCTGCCACCTTTTCATCATGGAAATAGGCCTTCAGGATCTCGTCCTTGAGTTCCTGGTCAATCGTAAGGCAGTGTACATTTTTTCCATAACCCTGGCAGGTGCTGCAGGTAATGTCTCCCCGGCCGTTGCACTGTCCGCAGGTCAGGCTTCCTCTGCCACCGCAGTTTGAACATGTCTTGGTACCTCTTCCGCTGCAGGATGAACAGGTGTGTTTGCCGCTTCCACCGCAGGATGAGCAGCTCACGGTCTTGTATGCCAGACGTGAAGAATATATCGGAGTGGATCCGTCATAGCCGGAAATGTATCTTTCAGAGTACGATACCTGTCTTTTGCCGCTGCCGCCGCAGGAGGAACAGGAGGTAGAGCCTTTTCCGCCGCAGGATGAACAGCGGATCGAGCCGCTTCCGCCGCATGAGGAGCAGGTGATGTCTCCTCGGCCGCCGCAGTTCGGACAGGTTACCCGTCCTCTGCCTCCGCAGGGGTCGCAGGTCTCTACATGATGTGAGCCAGTGACTTCAAAGCTCTTTCCGTTGTGGACGAATTTCTCCGTGGTAAGAAGGCTGTACGACCAGGCATTTACGTCAGAGGCCCTGTAGATGCTTCTTGAGGCAAAACTGCCGCCTTTGTATGGGTATTGCCTGGTATTGATGGGACGTTGGTCAAACTGGGAATGAAGCTCGACTACGTAGATTGGGCACAGCTCGTATTTCTCAAGGGTTATGGAGTCTCCATAACTGCCGAAAGGGTGTCCTTTTGAATTTGCGGCATACTCGTTCACCAGGTTTTTCACCCTGTCGCGGGCCTCCTGGTCTATGGTGAGAATCCGGTTGCGGATGAACTTGTCTTCCATGGCTACATTTTTTTAGGTGAAATGAAGAATGCCTTGATCACCCTTACGGTGAAAATGATTACGAACAGGAGAAGGACTACTATGAAGTAGGCCGTAAGTGAGGTGCTATATCCGTCTCCGGGGAGATTGTCTCCTGTGTAGGAAATACGTTCGAGGAGATTGGCCCTTGAGTCTGCAAGGGCTGTAGAATCGGCCTTGGCGGCTTTCTTTTCGGCCTCTTCCTTTTTGAGCTTCTCCTCCTTCTGAAGTTTTTCCGCATACTTCAGGCGAGAGGCCTTGTCTGCCGCCTGAGCATAAGTATCCTTGTACTCGGAAATGAATTTGCCGATGGAGATTCTCTCAAACGGAGATGCGATCTTCTCCAACGCCGACTTTGTAAAGAGCGAGTCGGTAGGAATGGAAGCGTCTCTGGTGCGCAGGGCTTCCTGCTGTACTGGATCTGTGATTTTCTCCCTCTTGGACTTCGAACACGACACTGTGCCAATGACCGCGAGCGCTATCAGGACTATTAGGTGGAACCGTTTCATATACAGGCGTTAATATGGTTTCCACAAAAATATAAAATGCTTTTTTAAAAAGCAATATCCCACGGTATAAACCAGAGAAAGCAGGCTTTTGGCCTGCTTTCTCTGGGTGGATGATGGGGCTCGAACCCACGACACTCGGAACCACAATCCGATGCTCTACCAGCTGAACTACATCCACCATTTGGGACTGCAAATGTAGTTATTTTTTCTGTGATTGCAAAAAAAACTTTCAGAACCCCTATCTTCCGGAGTATAAACGTGCATTTTTCTTTATGACGGAGTACTTGCCTTCTTTGTCGAAGGTGAGAATGTCGCATTGGAGGAAAACGTCATTGGTTGTATTGGCGTCGAAAATGCCCTCAAGAGGGAAACTGTAAATGCGGACGTAATCTTTAAGGAGGTCGGCGCTCATCTCGACCGGATTCTCGCCGTTGCCCTCATGCCTTAGGTAGAAATTGAGCACTGTGCCTTCCTTGTTGTATCCGAGGGTTATGTCGTGCGGACAGTCTGTCTCAGGTTTGGCATAGTAGCTCAAGACAATGTTCAGGTAGCCCCTTGCAGTTATGCTGGCATCCTGGATTACAACGGGGTCCAGGGACGCTTCATCCTCTGCGGGCGTGTAAGGCACCGGAGTCTGGATTATTACGTTGTTGTAGGCTTTGAGCGTGATGTCAAGGTTCCTGTTCACGATGTCAAACTGGGCGAGAAACCTTTTCCCGTCGGTCTTCCAGCCCTTGTCTGTCAAGTCTTCAGTTACATTGAACAGGTTGCCGTAGTCGTCAATCATGGATTCTCCATCGACGGTGACGAATTCGTTGAGGTTGGTGACGGTGTACACATCGTCTCCAAGATTGCAGGACGTCATCAGAAAGAGGCCTGCGAGTGCTGCAAGAATCAGTCGTTTCATATGCTTTTGTTCCTTTTTGTAGGGCGTGCTATCAGTTGGATGTCTATGTCTTCAACCGAGAAGCCCTTGAATTTTCTCCTTTTCAGGTGTGTTGTGACAAGAGTGGCCAGGTCTTCGTCTTCCAGGTCCCTCCACGTGTGGTTTTCCCTGTCGTACATATGTATATGCCGGCTGGAGATTACGTCGAAATACATCTTGTTGGTCGCCGACATCCTCCTGCCGTATATGTGGAAATCGGCAAGCTGGGACAGGATGTTGTATACTGACGAGACGGTCACATGCACCCCTTTCTTCTCCAGCTCATCCTTCACCATGTCTGCCGATGCATGCACAAGCCCCATCATGGCATCATGGACGGCCAGTCTCTGCCTGGTAGCCTTGAGCTTATGCTTCCTGAGCTGCTGCCGGAATTCCTCCATCCCCGGGACGGGACGTGTATGTGCCGATGCGCTCATGCGAGGAGAGATTTGGCGTTTTCTACAGCCTCGGGGGTTATGACCGCGCCGGAGAGCATGCGGGCTATTTCCATTACCCGCTGCTCGTCGGACAGTCTTCTCATCGTAGTCCGGTCATCCTTTTTGGATACCAGATAGTGGGCGTTTCCTTTTGCGGCAACCTGCGGAAGGTGGGTGATTGCAAAGATCTGCATGTCGGCTCCCATGGAGCATATAAGCGCGCCCATCTTGTGGGCGGTGCCGCCGGAGACTCCGCTGTCGATTTCGTCGAATACCAGCGTTGGCATCTTGCGGTATCGCGCCATGCAGGCTTTCAGGCACAGCATTACGCGTGAAAGCTCACCTCCGGAGGCTGCTTTCCCAACTTCCTGCAGATTCTTCCCGGTAGAGGAGAACAGGAAATTAACCGTGTCATGTCCTGTGGCGCTGTCTTCTCCGGGGGCAAGTTCAACCTGGAAGGCGCAGTGGTCAAGGTCCAGGGCGTGAAGCTGCTTTTGGATGCTCTCGGCAAAGGGAACAGCGGCTTTTGCCCTTTTGTCATGAAGTTTCCCCGCCGCCTTTTCGTAGGCCGCCAGTGCCGTATCCAGCTCCTTTGAGAGCCTTTCCACTTCTTCTTCAAGGGAGGATGCGTCGGCAACAAGCGAGGAGAGGGAATCCCTTACTGCGATGAGCTCTTCTTCCGAGGAGACATCGTGCTTGCGCATAAGGGAGTACAGGAGGGAAATGCGCTCTTCCACAATCTCCAGCCTTTCCGGGGATACATCCATCTTCCCGTTTGCCGATTCTACCTCTGCGGCGATGTCCTCCAGTTCAACCCTTGCGGCCTCGAGCCTTTCGACCAGAGGTTCCATTGCCGGGATATATCGGCCTGCTTTCTCGAGGTATTTGCGGGCCTGGACGAGTTCCAGGGTGGGGGAGTTCTCATCGGAGGAGAGTATCCCTTCTGCCGCGGACAGCATCTCCTTGAGCTCTTCGGCATGGGAAAGCTGCTCCTGTTCCGCTTCAAGGGAAGCCAGTTCCCCGGGATTCAGTTTCGCTTCATCCAGTTTTTCCCAAAGGGCCCTGTTGTAGTCCTCTTCCTTCTTTGCCGATGCCAGCCTTTCCTTCGTGGACTCGAGCTGCTTTCTGGTCCTGAGCACCTTCTCCCTGGCTTCGCTGCAGGCCTTGCGCTCTGCGGCGGCTCCCGCATACAGGTCAAGGACATCCTGGCGGAAAGCCTGGTCCCTGAGCATCAGCGTCTGATGCTGGGAGTGGATGTCTACAAGGTGTGATGCGAGCTCCTGCAAGGATGCGGTGGATACGGGCTCATCGTCAATGAAACAACGCGAGCGGCCGCTTTTTGACAGTACACGGCGCAGCAGGATGTCTTCCCGGTCCGCCGGAAGGTCAAGAGCCAGAAGCACATCCCTTACCGCGGGGGTGATGCTGAACTCGGCCTCCACTACGCAGTTGTCTCCTTCCGGGCCGATCATGGAAGAATCGGCCTTGGAGCCCAGTACGAGTGCGAGTGCGCCCAGCAAAATGGATTTTCCGGCACCGGTCTCTCCACTTATAATGCTGAGGCCCTCCGGAAAACTGGTTTCCAGGGAGCCTATCAGAATGTAATTGGAGATACTCAGGCTGCGGAGCATGGGTTATTCTCCCTTGATCTCGATGGGGTTGTCGCTCTGGGCTTCGCGATAAACAAGGTCACCGTTCTCGAACTCAGAGATTGCAATCAGGTCCGGCTTGGGCTGACGCTCGTAGTACTGGGAGATTTCAATCTGTTCCTTGTTTTCGAAAACCTCGTCCATGGTGTCGCGGTCATTGCGGAATTCCTCAAGCTTCTTGGTGAGTTCCTTTTTTTCTGCCATGGCTATCTGGTTGGCCCTCTTGTAGAGGATAACTACTGATTCGTAGATGTTTCCGGTGGGAGCGGCCAGGTTCTTGATGTCGCGTGTAATGGTGTTTGTGGGAATCTTTTTCTTGTTTTCCATCTCTCTAAAAATCTTGTTCTATATTAAGTACAAGGCTTTGTGCGGGGAAGTTTCAATTATTTTTGACATCGGCATTCCCGTCACGGCCCAGTATGTTCTGGACTTTGCGGTAGTGGCCGTCAAGCTCGCTCTTGTACTTGGATTCGGGGTACTCTCCCACGAAGTTCAGGTAGTCGTCAATGAAAGTGAGGAAGCGTTCCTTCTGCTTTGCTTCGACAGAAAGTCTTGCATAGTTGTAAGAGGACATTGCCATATAATAGAGGATATCCTCGCGGTATACATTCTCCGAGTTTGCCTTCAGGACGTTGTTTAGTTTCACCCTCGCGGCTTTGTAGTCTTCCATTATATAATACTGGCGGCCGGCTTCGAAATCCTTTCGGTCAAGACGCTCCTGAAGATTGGCCTTCATGGCCTCGCATGCCTGGAGATGGTCGTCTCCGGGGTGTTCACGGACGTACTCGTCGATGGCGGCAAGGCAGCTGCGGGTAGGTGCCTGGTCCAGTTCATAGCGGTAGGTGCTGCGGTAGAGGCAGTCCAGGCGGTAGAATTCCGCATCACGGGCGAACGGGCTGCGCGGGAAATTCTCCACGAAGCGCGCGAAGTTGCTTTCGGCCGTGTAGTAGTCCTTGAAACGGTAGTTGGACAGGCCCCAGTAGTACTGGACGGTGTCGTCACGTTCGGTACCGCTTGTGAGGACGGCCATGGACTCGAAGAGCTGGGCGGCTTTCTGGTATTTCTTCGTGTTGAAGTATTCCATTGCGGCCTTATACTTTGCGTCTACGTCGTTGGATGTCAGAAGGGCATCGTACTGGGTCTGGCAGGCCGTGAGGGCTGCAATGGCTGCTGTTATAAGTATAATTTTTCTCATAGTCCTTTTTCGATGAGGAAGTTTTCGGCATCCCTCGCCGCCATGCAGCCGGAAGCTGCGGCGGTGATGGCCTGCTTGTAAACCTTGTCTGCAACATCACCTGCGGCAAAGACGCCGGGAACGCTGGTGCGGGATGAGTAACCGTCCCTTACGATGAATCCCTGTCCGTCGACTTCGAGGTATGGAGCAAATAGGGCAGAACCGGGTTCATGGCCTATTCCAAGGAAGAATCCGTCTATTGCAACGTCGAATTCGGTACCGTCCTTGCGGAGAAGCCTTACACCGGTGACACCCAGGGCATCGCCGAGGACTTCCTTGGTATTGCAGTTCCACAGGACCTCGATATTGGGTGTGGAAAGAACCCTTTCCTGCATTATCTTGGAGGCGCGGAAAACGTCACGCCTTACGATCATGTAAACCTTTTTGGCCAGTCCTGAGAGATAGAGGGCCTCTTCGCATGCCGTGTCACCTCCGCCTACGACGGCCACCGTCTTTTTGCGGTAGAAGAAACCGTCGCATGTGGCGCATGCGCTTACACCCGCTCCCATGTACTTCTTCTCAGATTCCAGGCCGAGGTACTTTGCCGCCGCGCCTGTAGCGATGATGAGGGTATCGGCCTCAATCTCGATATTGCCGTCAACCGTAATCCTGAACGGCCTCTTTGAGAGGTCTGCCGCCGTAGCCGTGCCGGTGCGGATGTCGGCGCCGAAGCTTTTTGCCTGTTCCCTCATGTTTTCCATCAGGGTATTGGCATCGATTCCTCCGGGGAAACCGGGGAAGTTCTCGACAACGGTGGTCGTGGTGAGCTGCCCGCCCGGCTGAAGGCCTTCGTAAAGCACAGGTGACATGTTTGACCTTGCGGCATATATTGCGGCAGTATATCCAGCTGGACCTCCGCCAAGAATGAGCGTGCGTACCTTTTCCATATTATTTTGCTAAGCTTGTAGTATAATCCTTTTCGTAAACAATCCTTCGTACGGCCTTGTTCCGGCGGTTGTTTGTCTGGTCTGCCTCGAAGAGGAAATCGGTATGGAGGCCTTTGCCCCTTTCGATTTCGAGGAAAGCCGGCCAGTGGGGAGTTCCGAACCTGCGGCAGATGTCCACGAAATACCTTGCGGTGTCATAGCCCTGGAACGCGAACTGTGAAGGCTCGGCATTGAACAGGGAACGGTAGCTTCTTAAGAACGCGTCTACCTTGGGATCATCGTAGTCTACGAAGTATGAGGTGCTTATGTGAAGCGTCACGTTGTGGTATGCGGCAGGCTCGATGGTGTCGAAGGTACGGACCTTCGAAGGTGCATACATTACGAGGGAATAGCCCTTGCCCTGCATGATGCCCAGGTTGCGGACCACGTCGTCGATGAAGGCTTCACTTTCGGAGGCTGCAACTACCCTGTTGACGCCGTCTTTCGTCATTATTTCTGCCAGTTTGGCGGGGATGCCGGTTCCTTCCACTATTGCATAGTTGAGGATTTCGTAAGAGAGTTCTTCCCTTGCGAGTGCACTGCGGATTGCGATTGATGCCGATGCATTGCTGCCACCCTTTTCGGTGATGAAGATTATCCTGTCGGAATCGGCGCAGTCTTCCTTCACCCAGAGGGCCAGGTCGTTGTACTGGCTGTCAACCGGCGTGGGGGCCTGGATGAAATTCGAATAATTGGCGGCAAGTGCCGATGCTTTCTGGTCCAGCGGTGAGATTACGGGAACCTTTCCGTCCACTCTCTGGAGGATCGCCTCGATGTCCCTTGAAGCCACGGGGCCGAGGACCATGTCAGAGGCGGTGAGAGCGTCGATGGGAGGAATTCCGGCCATGAGGTCATACACGTTGAGATTGACCTTTACCCCGTCTTTCTCGAAGTCTTTCATGGCCATGAGGACACCGGAGTAGAAGTCCATGTTGAGTTCGCTCACCCTGCCGCTGGCATGGATGGGCAGAACCAGAGACAGGTTCACGATGTCTTTGGGGGATGCGTACGGAGTTACGAAATCAAGGGCCGATACGGTATCCTTGGGTTCCTCGGCAGGGACTTCGGGCTCTGCGGGCTGGGCGGCAGGTTCTGCCGTTTCTTCGGCCTTGGGCTCATCGGCAGGAATCTTGGGCATGTCGGGGAGGGGGATCTTGATCACCTGCCTGGTGGACAGTTTCTTGGAGGTGAGGCCGTTGAACTGCATGATATCGGCCACCGTCACATTGTATTTCCTGGCGATGTCGTCGATGTCCTCATACCACTTGACAGTGTGCTCGGTGTAGTTTCCCTGGGTTGTGCTCTGCTTTACGGGAGCCGCTTCCTCCTTGATCGGAATCAGGATTATGGCGTTTTTCTGCAGACCCGTTTCCCTGAGGGAAGGATTGGCCTCGTAGATGTCGTCTATCTTTACGTTATATGCGGTTGCAATGCCGTAAAGGGTCTGGCGCTCAAGCACTACGTGGGACAGATATATCTTTCCGTTCAGTTTCACTTTCTCGCTTGAAACCGTGACGGGAGTGGGAATATACTCCTGGGCGGAGGCCGATACTGCAGCCACTGCGAGGAGCGCACCTGTGAATATGATGGCAATTCTTCTCATAACTGTCTGTTTTATAATGTAGAGGCGAAATCCAGGACGGTATCCATGAAGGCGTCCCATCCAAGGCGTTTCTTCTCCCTGGCGATAGCTTCCATGCAATTTTCCTGCACGGAAGTATCGGCAAAATAACGGAGGATTTCCTTACGGATGGCCTCCGGGCTTGGTACAGGAGCGACAATTCCCGTGCCACGGCTGCCGATTGTGGATGCGAGTCCGCCCACATCGGTGACTACCATGGGAAGGTCGAAGTTGAGCGCTACGGAACTGATGCCGCTTTGGGTTGCGCTGCGGTAGGGGAGGACGGCAAGGTCTGAGGCGCTGAAAAACACCTTTACCCTGGAGTCCCTCACGTAATCCGTGAAAAGATGGACGCGGTCCTTTCCGGGAAGGGTGTCTATAATGGCCTGATACTTCTCAAAAGAACCGTAGGGCTCTCCGGCGACGAGTATCTGATAGTCTTCGGGAAGGTCCCTGAAGGCCTCAAGAAGAATGTCCAGGCCCTTGTATTCCCTTATGAGGCCGAAGAAAAGCAGCGTTTTTTTGTCTGACGGGATGCCAAGTGTCCTGCAGGCTTCTTCTTTTGGCAGTCTGGCTCCAAAATGGGAGTAAAGCGGATGCGCTTTGAGGATGTGGGGAGCGTCTGGCCTGAGGGAGAGCAGATCTTTTTCTACGCTCTCGGACATGCTCACAAATCCAGTGCAGCCGTTCAGAAAGTATTTCGTGAGCGGCTTGTCAAAGAAGTGCGGTTCGTGCGGGATTACATTGTCCAGCACCACCACGCTCTTGCATCCTGCATGACGGGCTACATAGCCCAGGGACGGAGCGAACCATGACATCCAGTATTTCATGATGAGGAGGTCCGGTTTCCACTCCTTTATCCTGCGTGCGGTTTTGATCCAGCTGAAGGGGTTGACCGTGCTTAGGATCGCTTCTGCATCCACGGGCATGGCTTCGTCTTCCGGAGTCACATACTGAGTCTTGCCGGGAAAGAGGAAGCCGGGATACTGCACGGAGAAGGAGAAGGCCTTTACATCATGACATTTTCCCAGCTCTGCCAGCATTGCGGCGTTGAACTGGGAAATGCCTCCCCTTAGGGGATAAAAACTTGACAGGATGGCTATTCTCATCCTGAATTATTTCTTTGCGCTCTCCTTGGTCTTGATGTAGGCTGCGTTGAGGCCGGCAAGGAGATCGTCAGTGATGTCAAGCTTGGGGTCGCCTGTTACGACAGGGGTGGAAAGCACGGCACCGGCAGTTGCTATGATCATTGCATAGCCTTTCTCTGCGTTGTATTCGTTTACGAACTCCTGGATTGAGTTTGCAATCTGGTTCATGGTAACCTGCTGCTCTTCGTTCATCTCCTGCTGCTTGCGCATTACATACTGCTGATATTCCTGCTGTTGCTGCTGGAGCTTCTGATACTGAACCTGGGCTACGGACTGAGTGAGGAGTCCCTTGTCCACCTTGTTCTGGAAATCGGCAGCGTCCTTTTCGAGTTTCTTGCCGCGGCGGTCGATTTCGGCCTGGATTCCGGAGGTCTTGGTCTCGAATACGGAGGTGAGGTCGTTGGCCATGTCATAGCCTTCCATGACCTTGTCCATGTTGAAGAATACGATGCTGCCAGCTACTGCAGTGCTGTCCTGAGCGGGTGCGGGGGCTGCGTTGGAGCCCTGGTTCTGGTTGCAGGAAGAGAGCATTGCCACTACGGCTGCGATACCTGCGATTACGAGAGTCTTTTTCATTCTATTTGTTTTTGTTTTGTATTCTTAATAGCCTGCAAATTTAATTATTTTTTGCGGATTTCCCCAAGATAGGCCTGAATAGTTTTTTCAAGACCCATATAAAGGGCATCGGAGATGATTGCATGGCCGATTGAAACTTCGTCAGTCCAGGGGATTGTCTGCACAAAATATGCCAGATTCTCAAGGGAAAGGTCGTGTCCGGCATTGAGCCCGAGGCCCAGCTCGCGGGCGGCTTTTGCGGTCTCCAGATAGCGGGCTATGGCGGCTTCGGGGCCGTCGGCAAATTGCGCGGCATAATCGGCTGTGTAGAGCTCCACCCTGTCTGCCCCGCAGGCTTTTGCGCCTTCTGCCATTTCGGGAACCGGGTCGATGAAGATGCTCACTCGGATGCCCTTTTCCTTGAAACGTCCGACGATGTCTGTGAGGAAGGCTCTGTTCTTTACCGTATCCCAGCCGGCGTTGGATGTGATGGCGTCAGGTGCGTCCGGAACCAGCGTAACCTGGTCGGGTACGACTTCGAGGACGAGGTCCGTGAAGGAAGGTATGGGATTGCCCTCGATGTTGAACTCCGTCGTTATCAAGGGGCGGATCTCCCTTACATCGGCATAACGGATATGTCTTTCATCTGGCCTTGGATGGACGGTTATTCCCTGCGCGCCAAACCTTTCGCAGTCCACGGCCGCCTTTGCTACGTTGGGTACATTTCCGCCCCTGGCGTTGCGGATTGTAGCAATTTTGTTGATATTTACGCTTAATCTTGTCATGTAATGGTCTTTTAATTCGACAAATGTAACGATAATTATGGGAAAAGTGTTACTTTTGCAGGTTGATTTGAATTCAAACAATGAGAATTGGGTATTTTATTCTTAATGACTGCCTGAGGGATGATGCCAGGATGGTGTCTTTCCTTAAGGATCTGGAGGACAATTCCTTCGAACTTTATGAGATAAAGAGCAAGGCCGACGTCCAGCCTGAGACGGACCTTGTGCTTTCCATGGGAGGAGACGGAACTTTTCTCAGCACCGCGCATGTGGTAGCCGATATCGGCCTCCCTATACTTGGAGTAAACTTCGGAAGGATAGGTTTTCTGTGCGAAAACAGGCCTGAGGATGTCCGCAAGGCACTCATGGAAGGGAACTTCCACATAGAATACAGGACGGTTCTCAATGCGACTCTCAAGGGACCGGATGCCCGGCGTTCCATCGGCATGCTCCCTTATTCGGTAAATGAGGTGGCGGTGCACAGGAGCGGTTCGTCGGTGCTTGGAATCCACGTCAGCATAGACGGAGACTCCCTCCCCACATACTGGGCCGATGGTCTTCTCCTCGCAACATCCTCCGGTTCAACGGCTTATTCGCTGTCCGTGGGCGGCCCTATCTGCATGCCCGACACGAAGGTCCTGGTGCTCGCTCCAATAGCCCCGCACAACCTGAACGTGCGCCCTATTGTGCTTCCGGAAACCGCCAAGGTGGACATCTCCTTCGAATCCAGGGACGGACGTGCCACAATGTCCATGGATAACCGCGTGGTGGAAATCCGTCCGGAGTGGACAATTCATGCAGAGATGGCACAGTTTTCGCTCAAACGGGTCCGTATCGCCGAATCGGGCTTTGTGAAGGCACTCACCTCACGCCTGTTCTGGGGCGAAGATATGAGAAACAATGGATAATAGGAAAGTTCCCGTACACGTGTCCATAATCATGGACGGCAACGGCCGGTGGGCAAAGGCCCGCGGCAAGGAGAGGGTATTCGGCCATTTTGAAGGCGTGGAGAGCGTCCGTGCCTGCACCGAGGCCGCAGTGGAAGAGGGCGTCAAGTATCTCTCCCTGTATGCCTTCTCGGAAGAGAACTGGAACCGTCCTGCCGACGAAGTCACAACGCTCATGAAACTGATGATGAGCTCCATGAAGAAGGAATTCTCTACATTCATGGACAACGGTGTGCGCTTTGTCGTTCTGGGAAACAGGGAAAGGCTTGGGAAGGAGCTCTGCGAAACCATCGACAAGATGATGGAGGAGACTGCCCACAATGACCGCCTGACGCTGATTCTCTTCCTCTCCTACAGTGGAAAGTGGGATATCATGCAGGCTATGAAAAAGGCTGCTGCAGAGCTGTCTGCAGAAGAATTCCAGGCTCTTTCCGCAGAAGATTTCTCTTCATATCTCGTTACATCCGGAATCCCGGACCCGGACCTTATGATCCGTACATCGGGAGAGGAACGCATTTCCAATTACCTGCTTTGGCAAACGGCATACACGGAGTTTTACTTCACCCCCGTACTGTGGCCTGATTTCCGCAAGGAGGAATTCCGCAAGGCCTTGGAGGAATACTCCATGAGGGACCGCCGTTATGGAAAAGTCAAATAAAATGGTTATCTTTGCAAGATAAGTTTTAGGGAATGAGTATAAAACGGATATTGACTGCGACTGTATTGCTCCTGGGTAGTTTCACTGCCCTGGCGCAGTCTTCCCGCAGTTCCATAGAGGTAGATTACAGTCACCCGAAGAAGTATATCGTGGGTGGTGTCAGCGTAGAAGGAAACCGATATATCGGTGAACACCAGATACTTCAGCTTACCGGTCTCAGGGAGGGAATGGAAGTGACCGTCCCCGGAGATGACATTACCGGTATCGTGCACCGCCTCGTGGCGCAGCGTTATTTCGAGGACGTCGCCGTAGTTTTGGATTCCCTCAGTTCCCAGCAGGATTCCGCCTGGTTCAAGGTGGTGATCAAGGAACGCCCCAGAGTGTCGAGATGGCTGTATAAAGGCGTAAAGTCTGGTGAAAAGAAGGACCTTGAAGAACGCCTGAACCTCCGCCCCGGCCGTGAATATTCAGATTACGTGAAGGCAACTTCCGTAGACATAATCAAGCGTTACTACTTCGAGAAAGGCTATCTCAAGGCCGATGTGGACGTCGACGTCCAGCGCGACTCCATCATCAAGAGCGCCATCCGTGTGACCTTCAACGTGAACAGGGGCAACAAGGTCAAGATCAAGCATATCAATTATATCGGAAACGGTGACATCAAGCCCAGGAAACTTGCCAAGAACATGAAGGAGACTCACGCCAATACGTGGTACAACTTCTTCAAGAGCAAGAAATTCAAGGAAAAGGAATACAAGACTGACAGAAAAACCGTTCTCGAGGCCTTCAACGAAGCCGGTTACCGTGACGCCCGCCTCGTGAGGGATTCGGTATATTACATCGATGACAAGCATCTTGACATCGACATGGTGTTTGACCAGGGCAGGAAATACTATTTCCGCAATATAACCTGGACAGGCAACGCCGTCTACCCTTCAGAGGTCCTTAACAATATCCTTCAGATCAAGAAGGGTGACGTTTATGATATCGTAACCCTTGAAAAGCGCCTTCACGGCGGTGGAAAAGAGTCCGAGTATGACATCTCCAAACTCTACAGGGACAACGGCTTCCTCTTCTTCAGCGTCACCCCGGTGGAAGTCAACATCCAGAATGACTCCGTGGACGTGGAACTCCGTATATCTGAAGGCAAGCCCGCAATCCTGAACGATATCATCATCAACGGCAACGACCTCACCAACGAGAGGGTTATCCGCCGTCAGGTCATGACAAGGCCCGGATATCTCTTCAGCCAGTCGGACTTCGAACGCTCCATCCGCGAAATCGCCTCCATGGGACAGTTCGACGCAGAACAGATCATGAGTCCTTCCGGATACTCCATCATCCCCAACCAGCTCAACAATACCGTGGACATTATATATAATGTAACGGAGAAGCCCTCCTCGCAGCTGGAACTTTCCGGCGGCTGGGGCGGTCATACCTTCGTCATGACTGCAGGTGTGAGCTTCAACAACTTCTCTACCAGGAGAATGTTCGAGAAGGGGGCTTGGAGGCCGGTTCCTCTGGGAGATGCCCAGAGCCTTGCTCTCAGATTCCAGACCAACGGTACATACTATACCTCCCTGAACTTCAGTTTCCAGGAGCCTTGGCTGTTCGGCAAGAAACCTACGTCCCTCTCTGTGTCCGGATATTATTCCAGGATGACAGATGCAACCTGGAACGGTTCCTACTGGAGAACGGGACAGTATTCTGCAACCCAGTTCTTCGAGGTGTTCGGTTTCAACGCCGGCCTTGGTACGCGTCTTAAGTGGCCTGACAATTATTTTGTCCTGTACAACAACCTTAGCTGGCAGACATACAAGCTCACGAACTGGAGCAGCTACATGTTCGCCTTCAACGACGGCATATCCCACAACCTGAGCTACACACTCTCGCTGTCCAGAAACTCTTCAGACCAGCAGATCTATCCCCGTCAGGGTTCAGAGTTCTCTGCTTCCCTGCAGCTCACTCCTCCTTATTCCCTCCTGAGGAAGTATACGTACGATTCAGATGGCAACAAGGTGAAGGTTGACAGCTACAAGGATGTCATTTATGACAGATGGACCAGCGCCCAGCGCTACAAGTGGATCGAGTACCACAAGTGGAAGTTCAGCGGAGCCATTTATACCAAACTGATAGGAGACCTGGTTCTCATGACCAAGGCACAGTTCGGATACCTTGGTTATTATAACCGCAACTGGGGTTATTCTCCGTTCGAGAATTTCCAGGTGGGTGGCGACGGTATGTCCGGATATATGACCTACGGTGCTGAAATCATCTCCCTGCGCGGCTATACCGACTATTCCCTCACACCGCAGAAGGTTACTCCTTACAGCCAGAACGGTGTCAGATATGCCGGTAACGTGTTTGACAAGTTTACAGTTGAACTGCGTTATCCTGTCATCCTTCAGCCTCAGTCTACGATCTATGCACTGGCATTCCTCGAAGGCGGTAACTGCTGGAGCGACATCCGCGAGTTCAATCCCTTCCAGATCAAGCGTTCGGCCGGTGTCGGCGTGAGAGTGTTCCTGCCTATGATCGGCCTCCTTGGAATTGACTGGGGCTACGGCTTCGATGATGCCTCCAACGGCGGAAGCCAGTTCCACTTTGTACTTGGCCAGCAGTTCTAGTATGGTACGAATATTGTGAATATCTGTCTGCCGGAAT
>OCVV011357037.1_pt1 | contig 50154 bp, 42 predicted proteins | sample 1539721 | NCBI WGS metagenome assembly OCVV01 (sample SAMN02144230, study PRJEB22623) | gut metagenome | biome: sheep rumen | host: Ovis aries | place: New Zealand
ATAACATGCGAGCTACGGCGAAAGAGCTTGGTTATGCCTCTGTCGTTCCGCCAAAGAAAAACCGTATTGATCCATGGGAATATGACAAGGAACTCTACAAACGTCGAAATGAGGTTGAACGTTTCTTCCGAAGAATTAAACGTTTTCGGCGGATTTTCACTCGTTACGACAAACTCGATACTGTTTTTGCTGGTTTCATCTTGTTTGCCATGATTGTTGACGCATTAGTGTGAACAGGCTCTAATTGATTTTGGGGGTTTTATGTTTCAGAGCGCGATTTTTGACCTGGACGGGACGCTGATCAATTCCCTGCCGGACATCGCCGGGGCCATGAACCGGAGCCTGGCCAAGTGCGGGCTGCCGGGCTTTGAGGTGGAAGAATACCGCATGAAGGTAGGCAACGGGGTCTTCAAGATCGCTGAGCGATCCGTCGGCGAGCGGACTGACCTGATGCCGCAGGTGCTTTCGTACTATATGAAGGACTACGCGGAAAACTGCTGCGTGAATTCCTATGTGTACCCGGGGATCCCGGAGGCCCTTTCCAAGATGGCGGCGGCCGGGGTGTCCCTGTCCGTTTTCAGCAACAAGGACCAGGGGGACGTGGAGCGCGTGATGCGCCATTATTTCCCCGGCATCGCCTTTGCCTGCATCCGGGGCCGTCAGGAGGGCGTGCCCTTAAAGCCCGCGCCGGACGGGGCCCTGCGCATCGCCCGGGAGCTGGGGATCGACCCGGAGCGCACCCTGTACGTGGGCGATTCCAAGATGGATATGCTCTGCGGCGGTCAGGCCGGCATGGTCACCGTCGGCGTCACCTGGGGCTTCCGCGACCGTGAAGAACTGATCGAACACCACGCCCAATACCTGATCGACAGACCGGAAGAACTACCGGAACTGATAAACAGGTAGGAGGTAGTAGGTAGGAGGTAGCGCTCGCTGTCGCTCGCTAAGGTTTAAAGTGAAGAGTGAAGAGTGGAGAGTGAAGAGTTAAAAGTGAGTTGGCGCAAAAGACGTTATTACGCATTAAGCATTACGAATTACGCATTCGACTATTCACCTCCTCCCTCCTACTTCCTACCTCCTACCTTCGCCTAATGCCTATTGCCTAATCCCTAATCCCTAATCCCTAATCCCTAATCCCTTCCTCCCCTTGTTAAATTCCCTTTTCCGTTGTACAATGGAAACAAACCAACGCGGGAGGGCGATGAGATGATCACCAACGACAAGGGCATTGTGGAGCTGAAGCACTCTATTCTCAGGGAGGTCTGCCGCCTGGCGTGGGAGGACGCCCTGACGCCGGATAATACAGAAAAAATCGTCGCCCAGGTCAGTCCCGGGCCGAAGCCCCAGTATCGCTGCTGCGTCTATAAGGAGCGGGAGATCGTGCGGGGCCGCATCCGCATGGCCATGGGCCAGAGCCCGGAGGCCGCGAACCCCACCAGCAACGTGGTCGCCGTCATCCCGGCGGCCTGCGACGACTGCCCGATCCAGGATTATTTCGTGTCGGACATCTGCCGGTTCTGTCTGGGGAAGAGCTGCCTCAACTCCTGCCGCTTTGGGGCCATCACCCCCGGCGACACGCGGATGCGCATCGACCCCAACAAATGCAAGTCCTGCGGGCTGTGCGCCAAGGCCTGCCCCTTCGGAGCCATCATCCATCAGGACAGGCCCTGCAAGAAGGCCTGCCCGGTGGGGGCCATTTCCTACGACGAGGCGGGCATCTGCCGGATCGACGAATCCAAGTGCATCCACTGCGGGCACTGCATTCATAACTGCCCCTTCGGCGCGATCAACTCCAAGATTTTCTGCGTGGACGTGATCAAAGCCATCCAGGCGGGCAAGCGCGTCATCGCCATGTGCGCCCCGGCCACGGAGGGCCAGTTTGGCCCGCAGATCGGCATGGCGGCCATCCGCGCGGCCCTCAAAAAGGTCGGCTTTGCTGATATGGTGGAGGTGGGCCTGGGCGGGGATATGACCGCCGCCTTCGAGGCTGAAGAATGGATCGAGGCCCGCAAAGAGGGGCGGATCATGACCACCTCCTGCTGCCCGGCCTTCATTTCCATGCTGCGCCACCACTTCCCCACCATCTATGAAAACAATAAGTCCGCCACGGTGTCCCCGATGGTGGCGGTGTCCCGTTACCTCAAATCCATGGACCCGGACTGCGTCACCGTCTTTATCGGCCCGTGCATCGCCAAGAAAGGAGAGACGCTCAACTCCTTCGTCGTGGACTCGGCGGACTATGCCCTGACCTACGGCGAGTTCGTCGCCCTGCTGGACTCCAAGGGCATTGCCCTGGAGCCGGTGGAGGAGGATTATCAGGAGGCGTCCCTGTTTGGCAAGCGCTTTGCCGGCAGCGGTGGCGTCGCCGACGCCGTGCTGGAGGTCATGCGGGAAATGGGCGAGGATACCGAAGGCATCAGGCTCATGACCTGCGCCGGCGGGGACGAGTGCAAGAAGGCCATGCAGCTGCTCAAGGCCGGTAAGCTGGACGCGGACTTTGTCGAGGGCATGATCTGCCCCGGCGGATGCGTGGGCGGCCCCTCCAAACACCAGGCCGAAAACCTCGTCCTGCGCGCCAGGACCGAGCTGCTGGGCAAGGCCGACGGCCGCAAAATCCTGGACAACCTCAAGCAATACCCCATGGACCGCTTCTCCATGTCCCGCGACGGAAGCAAAACGGAACTGCCGGAAGGGCTGAAGTGAGGTAGGAGGGAGGAAGTAGGAGGTAGGAGGTAGTAAGTCTATGCGCGAATGCGTAATTCGTAATGCGTAATGCGTAATTTCTTCTGTTGCGCTGGCTCACTCTCTACTCTCTACTCTCCACTCTTCACTCTTCACGCTCCATATAAACCTCCTACCTTCTACCTCCTCCCTCCTACCTCGAATCTAGTGCCTACTGCCTATTGCCTAATGCCTGAAATAGCCGAAACCACCGGGAATCCCGGTGGTTTCGGCTATTTCATCTGCCTGTACGTCCTGGGGGTGACGCCGAACTTTTTTTTGAAGGAGTCTTTGAAGTAGTTGCCGTCGGAAAAGCCGCAGCGAAGGGCGATGGTGGTGATGGAATCGTCGGTGGTGATCAGCTCCTGGGCGGCGTGCTGGAGGCGGATGAACACCAGGTATTCGTGCAGGCCGATGCCCGTCGCCTGGTGGAACTTCCGGCTCAGGTGGTTGGGGCTGAAGTTGACGGCCCGGGCGATGTCCTGGGCGGTGATGCGCTGCATGTAATGCTCGCTGATAAAGCTGGCCGCCTGGAGGATCTGCTGGTCGGTGGTGTGGATGTCGGTGGGCAGCTCCCGGGGAAAGCGGCAGACCCGGGCGCAGAGCAGCAGCAGCTCCTGCAGGTAGATCTTGCGCATCAGGAAGGAGCGGCTATCCTGCAGGTGTTCTTCCGCGATCATGTGCTTGATGCAGTGGGCCACCTGGCCGCGGTAGGCTGGCGGGACCTGGAACACCGTCGTTTCCGTAAAGATCCGGTCCCCGCCGGGCATGCTGCGGCGGATTTCGTCCAGCACGTCCTCCCGGCGGAAGAGAATCACCGTCCGTCTGCAGGTGCCGAAGACGTAGCGGGTATAGTGCAGGGCCATCAGTGGCACCAGAATAACGTCCCCGGCGTGGAGGTCCTGTATGGAGTCGTCGATCAGGAAGCGGCAGCAGCCGCTTTCCACGTAAAACAGCTCAAAACAGGTGTGACAGTGGTGGCCTGACATCACGAAATTGGCGTCTCTGGTTTTGGTGTCGGCGTGCACGCCGTCGGTCCCGTGGACCGGTACGTTCGGATCAGGCTTCATTTTGTCCTCCAAACGATTGAAAAATCAGTATTCCATCAGAATTATAACGGAATATCAGCGGAAAAACAAGAAAAATTGTTCTATAATGCAAAACTGCTGCCAAACGCGGCAACGCGGGCGATGTCCCGCGGCGAGACGATGGACCGGACGAGGAGAAATGGCGCATGCTCAAACAGATTCGCTGGCTGATGATGAACATGGACAAAAAGTACCGGCTCAGGCATATCTGCGCTCTGAGCATCTGCGTGCTGACCTGCCTGCTTTTACTGGTCAACCCGGCGCTGACCAGCCGGCTGATCGACGAGGTAATCGTGGCGCAGAACCCGGACCCGCTCTTGTCCATCCTGGCGGTGATGCTGGCCGTCAAGCTGGGCCGGGAAGGGCTTCGGTATCTGATGGTCATCTTCCTGGAGACGGACAGCCAGAACGTGATCTTCAACCTGCGCAGCAGACTGTTTACCAAGCTCCAGTACAACGACCTGAGCTTTTTTGACCGTCACCGCACCGGCGACCTCATGACCCGCATGAGCGCCGACCTGGACTGGTGCCGCCATTTCCTGAGCTACATCGACTACCGCATCATCGACGCCGTATGCACCTTCCTGTTCGCGACGGTCTATCTGGCCATCGTCAACTGGAAGCTGACGCTTTTGCTGATCGTGATCACGCCGGTGCTGCTTTTGATCACCAAATTTTTCTCCAAGCACGTGCGCCCGCGCTTTGTCTTTATGCGGGAAAAGCTCAGCGAGATGAACACCGCCGCCCAGGAAAACATCGCCGGCAACCGGGTGGTCAAGGCTTTCGCCCGCGAAGAGTACGAGAAGGAACGCTTTGAGGAAAAAAACCAGGCCTTCATGGACAGCCACCTGCGCATCAACAAGCTGTGGCTGACCTTCTTCCCCATGATCGAGCTGCTGGTCAACGCCATCCAGCTGGTCACCGTCTTTGTCGGCGGCCTGTTCATCATCCGCGGGGAGCTGACCCCGGGCCAGCTGGCGGTGTTCACGGGCCTGAGCTGGGCGGTCTCCAACCCCATGCGGGAGCTGGGCAACCTGATCAACGACCTGCAGCGGTTTTCCACCTCCGCCGCCAAGGTCATGGAGCTGGACCTGGGCCGGCCGGAGATCGTCGACGCGCCCGACGCCCTGGACCACGGCCGGATGGAAGGCGGCATCGAGTTCGACCACGTCTCCTTTAAGATGGACAGCCAGCCCATCCTCACCGACGTGAGCTTTTCGGTGCAGCCGGGGCAGACCGTGGCCGTCATGGGCCCGACCGGCAGCGGCAAGACCACGCTGATCCACCTGCTGGCCCGCTTTTACGACGTGACGGACGGGGCGGTCCGGGTGGACGGCTGCGACGTGCGCCAGTGGAAGCTCCAGCAGCTGCGGGGCGGCATCGGCACGGCGACCCAGGACGTCTTCCTCTTTTCCGACACGGTGGAGGGCAATATCGCCTTCGGCAATCAGGAGCTGACGGTGGAGGAGGTCCGGGACTTCGCCCGCCGCGCGGACGCCGCGGAGTTCATCGAGCGCCTGCCGGAGGGGTACGACACGATCATCGGCGAGCGCGGCGTGGGCCTGTCCGGCGGGCAGCGGCAGCGCATCGCCCTGGCCCGGGCCCTGGCCGTCCGGCCCAGCATCCTGATCATGGACGACACCACTTCGGCCGTGGACAGCGAAACGGAGCAGTACATCCAGCACCAGCTGCGCAGCCTGCCCTTTGACTGCACCAAGTTCATCATCGCCCAGCGCATTTCCTCCATGCGGGACGCCGACCTGATTCTGGTGCTCCAGGACGGGAAGATCAGCGAAAGCGGCACCCACGAGGAGCTGCTCAAAAAGCGCGGCTACTACTGGCAGACCTACTGCCTGCAATACGGCATTTCCATGGAGGAGGCGGTGTAACATGGCCCGGAATAAATTCGACGTCGACGAGCGGCTGGAGTCGCCCTTTCAATGGAAGCACCTAAAGCGGGCCGGCAAATACATCGCCCGGCATAAATACAAGATGATCGCCGCCCTGGTGATGAGCGCCTTGGCCAGCGCGGCCTCCCTGTTCATCCCCAAGATCACCCAGTGGGTGCTGGACGAGGCGGTGCCCAACGGCGATACCGCTATGATCGGCCGGATGGCCATGCTCTTTGTGGGCATCATCGCGCTGAGCATCGTCTTTACCACGATCCGCTCCCGCACCATGGCCCACGTGAGCCAGCGCATCATCCACGACATCCGGAGCGATCTGTTCGCCCATCTGCAGAAGCTCCCTTTCAGCTATTACGACAGCCGGCCGGCCGGAAAGATCCTGGTCCGGGTCATCAACTATGTGAACTCGGTGTCCGACATCCTGTCCAACGGCATCATCAACATGATCCTGGAGATCATCAACCTGGTCTTCATCGTGGTCTTCATGTACGCGACTGACGCCACGCTGGCCACGGTCATCGTGGCGGGCCTGCCGCTCTTTGTCGCCGTCATCATCCTGATCAAGCCCCGCCAGCGCCGGGCCTGGCAGAACCAGAGCAACAAAAACAGCAACTACAACGCCTATCTGGCCGAGTCCATCGACGGCGTGCGGGTCAGCCAGCTGTTTGACCGGCAGGAGGTCAATATCTCCATCATGCGCAAGCTGGCCACGGCCTGCCGGGAAGCCTGGCTGCGCGCGGTCAAGATCAGCAACCTGGTCTGGCTGTCCAGCGAAACCATGACCCAGCTGGTGCTGACCTTCCTGTACATCGCCGGGGTATACTGGATCGGCGGGGGCAAGATGGTCTCCTTCGGCGTGATCCTGGCCATGAGCCAGTACGTCAGCCGCTTCTGGCAGCCCATCACGAACCTGGCGAACATCTACAATTCCTTCGTCAACAACATCGCTTACCTGGAGCGGATCTTTGAAACCATGGACGAGCCGGTGGTGGTGGACGACGCCCCGAACGCCGAGACCCTGCCGCCCATCAGCGGCGAGGTGGACTTTGAGGACGTGACCTTTGCCTACGAGGATGGCATCAACGTCCTGGAGCACATGGACCTCCACGTCCGGGCCGGGGAGAGCATCGCCCTGGTAGGGCCCACCGGGGCCGGCAAGAGCACGGTGATCAACCTGCTGTGCCGCTTCTACAACCTGAACGGCGGCAGGATCCTCCTGCACGACCGGGACGGCCAGGTCCACGATGTCAGCCAGGTGACGCTGCACTCCCTGCGCAGCCAGCTGGGCATCATGCTGCAGGACAGCTTCATCTTCTCCGGCACCCTCATGGACAACATCCGCTACGGCCGCCTGGACGCGACCGACAGCGAGGTCCGGGAGGCCGCCAGGCGGGTCCGGGCGGACGACTTCATCAAGAAAATGCCCCAGGGCTACAAGACCGAGATCAAGGAGCGGGGCAACAACCTCTCCCAGGGCGAAAAACAGCTGGTGGCCTTTGCCCGCACCCTGCTGTCTGACCCGGCCATCCTGATCCTGGACGAGGCGACCTCCTCCATCGACACGCAGACCGAAAAGCTCCTCCAGGAGGGCATCCAGGAAATGCTCAAGGGCCGCACCAGCATCATCGTGGCCCATCGCCTGAGCACCATCAAAAACTGCGACAGCATCCTCTACATCAGCAACAAGGGCATCGCCGAAGCAGGCAGCCACGAGGAACTGATGGCCAAGCGGGGGCTCTACTATCAGCTCTATACCGCGCAGGTCAAGGAAGAAGCAGCCTGAACGGGAGACAGAGTGGAGAGTTTACGTTCGCTCCGCGAACAGAGTGGAGAGTGGAGATAAGAGTTGGTCTCTGAGGGTTCGGAGGCCGGAGCTTATCTCCACTCTTTGTTTTTGGCTGGGCAGCCTGTTTTCTAAACAAAAAAGCGAAGACAGATAGGTCTTCCGATCCTTCAAAAGACCATATCTCATCTCCACTCTGTGAGCGGAGCGAACGAAAACTCTCCACTCTCCACTCTGACTGATGGCTCTTCACTCTTTTCTAAGTTTCCTGATTCTGTCCGCTGTATACTCTTCCACTTGCTGCCACAGGGTTTTGAGCTGTTTTTTGTGGGCGCAGAGCTTTTCGGTACAGTAGGTGCAGCGCAGGTAGTCATTCGTGTGCTCGGAAAAGCGCTCGGGGTGGCGGTAGAAGGTGATCTCCCACCTGAGCAGCAGGGCGACTGACAGGAGCAGCAGGCTCCAGCAGTAGCCCCGCCGGACGAAGAACAGGGGGGTAAACATCATCGCATAGTCCCAGTTGTAGATCCGGCAGGCGCTGCAGCACTTGTTTTTCATAAACCAGGTCTGAAACGGGCAGAAGAAGAGGATGCACACCATGTCGCACACGGAATAGACGCTGCACAGCAGGATCATGATCCCGTCGTCCAGGACGCCGGACATGTGCAGGGCCCCGAAGATCCCGTTGAACACGATCCAGATGAGGGCCACCAGCACGGTGGCGTTGTTGTCCGGGATCAGAATCTCCGTTTTGCCGGTTTTGATGTAGTTGCGGGCAAACTGCTTCTGGCTGCCCGGGCTTTCATAGCGGGAGGGGAAAAAGCGCATCACCATCTCCGTCACAAACACCGCCCAGGTGACGATCAGGATCACGGGGCGGTTTTCCATTTGAACGGTGACTGCTTCGGCCCCGTTCAGCCGCGCGCGGATATAGCTGATGGTCAGCAGGACCAGCAGCACCGAACGGTAGACGAGCCTTAGGTAGTGCAGGGCGCCCACGACGGTGATCTTCCGGGGGTGCGCCTTGACGGATCCGTGAGAAACGCTCATTGTTTTCACCTTCTCAAAGAGCATGGAGCTTGCGAAGCCATGCGTTGAACGGATGCAGTTTGCTGAACATAGTTTTACCACAGCTTTCTGGGAATGACAAGCGAGAAATTCAGGTTGACGATTTGGGGCGGAAACGCTATAATAATGCAGTATTTTCGCTTCGGGGCGGGCCGAAAGCGCGATGGCGTGTGGCCCCGCTTCCGGCCATCACAGGGGAAAGGGGGAGACGGGCGGATGAAAAAAAGCCTTCTCGGGCTTGGCTTCGGCGTGCTTTTGATGCTGCTGCTGCTGGCCGCCATGGTGTCTGCCCCCGCGGAAGAGGAAATCCCCCCTCCGCCCAAGCCCGCGCCGGTCTGCGGCCTGCAGCCATTGCGCCCGGCGGAGGCAAATGGCGAAATGCCGCCCGCAAAGCGGGCGTCTGTCCGCAGCGAAACGGCCCTTCCTCAGACGCGCCCGGCGGCCCCGGCCTGTCCCAGCGCGGACGCCAACGGCGTCCCCCTGCTCAGGCAGACCTACCGCCGCGCCAACTTCCGCGCTTTCCATTATTCCGATGAAGCCGGATGAAAAACTGCATCCGCGAACCGTTTCCACTGTGATCAAAGTTTTTAGAAAATAACGAAAGAAGGACAACCAACATGTCAAAGGCTCAAAAAACGCGCAAGCCGATGGCGTCCCGGACCAAGGGCGCGATCGTACTGTGCGTGATGCTGTGCATTACCGTGATCCTCGGCGTCCTGTCCGTGACCGGCATGACCCTGCCGCCGGACGGCCTGTACAAGCTCCTGCCCTGGGTGCCCACCAACGCCCAGAACTGGCCGGAGTCCATCAGCCTGGGTCTGGACCTGCAGGGCGGCGTTTACGTCGAATACCAGGCGACCCGTCCGGCCGATATGGATGACGATATGTATAACTACCTCATCCACAGCACGCAGGATGTTATCCGCCGCCGTCTGACCGACAAGGGCTTCACCGAAGCCACCGTCACCCAGCTGGGCACTGACGGCATCCGCGTGGAAATCCCCTCCGTGACGGACCCCAACGCCGTCCTGGACCTGATCGGCTCTCCCGCGCTGCTGGAGTTCAAATCCCCCGAAGGCGAGACCTTCATGACCGGCGAGCACGTCCGCAACGCCTACGCGACCACCCAGTCCCAGAACAACAGCATCAGCAACAACTACGTGGTGGCCTTTGAGCTGGACGGCGAAGGCACCAAGCTCTTCGGCGATATGACCTCCGCCAGCATCGGTAAGCGCATCGCCATCTACCTGGACGGCGAGGAAATCATGAACCCGACCGTCAACTCCGCCATCACCGAGGGCCGCGGCATCATCGAGGGCAGCTTCACCCAGGAGCAGGCCCAGTCCCTGGCCATCCAGATCCAGAGCGGCGCTCTGCCGCTGACGCTGACCCAGCAGAAGGTGGACACCATCTCCGCCACCCTGGGCGTGGACGCCCTGCAGACCTCTCTGACCGCGGCTGCCATCGGCATCCTGCTGGTCATGCTGATCATGATCATCCGCTATCGCCTCAGCGGCGTCATCGCCTCCTGGGCGCTGGTGCTCTACATCATCATCCTGTTCTGGTTCGTGGCCATGCTGCCCGGCTTCCAGCTGACCCTGCCCGGCATCGCCGGCGTCATCCTGGGTATCGGTATGGCGGTGGACGCCAACGTCGTCATCTTCGAGCGCTTCGGTGAAGAGCTGGCCCTGGGCCGCAACACCAAGGCCGCCGCGAAGATGGGCTTCAAGAACGCCTTCTCCGCTATCCTGGACGCCAACGTGACCACCCTGATCGCCGCCGTCGTGCTGATGCTGTTTGGTACCGGCTCCGTCCGCGGCTTTGCCAACATGCTGGCCCTGAGCGTGGTCTGCTCCATGTTCACCGCCATCATCATCAGCCGGATCCTGCTGATGAACATGATCAACGTCGTGCCCGGAAAGCCCCAGCTGTTTTCCGCCAAGGCTCTGAAAAAGGAGGCGCAGTAAGATGAAACTTCAAGATCGCGCCAAGAAATGCCTCTGTATCTCCGTCGCTCTGATGCTGCTGGCCCTGATCCTGTCCATCTTCGGCCTGGGCATCAACCGCGGTATCGACTTTGAGGGCGGCCTCTCCATCGTGTACAAGATGGGCTCCGCCTTTGAAAACGCGGACGTGGAAACCGCCCTCAAGAACGCGGGCGTTTCCGAATTCCAGATCGCCAAGGCCGGCGCCGACCAGTCCGAACTGCAGATCCGCGTCAAGGCCCTGGAGGGCGAAACCGCCGTCCATGAGCTGCGCGCCAAGCTGGAAGCAGAGCTCTCCGCCAAGTATCCGGAGATGAAGACCAACGAAGCGACCGTGTCCTACGTGGGCGGCGTCGCCTCCGGCACCCTGCTGCGCAACGCCATCTGGAGCGTGCTGGCCGCCGCCGCCGCGATGCTGATCTACATTGCCCTGCGCTTTGACTTCAACATGGGCGTCGCCGCCGTGTTCGGCATCGTGCACGACGTGCTGATCATGCTGGCCTTCATGGTGTTCGCCCGCTCCTTCGTGCAGATGAACTCCACCTTCATCGCCGCCATGCTGACCATCGTCGGCTACTCCATCAACAACACCATCATCATCTTCGACCGGATCCGCGAAAACCACCGCAAGGCCGTGTACGCGAACCTGTCCAGGAATGAGGTCGTCACCATCTCCGTCAAGGAGAGCCTGGGCCGTACCATCAACACGACCCTGACCACCCTGGTCACCATCCTGTGCCTGTACATCCTGGGCGTCGCCAGCATCAAGGAATTCGCGCTGCCCATCATCGTCGGCATCCTGGCCGGCGTCTACAGCGCCAACCTGATCAACGGCTACATCTGGGCCGCGCTGACCGAGCTGCGCACCGCCCGCGCCGCGCAGAAGAAGGCTGCCAAGGCATAAGCGTTTTCACCAAGAGAGGCCGTCTACGGACGGCCTCTCTTTCCATACTCATCCGGGGGAGGAGGGTTTTCGTGCAAAAACTGCTGAAACGGAATACGGGCGTTGCGGCGGGTCCCTTGCCCGGCCTGCCCGGCTGGCTGAGCGAGCTGCTGACCGCCCGGGGCATCGATACGCCTGCAAAAGCGGAAGCCTTCCTCTACCCGGAAAAGCAGGGGTTCAACGATCCCTTCCTCCTCCACGACATGGACCGGGCGGTGGCCCTGCTGCGCCGGGCGAAAGAAGCGGGCGTCCGCGCGGTGGTCTACGGGGATTACGACGTGGACGGCATCTGCGCCTGCGCCATCATGCACCAGACCCTGTGCACCTTTGGCCTGGACGCGGCTGTCTACATCCCCGATAGGCACGAGGAGGGCTACGGCCTGAACGCCGAGGCGGTTAGGGCCATCAGCGAAAAGGCCGGGCTCCTGGTGACGGTGGACTGCGGGATCACCGGGGCGGAGGAAGTGAAGCTGGCCAGGGACCTGGGCATGAAGGTGATCGTCACCGACCACCACACCCTGCCGCCTCAGCTGCCGGAGGCGGACGCCGTCATCGACCCGCTGATGCCGCCCTATCCCTTCCCCTCCCTGTGCGGGGCGGGGGTGGCCTTTCAGCTGTGCCGGGCCCTCCTGGGTGACCGGGCGGCGGAAAGCTGCCTGGACCTGGCGGCCCTGGCCACGGTCGCCGACCTGGTGCCCCTGCTCAACGAAAACCGGCTGATCGTACAGAAAGGCCTTCGGGCTCTGGACCAGACGGTCCGGCCGGGGCTTCGGGCCCTCAAGCAGGTGTCCGGCGTGCCGGAGAGGATGCGCAGCGAGCACATCGCCTTCGGCCTGGCCCCGCGGCTGAACGCCTGCGGCCGGCTGGAGAGCGCCCTGACCGCCCTGTCCCTGATCCAGGAGAGCGACGAAGACCGGGCCCTGCAGCTGGCCCTGCAGCTGCAGCGCCTCAACGAGGAAAGAAAAGCCCTGGAAAAGCAGGTGCAAGACGACGCCGAGGAACAGCTGGCCTTATTCGATCTGAGCCGGGACCGGGCGATCGTCATCTGCGGCGAAGGGTATGAAAGCGGCGTGGTGGGCCTGGCGGCGGGCCGTCTGGCCGAAAAGACGGGCTATCCCACGATCATTCTTTCCCACCAGGGGGACCTGGCGGTGGGCAGCGCCCGCAGCGCCGGGGATGTGGACATTTACCAGGCGCTGTTTCAGTGCCGGCGGTTTTTCCAGCGCTTCGGCGGGCACAGGCAGGCGGCGGGCATGACGCTGGCTTACGCGGATTTCCCCGCCTTTAGGGAGGCCCTGAACGAGGCGGTCCGCGGGCAGCTGGACGGCCGGGCCCTGATCCCCACGAAATACTATGACGCCCGCCTGAGTTTGTCGGACGTGAGCGCCGAAACCGTCCGGCGCATGGCCCTGCTGGAGCCCTACGGGATGGGCAACCCGGAGCCGGTGTTTCTGCTCAGGGAGGTGGGCATCCTTTCCGCCCGGGCCGTGGGCAGCAATTTTGCCCACCTGAAGCTCACTTTGGTCGAGGGTAGCGAAAGCAGGGACGCCATCGCCTTCCGCATGGGGGACCTGGCCGGCCATCTGCCCCACCGGGCGGACGTGCTCATGACCCCGGTGGAAAACCGTTTCCGCGACCGGGTGTCCTACGAGTGCCGCGTCAGCGCCATCCAGGGCGACCCTGAGTCCGTGGAGACGGGGGATGAAAAGATCGCCGCGGCCTTGTGGCAGGATTTTTGTCTCTCGGCGGAGAATAATTATGTTTCCCCTCCCGCTTCCTGGTCGGAGGAAACGGCCGGCCGCTGGACGGGGGAAGTTCAGGGAACCCTGGTGTTCTGCCGTACGCGCGAGACGGCCTTGCGCTGGCACCGCCGCTGCCCCCAGCTGGACGTGGCCTTCGGTCCCCTGTCGGACCGGCGGGCTTACAGCGCCATCGTCTGCGGGGTATCGGCGGGGGACATCCGCGCTCCCTACCGCCGGGTGATCCTGGCCGACGGGGACCTGACGGGGAAGGATCGTTCCCTGTTTGAAGAACTGGCCGGCCGGGAGTGGCTGACGGCTCCTTTGAGCGAGGCCCTCCAAAGCTGGATGCGGGAAAACGTCCCCTCCCTGGACGACATGCGGAAAACCTACGCCCTGCTTCGGGCGCATCCGCCTCTTCGTTCCCTTTCCCAGCTGGCGCTGGAGCGGGAAACGGGCGAAGGAAAAGCGTTTTTCTCCCTGAGCGTATTGAACCGTCTCGGACTGATCGACCTGACCTGGGCCCCGTTTTCGGCCTCGGTCGGCGCATTCCGCAAGGCGGACCCCGGGGCGGACCCGGTGTACCGGCTGCTGAACGGATGGAAGGAGGCTGAGTGATGCCCTATACCGCTTATCAGGAACTATCCATCGAGGAAATCATGGCCCGGGTGGAAAAGGCCTACGACCACGAAGGCGCTCTTTTATGCAAACATGCGTATGACTTCGCGGCCAAGGCCCACGCCGACCAGAAGAGAAAGAGCGGGGAGCCCTATATCATTCATCCGGTCTACGTCGCCAGCATCCTGACCGAGATCATGATCGACCCGCCAACCATCGCCGCGGGCTTCCTGCACGACACGGTGGAGGACTGCCCGGACGTGACGCTGGAGACCCTCGAAAAGGAGTTCAGCCCGGAAATCGCCCAGCTGGTGGACGGCGTGACCAAATTGGGCCGCCTCAACTTCACCGACCGGGAGGAGCAGCAGGCGGAATCCCTGCGCAAGATGATCCTGGCCATGAGCAAGGATATCCGCGTGGTGCTGATCAAGCTGGCCGACCGCCTGCACAACATGCTGACCCTCAAATTCCAGTCGCCTGAGCGGCAGATCGCCATCGCCCGGGAAACGCTGGATATTTACGCTCCCCTGGCCCACCGCCTGGGCGTCTACGCCATCAAGCAGGAGCTGGAGGACCTTTCCCTGCGCTACATCGACCCCGAGGGCTACGAGGAAGTCGCCCGCAAGGTGGGCATGAAGCGGGCGGAGAGGGAGCAGAGCATCCGCCAGATCAAGGAAACCCTGGCCGAAAAGCTGAGGGAGGCCAAACTGCATTTCACCATCGACGGGCGGCCCAAGCACCTGTATTCCATCTACAACAAAATGGTGATCCGCAACAAGCCCTTTGACCAGATCTATGACCTGATCGCCATCCGCGTGATCGTGGACACGGTGCCCGAGTGCTACCTGGTGCTGGGCATCGTCCATACCCTTTGGAACCAGGTGCCCGGCCGCTTCAAGGACTATATCTCCGTGCCCAAGGCGAACATGTACCAGTCCCTGCATACCACGGTGATGGGCGGGCGGGAAATGCCCTTCCCCTTTGAGGTGCAGATTCGCACCCAGGAAATGCACCGCATCGCCGAGTACGGCATCGCCGCCCACTGGCGCTATAAAGAGGGCAGCAAGGACGCCCAGCTGGACAAAAAGCTCTACTGGCTGCGCCAGATCCTGGACTGGCAGTCGGAGACCAGGGACAGCCACGAGTTCATCGACAGCCTCAAGACCGACCTGTTTTCCGAGGAGGTCTTCCTCTTTACCCCAAAGGGGGACATCATCACCATGCAGCGCGGGGCGACCCCGCTGGACTTCGCCTACCGCATTCATAGCCACGTGGGCAACCAGTGCGTGGGCGCTCGGGTCAACGGCAAAATGGTCCCCCTGGATACGGAGCTGCAGACCGGCGACCGGGTCGAGGTCATGACCTCTTCCAACTCCAAGGGCCCCAGCATGGACTGGCTCAAGATCGTCAAAACCCAGCAGGCCAAGGCCAAGATTCGCCAGTTCTTCAAGCGCGAGCTCCACGGGGAAAACGTGACCCGCGGCCACGACATGCTGGAGCACGAGGCCAAGCGCCGCGGCGTCAAGCTGACGGACTATACCAAGCCGGAGTATTACGAGCCGATCCTGAACAAGTACATGTTCAACGATCTGGACGACCTGTACGGGGCCATCGGCTACGGCGGGGTGGCGGCGGTCTACGTGATGAGCCGCCTGATCGACGAAAAGACGCGCCAGGAGGAGCCCAAGAAGCCGATCCCCCTGGTGGCTTCCCCGGAGGCCCTGCCGCCGCCCCGGCAGGCCGGCAAGCCGACCCAGGGCATCTACGTGCAGGGAGAGCCGGACATGCTGGTCCGCTTCGCCCACTGCTGCAACCCCGTGCCCGGGGACGACATCGTGGGCTACATCACCCGGGGCCGGGGCGTAACGGTGCACAAGGCGGACTGTATTAACGCCCTGCACATCGAGCCGGAGCGGACGATCCAGGTCTCCTGGGCGGACGAGGGGGCGGGCGATTTCAGCGCCAGCATCAACATCATCTGCTATGACCATCCCAGCCTCCTGGGCGAGATCACCGCCTTCGTGGACGACATGAAGCTGCCGATCACCGCCGTGGCGGTCAAGGTCAACAAGAACAAGACCTGCTCGATCATCATGACCCTGAAGGTCCGCAGCCGCGCCCAGGTGGACGAGGCCATCAAGAAGCTGCAGAACCGCTCGGACGTGATCGAGGCGTACAGAAGCGCGAAATAATGCGCAATGCTTAATGCGTAATTCATAATGCGTAATGAATAGTCTTTGATATAGGGAGGCATGGTTGGGATGCGCGCGGTTGTGCAGCGGGTCAGTCAGGCCCGGGTGCTTTCGGAAGGAACGGAGAGCGGGGCCATCGGGAAGGGGTTCTGCGTCCTGCTCGGCGTCGAGGCGGGAGATACGGAGAAGGACGCGGTCTACATGGCCGACAAGATCCGCAAGCTCCGCGTCTTCGAGGATGAAAACGATAAAATGAACCTGAGCCTGTCCCAGGTGGACGGGTCGGTGCTGCTGGTCAGCCAGTTTACCCTCCTGGGGGACGCCAGGGGGCAGAACCGCCCCGGCTTTACCCGGGCGGAAGCGCCGGAAAGGGCGGACGAGCTCTACCTAAAGACGGCGGCCGCCCTGCGGGAGGCCGGCGTGCCGGTGGAAACCGGGGTGTTCCGCACCCACATGGAGGTGTCCCTGGTCAACGACGGGCCGGTCACGATTCTGCTGGACTCCAGGAAGCTGTTTTGATCAGTGAGGAGTGAGGAATGAGGAGGGAGGAGTTTTATGGCTCCTCCGGGTTTGGGAAGATGGAGAAAAACGCTTTGAACCTGTACGGACTGACCGTGGGGCCGGTGGAGACCAACTGCTATATTCTGTGGCGGGAAGGGCGGACCGACGCCCTGGTCATTGACCCCGGGGACGAGGGGGAGAAAATCGCTGCTTCCCTGCGCGAAAGGGGCCTTTCTGCCGGGGCGGTGCTTTTGACCCACGGCCATTTTGACCACACGGGCGGGCTTTCCGCCTTTTTGGGCGTGCCGGTCTACCTGCACCAGGCGGACCTGCCCATGCTGGAAAGCCCGGAGCTGAGCGCCGCCTTTTTGACCGGCGATACCCGGCCGCGGCCCACGGATGCCCTGCCCGTTTCGGACGGGGAGGTGCTGTCCCTCTGCGGCTTCAGCGTGCAGGTCCTTTCTACCCCCGGCCATACCAAGGGGAGCGTCTGCTACCTGGTGGACGGGGAGATTCTCTTTTCCGGGGACACCCTGTTTCAGGCCGGCTACGGCCGCACCGACCTGCCCGGCGGCAGCTTTTCGGAGCTTCGCCAATCCCTTCGGAAACTTTTGTCCCTGGAAAAGGACGTGCCGGTCTACCCCGGCCACGGCGGGGCAACCTCGTTGTTCCGGGAAAGAAGGCTTTTATGGAACTGCTGATCCGGACGGACTGGCCTCAGTTTGCCAACGACGTGGCGGACGTGGTGCGCATCTTCTTTGGGGCCGTCCCCTGGAAGACAGAGCCGCTGTCCGCTCCGGCGCGGGAGTGCGGGGAAAGTACGCTGATCCTTTCCCATACGGAGGAAAAAGCAGAGGGCAATGTGCGGGTGCTGGTCCGGGCCTCCGGGGCGTGTTCGGGCAGGGCGGAGGAAGTCTACCGGCCTTCCGATGATCCCCTGGTCGAAAAGCGCCTGCACAAGCGGGCCATCAAGCTGGCCGCCTACCGCCTGCTGAAAGCGGCCACGGGCATGACGCCGCCCTGGGGGTCGCTGACCGGCATTCGGCCGACCCGCCTGGTATACGCGAAGATGGCGGAGGGGCTTTCTCTGGCTCAGGCCGTTCAGAGCGTCCGGGAAACCTTTGACGTCAGCCCGGAAAAGGCGGCCCTCCTTTCCGAAATCATCGGCCGCCAGCAGACCCTGCCGCAGCCCACCGGGCGCGAAATGGAAATCTACGTCGGCATCCCCTTCTGCACGACCCGCTGCGCCTACTGCAGCTTTTTAAGCGGGGAGTTGGGGGACGGGTCCCTGGTGGCCCCTTATGTAAAGGCCCTTCTCTCTGAAATCGCCTTTGTCAAAGACCTGCTCGGGGACATCGGCTTTTTCGTATCCTCGGTCTATGTGGGCGGCGGGACGCCGACTTCTTTGGACGAAGCATCCCTGCGGGAGGTGCTTTTCGCCCTGGCTCCGCTGGCCAAAGGGCATGAGTTCACCGTGGAGGCCGGCCGGCCGGACACCATCACGGAAGGAAAGCTGTCCGTGATCCGGGAAGCCGGGGCGACCCGGATTTCCGTCAACCCCCAAACCATGCACGACGAAACCCTCCGGCGCATTGGCCGGGCCCACACCGCGACCCAGACGGAGGAAGCCTACGCCCTGGCCCGGGCGGCGGGCTTTTCCGACATCAACATGGACCTGATCGCCGGCCTGCCGGGGGAGGACGAGGCGATGTTCCGGGAAACCCTGGCCCGCGTCACGGACCTTGGGCCGGACAGCCTGACCGTCCACACCCTGTCCATCAAGCATTCCAGCGTCCTGCATCTCTTCGGCGCTCCCCTGCCGGAGGGGGCCATGGTGGCGGCCATGCAGCGCATGGGCCTGGAGGCCACCCACCATATGGGCATGAACGCCTATTACCTCTACCGCCAGAAATACATGGCCGGGGCCCTTGAAAACGTGGCCTACGCAAGGCCCGGGTGCGAGTGCCTCTACAACGTCCGGATGATGGAGGAAACCGGCCACGTCCTGGCCCTCGGGGCCGGCGGCATCAGCAAGAGGATCTGGCCTGCCGGCGGCAAAATCACCCGCGCCCCGAACGTCGGAAACATCGAAGAATACATCGCGCGGACCAAGGAGATGTGCGAAAGGAAAAAGACGCTCTGGAGCAATGCGTAATGCCCATGCCCTCATCCAGGGCCTGCCGGCCCGCTGGTCGGTGAAAACAGCACACTGTGCTGTTTTCCGGGCCCTCCCAGCCCTAATGCGTAATGCCTCCGTTCCTGGTACTTGCGCCATATCTTAATTACGCATTACGCATTATGAATTACGAATTCCGTCCACCTCCTCCCTAATCCCTAATGCCTAATCCCTAATCCCCAATGCCGAAAGTAAATTTCAGCGCTGTACTTTTGCCTTTGAGCATGATATAATCGACGGTACAGGAGATTTTTTAGTTCACCTGAAATGTGGAAAAGGAGAATGAATCATGAGCAAACGTCTTCTCTCTCTGGCGCTGTGCCTGCTGCTGGCGCTGTCCGTGGTTCCCGCGATGGCGGAAACCGTCACCGGCACCGCCTCCGCGATGGGCCTGAACGGCGAGGTCACCGTCACCGTTGAACTGACGGACGGCGTCATCACCTCCGTCACCGCCGAAGGCGCGCAGGAAACGCCCGGCATCGGCAGCGTCGCCATCGAACAGCTGCCCGCCCTGATGGCCCAGAACAACACCATCAACGTGGACGCCGTTTCCGGCGCCACCATCACCTCCAATGCCATCCTGACGGCGGTCCGTGAGGCCCTGAAAAACGCCGGGGTCAATCCTGACGACTACATGGAAAAGCCCGAAGAGGAAGCCCTGGAAGACGCTGAGTACGACGTGGACGTCGTCATCGTCGGCGCCGGCGGTGCCGGCATGACCGCCGCCCTGACCGCCGCGGATCAGGGACTCCAGGTCCTGGTGCTGGAAAGCCAGGACGCCGTGGGCGGCAACACCGTCAAGTCCACCGGCGGCATGAACGCCGCCAAGACTGTCTATCAGGACAAGAACACCTTTGCCGAGAACGCGGGCGTCGAAAAGCAGCTCAAGGCTGCGGAAGGCTACGCGGACAATCAGGCGGTGGCTGCCCTGGCCAAGACGGTTTCCGAGCAGTACGCAGCCTACCAGGCCGCGCCCGAAGGGTATTTTGACAGCGTGGAGCTGTTTGAATTGGACACCATCATCGGCGGCAAGGGCCTGAACAATCCCGCCCTGGTCCACACCCTGGCTTCCCAGTCCGAAAGCTCCATCGAGTGGCTGGGCTCCGTCGGCATCGAGCTGCACAACGTGGCTTCCTTCGGCGGCGCTTCCGTCAAGCGCATCCATCGTCCGGTGGACGAGAACGGAAAGGTCCTTTCCGTGGGCGCTTACATCGTGCCCCGCCTGGAGGCCGCCTGCAAGGCCAAAGAAAACATCACGATCCTGACCAACACCACCGCCGATGAAATCCTGCTGGATGAAGGTGGAGCCGCCGTCGGCGTCCATGCCGTGGGCAAGAGCGGCAACCAGGTCGTGGTGCACGCCAAGGCCGTCATCCTGGCTACCGGCGGCTTCGGCGCGAACCTGCCGATGGTCGCCTCCTATCAGCCCTCCCTGGACGGCTTCATGACCACCAACGCCGCCGGCGCGCAGGGCCAGGGCATCACCATGGCCGTGAAGGCCGGGGCGGACACCGTCGATATGGACCAGATCCAGATCCATCCCACTGTGCAGGCGGATACCGCGGCCCTGATCACCGAGGGTTTGCGCGGCGACGGCGCGATCCTGGTCAACGCCGAGGGCAAGCGCTTCATCGACGAAGTCGGCACCCGCGACGTGGTTTCCGCGGCGGAAATCGCCCAGCCCGGCTCCTTCAGCTGGCTGATCGTCGATCAGAAGATGGCGGACGCTTCCGCTGTCATCCAGGGCTACATCAAGCGCGGCACGGACTTCTGCCACACGGCGGACAGCTATGAAGCGCTGGCCGAGGAAATCGGCATCCCCGCGGACGCCTTTGCCGCCACCATGAACGACTGGAACCAGAAGGTCGCCGCCAAGGCGGACCCGGACTTCGGCCGTGTCTCCTTCGCCAATCCTCTGGATACCGCTCCCTTTTATGCCATCAAGGTGACCGCGGGCGTCCATCACACGATGGGCGGCGTCCGCATCAATGAAAGCACCCAGGTGCTGCGCGCGGACGGCACGGCCATCACCGGCCTGTTCGCGGCCGGCGAAGTCACCGGCGGCGTGCACGGCGCGAACCGTCTGGGCGGCAACGCCGTGGCGGACATCATCGTCTTCGGCCGCATCGCCGGTCAGAGCGCGGCGGAGTTCGTCAAATAATTCCACATCTTAAGTTCCCTGAAGGGGCTGCTGCAGAAAACTGCGGCAGTCCCTTTTTAAAAAATCTTTGAGCCTGAAGGCGTGAAACCACCGGGCAGGACGGAATCTCCGCCCGGGGACCGGCGGGGAGCGGCATCTGTTTTGACACATTTTATGCTTGCCAAGCGAAGGAAAAAAAGATACAATAAGAGTAATAAATCTGATCTTGCGCTGGAGGTATGGATATGACGATTGATGAATTGATGAATCAGACCAAAGACAAGATGACCAAGACCCGCGACTACTATCAGAAGGATATGCTGACCCTGCGGGCGGGCCGCGCCAATCCCCAGATCCTGGACAAAATCATGGTGGATTATTACGGGACCCAGACGCCCTTAAAGCAGATGGGCAACGTCATGGCCCCCGAACCCAGGCTTCTGACCATCTCCCTGTGGGACGCCAAGGCCATTCCCCTGGTGGAAAAGGCGATCCTCAAGAGCGACCTGGGCCTGAACCCGTCCAACGACGGTAAGATCATCCGCCTGGTCGTGCCGGAGCTCAACGAAGAGCGCCGCAAGGAGCTGACCAAGGTCGTCCGCAAGAGCGCGGAGGAGGCCAAGGTGGCCATCCGCAATACCCGCAGGGACGCCGTGGAAACCGTCCGCAAGCTCAAGAAGAACAGCGAGATCACCGAGGACGACCAGACAAAGGCCGAAAAGGATCTCCAGAAGATGACGGACAACTTCATCAAGGAAGTGGACAAGATCGCCGCCGACAAGGAAAAGGAGATCATGGAAGTCTGATGACCCACTCCACCCTGGTCGGGCTTCCCCTGGCCGAAGCCCGGGAACGCCTCAGGCAGAACGGACAGCCGGAGCCGGCGGTAACCTTCACCGCCCCTCCGCGTCCGTCCGGTTTGGGCCGCCCGGAAGATACGCAGCCCCTCGTTCCCTATGTCGTCCGCGAAACGGACGGCAGGCTGGTCTGCGCCCTGTTCAGGACGCCGGACCCCTCGAAGGAGCAACCGAAAGATGAATGAGCAAAAGCTGCCGCGCCATGTGGCCATCATCATGGACGGCAACGGCCGGTGGGCCAAACAGCATATGCTGAAGGTAGCCATGGGACATCGCGCCGGTGTGGAAGCGCTACGGTCGATCATCAGGGAGAGCAGCGATCTGGGGATAGAAGCGCTCTCCCTGTTCGCGTTTTCTACGGAAAACTGGCGCAGAAGCGAGACAGAGGTCGCCGCGCTGATGCAGCTGCTGCTGGAGTATTTCAGCAGCGAGATCGACGAGCTGGATGAAAACAACGTCCGTATTCGCATCCTGGGGGAGAAGGAGGGCCTTCCGTCCCCCCAGCGGGAAGCCCTGTACCGGGCCGAGGAAAGGACGAAGGACAACACCGGGCTGAACCTGTGCATCGCCATCAACTACGGCGGGCGGCAGGAATTGGTCCGGGCGGCCAGGATCCTGGCCGAAAAGGTCCGCGCCGGGGAAATGGCCCCGGAGGACATCGACGAACAGGCCCTGTCCGACTGCCTGTATACCGGCGGCCTGCCGGATGTGGACCTGCTGATCCGCACCAGCGGGGAAATGCGGCTGAGCGGCTTTTTGCTGTACCAGTGCGCCTACGCCGAGTTCGAGTTCCCGGAAACCCTCTGGCCGGACTTTACTTTGGAGGACTATCACAGAGCGCTTGAGGTGTTTGCCTCACGTGACAGGAGATTTGGAGGCAGAAAGTGACAAAAAGGATTGTGACGGGTGTCGGTCTGCTGGCCTTGCTGGTATTTGCGCTGATCATGGGTGGCTGGGTGTTTAACGCCCTGTTCATGGGAGCGCTTTGCATGTGTGTGTTCGAGTTTTTCCGGGCGCTCAAGAACGCCGGAAACCGTCCCGTGGAATGGCCGGTGTGGACCTGCATGGCCGTGAGCATCCCCATTTACGTGCTCAGCGACCGGATGTACATCACCATGCTCCTGATCGGGGCGGCCTGCATGCTGACCTGCGCCAACGTCATTTTCCGCAAGGTGCCGAGGCTTTCGGACCTGCTGTTTTCCTGCCTGCCGCTGTTTTCCGTGCTGGTCCCCGGCCTGTGCATGCTGACCTTTCAGCAGCACCCGGAACCCTTGATGCGGGTGTACTTTATCCTCATCTCCTTCGGCATCCCGCTGATGGGGGATACTTTGGCCCTCTTTGGCGGCCGCCGCTTCGGCAAACGGGCCCTCTGCCCGGAGGTCAGCCCTAAAAAGACGGTGGAAGGCGCTCTGTTCGGCCTGCTGGGCAGCGTGCTGTTCGGCGTGATCACCACGCTGGTGTTCAGCATCTTCACCGTCCCGCCGATTTTCTGGCACATCGCGATCCTCAGCCTCATCGCCGGCCTGGCCGGCCAGGTGGGGGACCTGTTTGCCTCCCTGGTCAAACGGCACTGCGAGATCAAGGATTTCAGCAACGTTTTCCCCGGCCACGGCGGCATGATGGACCGGCTGGACAGCGTGTTTTTCTCCACCGTCGTCGTGTATGTCTACTATATTTTCTACATCGGGGTGTGATCTTCCAATGAAAAAGATCGCGGTTTTCGGTTCCACCGGTTCCATCGGCACCCAGACGCTGGACGAGGTGCGGCGTCACCCAGAGGAATTCCGGGTCGTCGCCCTGTCCGCCCATACGAACCGCTGGCTGTTTTTTGAGCAGATCCGGGCCTTCCGCCCGCTGTGCGCCTGCCTGAGCGGCACCCCCCTGGGGGACGTGCCGGAGGACCTGCGCTTTTGCCAGTTTTACCGTCCGGAGGAGCTGACGCGCATGGCGGCCGAGTGCGGGGCGGACGACGTGATGGTGTCCATCGTCGGCGTCGCCGGGCTGGAGGTAACGATGGCCGCCCGCCGGGCAGGCAAGCGGATCCTCCTGGCCAACAAGGAAACCCTGGTGGCCGGCGGCGAGCTGGTGATGAAGGAGTGTCCGGTGGAAAACGGGGTCCCGACCCTGCTGCCGGTGGACAGCGAGCACAGCGCCATCTTCCAGTGCCTGGAGGGGCGGAAAGGGCAAAAGCCTGCCCGCATCTTCCTGACGGCCTCCGGCGGCCCCTTCCGCAACTGGCCGAAGGAGCGAATCATGAACGCCTCCAAGGCCGAGGCCCTGAACCACCCGACCTGGAACATGGGCCAGAAAATCACCGTGGACTCTGCGTCCATGTTCAACAAGGCCCTGGAAATCATCGAGGCGAAATGGCTCTTTGACGTGGCCCCGGAGCAGATCCAGGTGGTCGTCCATCCCCAGAGCATCGTTCATTCCATGGTGGGCTTTGAGGACGGGGCTGTCCTGGCCCAGCTGGGCGTGCCGGACATGCGGGTGCCCATCCTCTACGCGATGACCTACCCGGAGCGGATGGACAGCGGCGTTCCCTTCCCGGACTTCGCCGCACTTTCCCAGCTGACCTTTGAAAACGCAGACGCGGATAAGTTCCCGGCCCTCCGCCTGGCCTACCAGGCGCTGAACGCCGGCGGGGCTTCCTGCTGCGTGCTGAATGCCGCCAACGAGGTGGCGGTCTACGCCTTCCTGCATGAAATGATCCCCTTTGGCGGCATCTACGAATGCGTGGAGGAAACGATCAACCGCCTGGGCGTCCTCCCAGCCCGTGACCTTTCCGACATCCGCGAAGCCAACCGGCTTGCACGAAAGACGGCCATGGAAATGCTGCATATTGAGTATATGACAGGACAATGAAAAGGTAGGAGGTAGCGCTCACTTCGTTCGCTAAGGTAGGAGGTAGCGCTCACTTCGTTCGCTAAGGTAGGAGGTAGCGCTTGCTGCCGCTCGCTAAGGTAGGAAGTAGCGCTCGCTTACGCTCGCTAAGGTAGAAAGTGGCGCTCGCTTCGTTCGCTCAGGTATATACCTCCTACCTCCTACTTCCTACCTCCTACCTTTAACAAACATCGAGGTATTTATGATTTTAGTATACGTTCTCCTGGCCTTGCTCATGCTGGGCATTCTGATTACGGTGCATGAGTGGGGCCATTTCATGGCCGCTAGGCTCACGAAAATCCCGGTGAGGGAGTTTGCTATCGGCTTTGGGCCCCTGATCAAGACCTGGCAGAGCAAAAAATACGAGACGAAGTTTTCCATCCGCGCGATCCCGGCCGGCGGCTACTGCGCCTTTTACGGGGAAAACAGCCCGGACGACAAGGAGGACGAGGATCCCAGGACCATGGATCCCTTTCCTGTGTGGCGGAGGCTCTACGGGGAAAACAGCCCGGACGACAAGGAAGACGAGGATCCCAGCGCCATGCGCCGCTTCCCGGTGTGGCGGAGGCTCGTCACGGTGCTGATGGGGCCGGGCATGAACTTCATCCTGGCCTTCGTGGTGGCCTTTGGGTTTTACTGGGCCACCGGCATCCCTCGGATCGACGAATACGGCCCAATGAGGATCGTGGAAGTGGCTCCGGGATCTGCTGCGGAACAGGCGGGCCTGCTTCCCGGGGACCTGGTGCTGTCCGTCAACGGGACGGACGCCAGCGGCCTGAGTGCGGACGGCTCCACCTACAGGATGATCGAGCTGACCAGCGCCTATCAGGCAGGTGACGAGGCCATGTCCCTGCGGATCAAACGCGGCGAAGAGGAGCTGACGCTGCCTATTACCCCCGTCTACTCCGCTGAAACAGACCGCATGATGATGGGCGTCACCATCGAGCCTGTGATCCTGGCCGAATCGGTCGTCCACCTGACCCTGCCCCAGGCGGCCGGCTACGCCTTCGACCTGTGCGTGCGGGAAGGCAAGGCCATCATTGAGGCCCTGTATAATACGATCAGCACCGGGGCCAATTTGGATCAGATGTCCGGCACGGTCGGCGTTATCAAAATTGTCGCAGAAACCACCAGGGATTATCAGCTGGAGGGCTATCTTTCCCTCCTGGTGATGATCTCGGTGAACTTAGGCCTGGTCAACCTCCTGCCCATCCCCGGCCTGGACGGCAGCCAGGTCATCCTCCTTCTGATCGAGGCCGTCCGGAGAAAGCCCCTCCCCCGCAAGGTGGAAAGCGCCATCACCATGGTCGGCTTCGCCGCGCTGATGATGCTGTTCGTGGTGCTGACGTATCACGATATTTCAAACATTGTTATGGGCAGATGATCGGCAGATCGGGCGGATCATCATTGAGTACGAGCAGAACGGCAGCTTACGCGCGGAATAAGGCAAAGGCGTCCTGCAGGACGTATCGGAAAGGCTGACAGAAGAATTTGGCAAGGGCTTTGATATACGGAATCTGCGGAACGTGCGTGCGTTTTATACAGCCTTTCCAAATCGGAACGCAATGCGTACCGAATTGACCTGGACACATGTTGACTTATAGACGTTTTATGATATAATATGTCTATATTCTTGCTTAAGAGGTGAAAGCCATGCTGTCCTTACGGGAAACCATACGGCCATCTGCTGACCTCAGGAATCATTACAATGAGATATCCAGACAATGCAGAGATAATAAAGAAGCAGTGATCATTACGGTAAACGGCCGTGGGGATACTGTTTCTTTGGCGTTTGAAGAGTATCAAAGAATGAAAACGAGAATTGAGCTGCTCGAAATTCTTGCGGAATCTGAGGAAGACGTGAAAATGGGCAGAGTTGCCCCCGCTCAGGATACTTTTCAGGAACTCAGACAGCTGCTGGCGGGTGAAAACCCGTGAATGATGAGAGATATACGGTTTTAAGAACCGATAAGGCAGATTCTCTGATCAGGAAAATAGTGTTATATATTGCAGAACGGTTTGGCTCAGAAATTGCGAAAGAAAAGCTGGACGAGCTGGAGCAAGCTATTTTGGGCCTTGGAGATAACCCGTATCTGGGAACTGATCCAAGATATATGATCCTGAAACGCCAGGGATACAAAGTGCTCATACTGAAAAAAGACCTGGTTTTTTACAAGATAGATGAGACGAGAAAAGAAGTCGTCGTTTATGCGGTGATTGATCAACGTCAGGATATTCTGAGCATTATTCGGGGACTTTAATACCGTCATTTCGGAGAAGGACAGGGGTTCGTTCAATCTATCGCCGTACAGCCGTACAGACGAGAGACCAATTACCTTTTACTCAGGTCCAGCTCGGCTCAGCCCAAGCCGAGGCACATACAGCGTAGGCGGTATCATGCTGCCGGCGCGGGCAGGCTATACGCGGAGGACAGATCATCCTATGAAAAAAGCAGTATTAGCCGGGAATTTGCAGATTGGCGGCGGGGCGCCGGTTTCTGTTCAGTCCATGACCAACACCAGGACGGAGGACGCGGAGGCAACCCTGTCCCAGATCAGGCGGCTGGCGCAGGCCGGAGCCCAGCTGGTGCGGGTGTCGGTGTATAACGAAGACTGCGTGAAGGCAGTGCGGACGCTGGTGGACCAGAGCCCCGTGCCCCTGTGCGCGGACATCCATTTTGATCACCGCCTGGCCATCGGGGCGCTGGAAAACGGCATCCACAAGCTCCGCATCAACCCCGGCAACATCGGCGGGGAGGACAAGGTGAAGCTGGTGGCGGACTGTCTGAAGCGCCACCATGTCCCCGTCCGCATCGGGGTGAACGCCGGTTCCCTGGAAAAGGACATTCTGGCCAAATACGGCGGGGTCACCCCGGAGGGCCTGTGCGAAAGCGCCCTTTCCCATGCCAGGCTCCTGGAAAAGTTCGGGTTTGACGATCTGGTGATCTCGCTCAAATGCAGCGACGTGCGCACCAGCTATGAAGCCTGCACCCTCTTGGACGGGCAGTGCGATTACCCCCAGCACATCGGCATGACAGAGGCCGGCCTGCCTGGGCGGGGCACCGTCAAATCCGCCATCGGGATCGGGGCGCTGCTGCTTTCCGGCATCGGGGACACCGTCCGCGTCTCTCTGACCGGGGACCCGGTGAACGAGGTCATCGCCGCGCTGGACATTTTGAAGGCGCTGAATCTTCGGGGCGGCATCCGCTTTACCTCCTGCCCGACCTGCGGGCGCACCCGTATCGACGTGGAAAGGATCGCCCGGCGGCTCGAAGCGGAATTTGGGAACGAGAGTGCCAGCCTCTCCGTCGCCGTGATGGGCTGCGTGGTCAACGGCCCCGGCGAAGCCCGGGACAAGGACGTCGCCCTGTGCGGGGGAGACGGCGTCGGCGCCCTGTACCGCAAGGGCGTCTTTGTGCGCAAGCTCGAGGGCGACCTGGAAGAGGAAATGATCAAAGCAGTCCGTGAGGAACTGGAACGGGTAAAGAAATGACCAAGACCGAAGTATTGGAGCAGATCGTCCGGAAGGTGCCCCGGCTCAAAGAAAAGCTTTCGCTGGACCGCATCTATTTTAACCGGGCGGAAAACCACGCGGTATTCAGCTTCCTGGCCGCCGAGCTGATCGGCCAGGAGGAATTCAGGCAGATCAAGGCGGTGCTCTTCGGGTGCTTCCCGGAGATGCGGGTGTCTGTGCGCGTAGCCTCCCCGGCGCTGGGCGAGGCTTTTTTGCGTGACCCGGCCCCCTATCAGGAGCCGGTGCTGGACTTTCTCTGCCGCCGCTACCCTACCGCCAACGCCTGGCGCAAATGGCTCCGCCTGGGGACGGAAAACGGCCGTGTGGAGCTGGAAACGCCGGACGCCTTTTCCGCCGGTTTTTTAAGCAAAAGCGAGGTCAAGCAGGACCTGTCCCAGGCCATCCACGATATTTTCCGGGTGGATACGGAGGTGCGGGTCAGCGTCCGGGGCGATACGGAAGCCCTGATGGCCCGGGAGATTTCCCAGCGCGCCGCGGAGGAGGAGCTGATGCAGCCCATCCCCGAAGCGCCCAAAAAGGAAAAGAAGCCCTCCATGCAGATCCGCGGCCGGGAGATCGCCTCCGAGCCCACGCCCATCGTGGACATCACCCCGGAGAGCGGCCGCGTCACCATCCGCGGCAAGGTGCTGAACGTCGAAACGCGGGAGTCCAAGGACGGCAGCATGCTGATTCTGAACTTCGCGGTGACGGACCTGACCAGCTCTATCCGCTGCGTCGCCTTCCTGCGCTACCGGGGCGGCGGCCGCCGCGGCGCGCCCCGGGAGGACGAGGTTCCGATCGCCCCGGAGGAAAAGGAAGAGGCGAAGAACATCGCCGCCCAGATCAAGCCCGGCGCCGGCATCATGGTGCGCGGGCTGGCGAAGTATGACAATTTCCATAAGGAAACCACCGTCAGCGCGGATGATATTTCCCACGCGGAGCTTCCCGTGCGCGAGGACAACGCCGAGGAAAAGCGGGTGGAGCTCCACATGCACACCAACATGAGCACGATGGACGCCATCTCCTCCGTGTCCGCCCTGATGGAGCGGGCGGCCCGCTGGGGCCACAAGGCCATCGCGGTGACGGACCACGGCGTGGTCCAGTCCTACCCCGAGGCCTTCGGCGCGGCGAAAAAGTACGGCATCAAGCTGATCCCCGGCGTGGAAGCCTACCTGACGGACGACGAGGACATCGTGGAGGACCCGGACGATACGGACGTAGACGAGCCCATCGTCGTGCTGGACTTTGAAACCACGGGCCTGAATACCCGGCGGGACCGGATGATCGAGTTCGGCGGGGTCAAGCTGTCCCACGGCCAGGTGGTCGATTCCATCGACATCCTGGTGAGCCCGGGCTTCCCTCTGCCGGAAAAGATTACGAACCTGACCCACATCACCGATCAGATGCTGAACGGCCAGCCCACCGCGGCGGAGGCCCTGCCCATCATCATGAAGTTTATCGGCGACTGCCCGATCGCCGCCCACAACGCGCATTTTGACTGTGCCATCCTGCAAAACGAGCTCAAGCGGGTGGGGCAGAGCTGGGAGGGGCCGAAGCTTGATACCCTGGCCATGGCCCGCAAGCTCTATCCGGAGATGAAGTCCCATAAGCTGGGCGCCGTGTGCAAGAAGCTGGGTGTGTCCCTCAAGGACGCACACCGGGCGGTCAACGACGCCATGGCCACGGCCCACTGTCTGAGCCGGATGCTGGACGAGGCGAAGGACAGGGGCTGCAAAACCCTTGCGGACCTCAACGACATTTCCCACGCTTACACCCTGGGCTCCTCCACCCACATCGTGCTGCTGGCGGCCACCCAGAAGGGCGTGGAAAACATCAACCACATCGTGTCCGAATCTCACCTCAACTACTTTAAGCGCCGCCCCCTGGTACCCAGGGCCATCCTGCAGAAGTACCGGGAGGGGCTGATCGTCGGCTCCGCGTGCATTGAAGGGGAGCTGATGCAGGCCATCGTGGCGGGGGAAAGCGACGACCGCCTCAAAAAAATCGCCCGCTTCTACGACTACCTGGAGATCCAGCCGGTGGGAAACAACGCCTTCGCGGTCCGCGAGGGCCTGGCGGAGGACGAGGAAACCCTGCGCGACTGGAACCGCAAGGTGGTCTGGCTGGGCGAAAAGCTGGGCATCCCGGTCTGCGCCACGGGCGACGTCCATTTTCTGGATCCGGAGGACGCCATTTTCCGCGCCATTATCCAGAACGCCCAGGGCTTCAGCGACTGTGACCAGCAGCCGCCCCTGTACTTAAAGACCACGGACGAGATGCTGACGGAGTTCTCCTACCTGGGCAAGGAAAAGGCCCGGGAGGTGGTCGTGACCAACCCCGGCCGCATCGCTGACAAGGTGGACAAGCTCTTCTGGCACATCCCCCATCCGGAGGGGAAGGAGACCTTCTCCCCCCTGTGGGAGGAGGCGGCCCACGACATCGAGACCATGAGCTGGAAGACCGCCCACGAAATGTACGGGGACGAGCTGCCGGAACTGATTGAAAACCGGCTGAAAAAAGAGCTGAATTCGATCATCGGCTACGGGTACGCGACCCTTTATTCCATCGCCAACAAGCTGGTGCAAAAGTCCCTCCGCGACGGCTATCTGGTGGGCAGCCGCGGCAGCGTCGGCTCCTCCTTCGTGGCCTGCATGAGCGGCATCACCGAGGTCAACGCCCTGCCGCCCCACTACCGCTGCGCCAAGTGCCGCAAGGGCTATTTCGACATCCCCAAGGGCTACACCGTCGGCGTCGACCTGCCGGACAAGAACTGCCCGGTCTGCGGGGAGCCGCTGTGCAAGGAAGGGTTCGACATCCCCTTCGAGGTCTTCCTGGGCTTCAAGGGCGACAAGGTGCCCGATATCGACCTGAACTTTTCCGGCGAATACCAGCCCCGGGCTCACGCCTACATCGAGGAGCTGTTCGGCACCGGCTCGGTCTACCGGGCCGGCACCATCGGCACCCTGGCGGAAAAGACGGCCTACGGCTACGTGCTCAAATACCTGGAGGAGCGGAACAAGACCGTCTCCGACGCGGAAAAGGACCGCCTGGCGGCCGGCTGCGTGGGCGTCAAGCGGACCACCGGCCAGCACCCCGGCGGCATCGTCGTGCTGCCCAAGGGCTACGACATCTGCCAGTTCACCGCGGTCCAGCACCCGGCGGACGACCTGGAATGCGGCATCACTACCACCCACTTCGACTTTAACTCCATGCACGACGTGCTGGTCAAGCTGGACTGTCTGGGCCACGACGACCCGACGATGATGCACATGCTGGGCGAGCTGACGGGGGTCGACTTCCGCACCATCCCGCTGGACGACAAGAAGGTCATGAGCCTGTTTTCCTCCCCGGAGGCCCTGGGGGTAACGACGGAAGAGATCGACTGCACCACCGGCACCCTGGGCGTCCCGGAATTCGGCACCCCCTTCGTGCGCGGGATGCTGGACGAGACCCACCCCACCACCATGGAGGAGCTGATCCGCATCTCCGGCCTGTCCCACGGCACGGACGTCTGGCTGGGCAACGCCCACGACCTGATCCTGAACGGGACGGCCCGTCTGAAGGACTGCATCTGCACCCGAGACGACATCATGAACGCCCTGATCGGCTACGGGGTGGAAAGCAAGATGGCCTTTACCACCATGGAAAACGTCCGCAAAGGCCGCGGCCTCAAGCCCGAAATGGAAGAGGCCATGGTGACCCATCAGGTGCCCCCGTGGTTCATCGACAGCTGCAAGAAGATCAAGTACATGTTCCCCAAGGGCCACGCCGTGGCCTATGTGACGATGGCGCTCCGCGTGGCCTGGTATAAGGTCTATTATCCGCAGGCCTATTACAGCGCCTACTTCACCATCCGCGGCGACGGCTTCGACGCCTGCACCATGCTCCTGCCCATGGATCAGCTGAACGCCCGCATCAAGGAATTCAAGCGCTTGGACCAGGAAAAGAAGCTCTCCGCCAAGGAACAGACGGAGATCACCGCCATGGAAATGGTGCGGGAAATGATGGCCCGGGGATATCACTTCCTCCCGGCGGACCTGTACAAGAGCGACGCCGTCCGCTTCCTCCCCGAGGGCGAGAAGGACCTGCGCGTCCCCTTCAGCTCCCTGGGCGGCCTGGGCGTATCCGCCGCCCAGGGCCTGGTGGAGGCCCGTTCCATCCCCTTTGTCTCCGTGGAGGACTTAAAGAACCGCGCCCGCGTCTCCAGCGCTGTCATCGAGCTTTTGCGCGGGCAGGGGTGTCTGAATTCCCTGAGCGAAACCAGCCAGCTGTCTTTGTTCTGAAATCCGCCCGATTTCTGGCAAAAAGGCTGAAAAAACCCGAAGAAAACGCTTGTAATCGCAAAAAGGTTATGTTATAATTTTTTTGTTCCAGCGTTTGAAGAACGGTTGAGAAAGAGGGTTTTAACGAAGAGTGGAAGCTGCTGTGTGTGGGATGGACGCGCTTTGTGACCGTTTCATTCCAATCGCGGCGGGATAAGTCCGCTCTTTTGTTTTTGGGAAAAGAGGAGCGTATGGCGCGCAAGCAATCATTGATCAGCACCATTCAGCCGGTTTGCGAAAAACTGGCGGCGGACATGGGCCTGTCCTTTTACGACGTCTCTCTGGACAGGGAACCGGCGGGCCTGTATCTGCGGATCTATATCGACGCCGAGGGCGGCCTGTCCCTGGACCAGTGCGAGGCCTATCACCGGGCGGTTCAGCCCAAGGTGGAACGCTACGAATACGATTTCCTGGAGGTCTGCTCCCCGGGCATCGACCGGCCGGTCAAGACCGAAAAGGACATAGAGCGGGCCCTGGGCACGACGGTTTCGGTGCATCTGTTCAAGGCCCAGGACGGCCGGAAGGATTTTGAGGGAACGCTGCTCAAAATGGACGGGGAAACGGTGTCCGTTTCTGAAAACGGGCAGGAATTTGCCTTTCCCCGGGCCCAGGTCTCCCTGGTCAAGATGGTGCCCGATCTGAGCGCCCTGGACGATGAAAACGGGGACGCCGTGGAAATACTGGACGCCGGCCTTTCAGACCAGGCGAATGAATAAGACAACCTTAAGTACAAGGAAGGACGGACAATCATGGCAGGAAACAGAAAGACAGCGCCTCAGGCGCCCGCCAAATCGGATATTTTAGACGCCGTCGTCATGCTGGCGCGGGAAAAGGACATCGCCGAGGACCTGATCATCAGCGCCATCGAGGAAGCCTGCAAGGCGGCTTACAGAAAGAGCATCAAGAAGGGCAGCGCCCCGGCCAACCTAGCCGTCAGCCTCACCCGGCAGAAGGGCGTGCAGGTGTTCGCCCGGAAGCTCGTCTGTGAGGAGGTTGAGGACGAGACCAACCAGATCTCCCTGGAGGAGGCCCGGAAAATCGCCCCGAACTGCCAGGCGGACGACATCGTGGAAATCGACGTGACCCCGTCCGACTTTGGCCGCGTGGCGGCCATGTCCGCCAAGCAGGTCATCATGCAGCGCCTGCGCGAGGCGGAGCACGGCCGCATCTACGACGAGATGAGCGACAAGGAAAACGAGATCCTGACCGGTATCGTTCTGAAGGCCGACGCCCGCTCCGTCCTGCTGGAGCTGGGCCGCACCCAAGGCGTCATGGAGGCCGGCGACTTTATGCCGGGCGAGGAATACCACGAGGGCGACCACCTCAAGGTGTACGTCCTGCAGGTGCCGCCGCCCAGCCATACCGGCGCGGCCGCCCAGATCCGGGTGTCCCGCTGCCATACGGGCCTGGTCAAGCGCCTGTTTGAAATGGAAGTGCCGGAGATCGCCGCGGGCATCGTGCAGATCAAGTCCATCGCCCGGGAAGCCGGCAGCCGCACCAAGATCGCCGTTCACTCCGTGGACCCGAACGTGGACCCGGTCGGCGCCTGCGTCGGCCCGCGCGGCAGCCGCGTGGACCGCGTCGTGCAGGAGCTCAAGAACGAGAAGATCGACATCATCAAATGGTCTGCCGAGCCGGCGGAATTCGTGGCCAACGCCCTGAACCCCGCCCACGTGACCAGCGTGTTCGTCTCTGACCAGGAGAAGATCTGCCGCGTGGTCGTGCCGGACAGCCAGCTGTCCCTGGCCATCGGCAAGGAAGGGCAGAACGCCCGCCTGGCCGCCAAGCTCACCACCTGGAAGATCGACATCAAGTCCCAGACCCAGGTGTCCGAGCTGATCCAGCTGCAGCAGCAGAGCGGCGCTGGCAGCCCCGAAAACCAGGGCTCGGTCATCATGGACGACGACGAGGGCTACGACAACCCGATCGTTCCGGACGAGGACGAGATTCTGTAAGGAGCTTGGGGACGGATGAAGACCAGAAAGGTGCCGATGCGCATGTGCGTCGGCTGCCGGGAAATGAAGCCCAAGAAGGAACTGATCCGCGTGGTCCATTCCCCCGAAGGGGAGGTTTCCGTGGATCTGACCTGGCGCAAGCCGGGGCGGGGGGCTTATCTGTGCCCGCGGGAGGAATGTCTGGCGAAGGCGCTCAAGCAAAAGCAGCTGGAGCGCGCGTTTTCCGCCCCTCTGGGCGCGGAAACCCAGGAAGGCCTCCGTCAGGCCGTGGCGGCCCTCAAGAAGGAAGAGGCGGATGGATCAACTTAAACTGGCCGGGTGGATCGGCCTGTGCATGCGGGCCCGGCAGCTCGCCCTGGGGACGGACCAGGCTTTAAAGGCCGTCCGCGGCGGCAAAGCCGCCCTGATCCTGATGGACGGCGGCGCGTCGGATAACTTAAGGAAAAAGCTGAGCGACGCCTCTGCTTTTCACCGCGTGCCGCTGGTGGAGCTTCCGGAGGGCCTGCTGGACCGGGCCGCCGGACAGGACGGAAAGATGGCCGCCGCCGTGCTTTTCGGCACGCTGGCCGAACAGATCAAGCAAGCGCTGATACCGGTATCAAGCCGATCAGATCATACAACGGATTAACATTAACGCAATGTGCGGGGGTGCAGACGTCGAATGGCGACTAAAGTGAAACTGGCGGAAGCCACCAAGGAACTCGGCAAAAAGGCCGACGAGATGCTGGAGGATTCCAGCCGGGTCCGCAAGAGCCTTGACAGCGTGATTCAGGGGCTTCGCAGGAAGAGGAACCAGTTCCGCCTGATCGAGGAAGAGGAACAGAAGAAAAAGAAGCTGGAGGAGCAGCAGCTGCTGATGAGCCAGCACACCAAGGCATGGGTGATGATGGACGAAGAGCAGCAGGCCGCCATGGAGCTGGCCAGCTCCGCCGCGCAGGAAGAGCCTGCGCCCTCGGTGGAACAGCCCGCGGAAACCCCCGCGGTGCAGGAGCCTGCCGCCCCGGCCGAAAAGCCGGAGCCGAACCCGGCGCCCGCCGCCGCGCCCGAAGCGGAGCCTGTCAAGGAAAAACAGCCCGCGGAGGCGCCGGCCGAAGTGCCCCAGGAAAAGCCGGCACCCGCTCCGGAGAAAAAGCCTGCGGAAGAAGCGCCCGCCAAGAAGCCAGCCGCCGCTCAGCCGGTCCCCCGTCCGGCACAGAAGCAGCAGGCTACGGGCGTGTTCGCCAACAAACAGCAGCCTACTGGTGTTTTTGCCAACAAGCAGCAGCCGACGGGCGTATTTGCAAACAAACAGCAGCCCACCGGCGTGTTCGCCAACAAGCAGCAGCCCACCGGCGTGTTTGCCCGCGGCAACCGCCCGCAGGGCCAGGGCCAGGGCGGCTACGGCAATCGTCCCCAGGGTCAGGGCCAGGGCGGCTATGGCAACCGTCCGCAGGGCCAGGGCCAGGGCGGCTTTGGCAATCGTCCGCAGGGTCAGGGCCAGGGCGGCTACGGCAGCCGTCCGCAGGGCCAGGGCCAGGGCGGCTTCGGCAATCGCCCCCAGGGCGGCAGCCGTCCCCAGGGCGGCCGCAGCAGGGCCGCCGCGCCGGACCTGACGCCGACGATAGAAAAGGAACGCGTCAGCAATTACGATCCCAACAAGAAGCAGTACCAGCGGCAGCATGACCCCGAGCACGTGGCGAAGAACCGCAAGCAGCTGCAGCGGGAAAGCTTCAACGGGCTGGATGACGATATGGTGCGCGGCGGCAAGCGGTCCCGCGCCCGCAAGCCCTCCGTACAGCAGACGATGGCCCCGATCAAGATCGAAAAGGCCTACATGACGGCGGACACCATCACCGTCAAGGACCTGACCGAGCGCATCGGCAAGCCCGCCGGCGAAATCTTAAAGAAGCTCCTGATGCTGGGCATCATGTCCAACATCAACAGCGAGCTGGACTTTGACACCGCTTCCCTGGTCTGCACCGAGTTCGGCGTGACCCTGGAAATGAAGCAGGAAAAGACCGCGGAAGACGTCCTGAGCGACACCAACGTGGAGGACAAGGAAGAGGATCTGAAGCCCCGTCCCCCGGTGGTCACCATCATGGGCCACGTCGACCACGGCAAGACGACCCTGCTGGACTACATCCGCAAATCGAAGGTGGCCGCGGGCGAGGCCGGCGGCATCACCCAGCACATCGGCGCGTATACCGTCAAGCTGAACGGCCGGCCGATCACCTTCCTGGATACCCCCGGTCACGAGGCCTTTACCGCCATGCGTCTGCGCGGCGCCCAGGCGACGGACATCGCCATCCTGGTGGTGGCGGCGGACGACGGCGTCATGCCCCAGACCGTGGAAGCCATCAACCACGCCAAGGCGGCCAACGTGCCGGTGATCGTGGCCATCAACAAGATGGACAAGCCCGGCGCCACCCCCGACCGCGTCATGCAGGACCTGACCAAGTACGGCCTGGTGCCGGAAGACTGGGGCGGAGAAACCATCATGGTCCCGGTCAGCGCCATGACGGGCGACGGGGTCGACGACCTGCTGGAAATGGTCCTTTTGCAAGCGGACATGCTCAACCTGCGCGCCAATCCGGATCGCATGGCCGTCGGCGTCATCATCGAAGCCAAGCTGGACAAGGCCCGCGGCCCGCTGGCCACCGTCCTGCTCAAGAACGGCACCCTGCACGTGGGCGACAACATCGTCGCCGGTATGGCGGCAGGCCGCGTCCGCGCCCTGATGAACGACCGGGGCGACCGCGTCAAGTCCGCCGGTCCCTCCATGCCGGTCGAAATCGCCGGCTTTGAGGATGTGCCGGTCGCCGGCGAAGAAATGATCGCCGTCGAAGACGACCGCCTCTCCCGCCAGGTCGCCCAGGAGCGCCGCGACAAGCTCAAGGCTTCCCGCCAGGCCTCTCAGAAGGTCTCCCTGGAGAACCTGTTCGCCGGGATTTCCGAGGGCAAGGTGCAGAACCTCAACGTCATCATCAAGGCGGACGTTCAGGGCTCCGTGGAAGCGGTCAAGCAGTCCCTGGAGAAGCTGTCCAACGACGAGGTCAAGGTCCATGTCCTGCACAGCGCCGTCGGCGCCATTTCCCAGGACGACGTCAACCTGGCCTCTGCCTTCAACGCCATCATCATCGGCTTCAACATCCGTCCGGACTCCGCGGCCCGCGCCGCAGCGGACAAGGAAGGCATCGACATCCGCCTGTACCGCATCATCTACCAGGCGATCGAGGACATCGAGAAGGCCATGAAGGGCATGCTCGCCCCCGAGTTCAAGGAAGTCGTCCTGGGCCACGCTCAGGTCCGCAATGTCTTCCACATCACCGGGGCCGGCACCATCGCCGGCGCGTATGTCACCGACGGTAAGCTGACCCGCAACGCCAGCGTCCGTCTGCTGCGCGACAACGTGGTGGTCTTCGAAGGCAAGCTTTCCTCCCTGCGCCGCTTCAAGGACGACGTGCACGACGTGGCCACGGGCTTCGAGTGCGGCGTCAGCCTCGAAAAATACAGCGACATCAAGGAAAATGACGTCATCGAGTGCTTCAATATGGAAAAAATTGAAGCTTAAGCGCTCGCGAGGGGGACCGCGTCCCCCTCGCGAACACCCCCTGACGGATTTGCCTCTCGCCCTTTGCAGGGCTCCCGGGCGGCAAATCCGCAAGAAATGTATTTTTGCTCTCGCAGGTCAAGCCTGCTTCGCAAAAAATCAAAAAATCATGCCCAGGGCCTCCCGGCCCGTTATTCGCTGAAATTGAGCCACTGGCTCAATTTCCGGGCGCGAATAACCCCACGCCGTACATGCCGCCGCTGCGGATTTGAATCAGGGGGAAGATTCCCCCTGATCACCCCCTGCGCAGTATGCTGGGTGATTGAGGAGTGTCTGGATTAGAAGGAGAACAAGTGGCAAGCTTTCGCATTGACAGAATTTCTGAAGAGGTCCGGACGGCGGTCGACAACGCGATCCGCGGCATGAACGACCCCCGCGTCACCGGGACCTATTCCATCACCCGGGCGGACGTGACCAGGGACCTTCGCTACGCGAAGATCTACGTCAGCGTCCTCGAGGAGGACAAGGCCAAGGACCTGCTCAAGGCCTTAAAGAGCGCCGCGGGCTACCTGCGCCGGGAACTGGGGCGGCAGGTGGACCTGCGCTATACGCCCGAGCTCCTCTTCGAGCTGGACCGGAACATCGCCTACGGTGCCCATATTTCCGAAATACTGAGTCATCTTAACCCCGGGGACGGGGAAAAGGAAAAGGAATGAAGAAATTCATGAATCAGGAGCTGCTGTCCGCGCTGAAAAGCGCGAACAGCCTCTTCTTATGTACGCATATCATGCCGGACGGGGACGCCATCGGCTCCCTCCTGGCCGCCGGGCATATGCTGGAGGCCATGGGCAAGCGTGTCGTTATGGCCTGCGCCGACGACGTGCCGCGCAGGTTCCGCTGCCTGCCCGGGTGGGAGCGGATCGTAAAGCCCGCGGGCCTCAAGCCAAAGGACTTTGACACCGCCCTGAGCCTGGACTGCTCCGACGAGGGGCGGTCCGGCGCGTGCCTGGAGGTGTACGGGAAGATCCCGGTCCGCCTGCAGGTGGACCACCACGGCACCAACCCCCTGTACGCCGACCACAACGAGGTGGACCCGCAGGCCCCGGCCGCGGGCATTCTCGTGGCCCGGCTGGCCGAGGGGCTGAACGTCCCCCTGAACCGGGACATCGCGGTCTGCCTGTACGCCGCCATCAGCACGGACACGGGGAATTTCTGCTTTTCCGGCGTCGACGCGGAGACCTTTGAGATCATGGGCCGCCTGATGGAGACGGGCATGGACATCGTCGCTCCGGCGCGGGAAATACACCTGACGCGGGAGAGGGAGTACCTGGGCCTGCTGTCCCGGGCGCTTTCGAAGATGCAGTTCCTCCTGGACGGGACGGCGACGCTGACCCGGATCGACGAACAGGATTTCGCCGATTATCACGCCCTGACCGAGCACTGCGACGGTATCGTCAACTACGGCCTGTACATCCCCGGCGTCCGCCTGACGGTGTTCATGGACGCCCACCTGCCGGACCAGACGAAGTTCAGCATCCGCTCCATCCAGCCGGTCAGCGCCCAGAACATCGCCGTCGCCCTGGGCGGCGGGGGTCATGTAATGGCGGCCGGCTGCACGATGAAAATGCCGGCTAACCAGGCTTTGCCACTCATGCTGGCTGAAATGGAAAAAGAGTTGAACAGACTGAAATGAACGGTTTTCTCAATCTCCTGAAGCCGCCGGGCATGTCCTCCGCCGCCGCGGTCGGCTTTGTCAAACGTCTGACCGGGGAAAAGACCGGCCATGCCGGCACCCTCGACCCGGAGGCCTGCGGCGTACTGCCCGTGATGGTCGGCAAGGCCACGCGGGTGCTGCCCTATTTTGAGGACAAGACGAAGGAATATATCGCCGAAATCTCCTTTTCCTGCGCCACCGACACCCAGGACGCCCAGGGCAGTATGATGACCCCCGGCAGGGGAATGCCGGAGGAAAGGGCCCTTCGCGACGCTCTGTCCGCCTTTACCGGCACCATTCTCCAGCGACCCCCCGCCTATTCCGCTGTCAAGCGGGACGGAAAGCCCCTGTACGCCCTGGCCCGCCAGGGTGTGCTGGTGGAAACAGAACCGCGGGAGACGGAGATTTTCTCCATCGAACTATTGGACCTGTGCCCGCCGGACGGGGCCCGGCTCCGCGTTTCCTGCGGGGCGGGAACCTATATCCGCACCCTCTGCCACGATCTCGGCGTGTATCTCGGCCATCCGGCCCATATGCGTCTGCTGATCCGCACGAGGGCCGGCTGCTTTTCCCTGGAGCACAGCCACACCCCGGAGGAAATTCAGGCGGCCGCCCAGGAAGGGACCCTTTCTTCCCTCCTGTGCCCGATGGAAACCCCCGTCCGCTCTCTGCGCGAGGTTCAGGTGTCGGGGAAGCTGCTGCGTCAGGTCCTCAATGGGGTCCGGCCGGACGCCTCCCGGATTCCCGCGGAGGAGAGCGAGCAATTCCGGATCTCCGGCGGCGGGGAATGGATCGCCCTGGGCGAACGGCGCGGGAGCATCATCGATCTGCCGCTGATCCTGACCGATCAGAAGGATTATCTGTCCCGTCATACCTCTCTTTAGAAAGGAAGGACATGAAATGAAAAAGAGGCTTTTGTCCCTTGTGCTGACAGCGGCCTACCTGTTTGGAATGCTGAGCGCTTTTCCGGCCATGGCCGCCTCTTACCCCTACACCGCGATCGCCGGCAAGGACGGGGCGAACCTGCGCGACCAGGCGGATATAAACGGCCGCATCGTCCTGGTCATCCACCCTTATGAGCTGGTCACCGTGACCGGCAGGCGGGGAGACTGGTATGCCGTCCGCCTGTCAGACAAAAAAGGCTACGTCCATCAGAACAAGATCAGCTTCTTCAGCGAGATGGTGTTTGACGACCCCGAGGCGGCGATGGCCTACGTGCCCGAATACGCCGGCCAGCAGGACGGGACGGAGGAAGAGCAGGGAATGATCGTCCGGGTCGGCAAAGGCGGAGCCAATATGCGCGACGTCATGAACCTGGAAGCCAAGCCCATCCGCATCCTCCACGCCGGGGAGGAAGTGTATGTCTTCTACGTGGTCACGGTCAACCGCCACGACTGGGCGGTCGTCCAGACGGACGACGGCATCGTCGGCTACGTCAGCGCGGGCTATCTGGACTGGGAAGCGGAAGAAGAGGAATGATGATCCTCTGAGGATTTTCAGTTGACTTTTTTGATCCCCTTCGCTATACTGGAGGGGTGCGGGGGCATGGCGGAATTGGCAGACGCCTTGGACTTAAAATCCAATGTCCTTTCCGGACGTGCCGGTTCGAGCCCGGCTGCCCCTACCATGCGCAACCCTGACTTTGGAAAAAGCCAGGGTTGTTGTTTTATGAAATTGCTGAAAGGAAATGGAGCCGTGAACAGAGACGAAATCGTGGCGGAGCTGTTCCGCATGCGGGACCCGGAGTACGCCCGGATGCAGACAAAAATCATTCCTACGGTCCCTGCAGACAGTATCATCGGCGTCCGGACCCCGGCCCTCCGTGTTTTTGCCAAGGAGCTGAGCGGGGACGGGGAGATCGGCAACTTCCTTTCCGGCCTGCCGCATCAATATTTTGACGAGGATCAGCTGCACGCCTTCGTGATCTCCCAGGAAAAGAATTTTGACCGTTGTGCCGCCCAGGTAGAGGCATTTCTGCCCTTCATCAACAACTGGGCCACCTGCGACCAGCTTTCCCCCAAGGCGTTCAAAAGGGAGCCGGAGCGGCTGCTGCCATCCATTGACCGCTGGATCCGCTCCGACCGGATCTACACCGTCCGCTTTGCCATCGGCATGCTGATGCAGCATTTTCTGGACGACCGCTTTGAGGTACGGTACGCCGACATGGTGGCCAAGGTCCGCTCGGAGGAATACTACGTCCACATGATGATCGCCTGGTACTTTGCCACCGCCCTGGCAAAGCAGTACGAACAGATCCTCCCTTATCTGGAGGAAAAGCGCCTGGACGCCTGGGTACACAACAAAGCCATCCAGAAAAGCGTGGAAAGCTACCGGATCCCCGAGGAGCGGAAGGAATATCTGAGGACGCTGAGGGTAAGCAGGAAATAAGCACCTGAACAGCGTGATTCAAAGCGGAGGAAAGCCATGTCAGCGCCGGGACGTAGGCAGGCGGTATCGTGTATTTCTGCCCCCTCCGATGACCTCCAGGATTCCTTCCTTCACCAACTGCCGGAGCAGCCGGGAGGCGGAAGAGGAACTCAGGCCGGTCAGCTCTTCCGCGTCTGAACGGGTGATTTCATCTGTATCGGCCAGCCGGGAAAGGATCCTGTCTCTGCCGGACCCATGATCAGGAAGAGCGGCGGAAGTGACCGGCCGCAGGCAGGGCAGCGTGACCTTAAACACGTTTTCCGTGACCTGCAGGAGACGATCCGGCGCTTGCCCTGGGTAGGCGTTCATGATTTTTTGAAGCCCAGTTCCGTAGGCCTCGATCAGGTCCAGCCGATAGAAGATATTGGCGAGCTTTGGATTCCGGCAGATGGAGAAGCCGGTCATCACGTCCTGCAGGGTAAATCCGGCCATCAGCCCCCCTGCGGAGATGATTTCCATCCGGTCCCCGTAAATGCTGATCAGGGTCGGGGCGGAATATGCGTAGTCGCGGTGAACGATGGCGTTCAGCAGCGCTTCACGGAGGGCTGCTTCCGGGTATGCGCGGTGATCGGTGCGATACAGGCCTGCAAAGGTTGCCGATTTTTCGTTATGCGCGTCCAGGAAGGCATAAGCGTCCTCCATCTGCTTGAGCAGTGAACCGCCAAATTCGCGGCGGTCCTGGAAGCGGGACTGGTCTGTGCCGGAAAAAACAGCTGCCTTGATGATGTGCGGACACTGGTCGGACAGCAACAGGCCCAGATTGGTATAGATACCGTCAGGGGAAAGGAGACCGAGCGTTTTCATCTGCGGCTTTTCCAGCGCGGCGTTCTGTCTGCTGAAAACAGCCGCCGCATAAGAAAAGGTGAGGGATTGATCCAAAGAGCGTGTTGCTTCGTAGGAATCACCGTCTGTTTCCTTGATCATCTGGCGGATGGCGGCTTCGGTGGCCGGAGCCGCGGAAGTGCCCTGACGGACGAACACACCTTCCGGCTTCATTCCCTTCGCGCTCATGTAATACGGCCTGTTCGCGCCGCGGTTGACGGCGACCCGGACGATGTTTTTGTGACCGCTGTCCAGGATCGTGTAATGGACAAACATGGTCACGTCCGGCATAATGGAATCCCGCACCATGTTGGTCAGCCGCTGAATCAGCTGGTCCGGCGAGGATACGCCGACCGTTTCCCCGCTGTCGCTGACCCCAATATACATTATGCCGCCGTCCGTATTGGCAAAGGCGATGATGTCCTTGCGGATGCTTTCAGAATATTCCTGTTTCAGCTCAACCGTTTCGCTTTCCTGAAATATCATCCCGACCGCCTCCTTCTCGTCATTCTGATCATATTCTAATCATTCTCGTCATTCTTGTCAAGTGGTGACGAGAATGACGAGAATGTGACGAGAATGACAAGCAAGCGGAGAAGCTCGGAAAGGCGAACTCTTTTTCTTGACATCCACCCGTCAATATGGTACATTATCACAGTGAACCGAGTTTGTGAAAGGGGGATTAACGATATGTCTCATATTCAGACACTGCCTACCCGCGATCTGTGCGAGAGCGCCAAGAAGGGCGGCTGCGGCGAATGCCAGACTTCCTGCCAGTCCGCGTGCAAAACCAGCTGCGGCATCGCCAATCAGAAGTGCGAAAACCAGAAAACCGATAAGTAATTTTCGGGATTGATCCAATGCCGCCCTCGGGCGGCATTTTTACATCGCCGCATTGAACACTACGCGTTCAACGCTCATCTTCTCCCACAACTCCATCGTAATGCTCCGAAAGTCTCCGACTTTCTCCGCCTTAATAGACGGCCTTAGCGATGTCACCGCATTGAACGCTATGCGTTCAATGCTCGTTTTCTCCCACATCTCTGTCGTAATGCTCCGAAAGTCTCCGACTTTCTCCGCCTGAATGGACGGCCTTTGCGATGTCATCGCATTGAACGCTGACGCGTTCAACGCTCATCTTCTCCCACATCTCCGTCGCAAAGCTTCGAAAGTCTTCGACTTTCTCCGCCTGAATAGACGGCCTTAGCGATGTCACCGCATTGAACGCAGCGCAATTGAGCACGTTTTTTCTTATCAAAAATCAGGAGTATAACATGATCCATCAGTATCGTTTGGACGGGCACAACATCGTGCTGGACACCTGTTCGGGGTCGGTGCACGTGGTGGACGACGTCGCCTACGACGTCATCGCCCTGTATGAAACCTGCGGGAAGGACGAGATCGTCCGCACGGTGTCCGCGAAGTATCCGGGACGGCCGGAGGCGACCCCTTCGGAGGTGGCCGCCTGCGTGGACGAGGTGGCGGCGCTGAAGGAGGCCGGCAAGCTCTTCGCGCCGGACACCTTCGCCCCCATGGCCGGGGAGCTCAAGGCGCGCACCAGCGGGGTGGTCAAGGCCCTGTGCCTGCACGTGGCCCACACCTGCAACCTGAACTGCTCCTACTGCTTCGCCAGCCAGGGCCGCTACCACGGGGAACGGGCGGTGATGAGCCTGGAGACGGGCAAGCAGGCCCTGGATTTCCTGGTGGCCCATTCGGGGACCCGGCGCAATCTGGAGGTCGACTTTTTCGGCGGGGAGCCGCTGATGAATTTTCAGATGGTCAAAGACCTGGTGGCCTACGCCCGGAGCATCGAGGGGGAGACAGGGAAGCACTTCCGCTTCACCCTGACCACCAACGGCCTGCTGATCGACGATGACGTAATTGACTTCTGCAACCGGGAATGTCACAACGTGGTCCTGAGCCTGGACGGACGCAAGGAGATCCACGACCGGCTGCGGGTCGATTACCAGGGCCGCGGCAGCTGGGAGAGGATCGTGCCCAAGTTCCAGAAGCTGGTGGCCGCCCGGGGCGGGAAAAACTATTACATGCGCGGCACCTTTACCCACGCCAACCCGGACTTCTTAAAGGACATTGAGGTCATGCTGGACTTAGGCTTCACCGAGCTTAGCATGGAGCCGGTGGTCTGTGCCCCGGGCGACCCGGCGGAACTGACGCAGGAGGACCTGCCCATCGTCATGCGGCAGTATGAGGACCTGGCCCGCCTGATGCTCCGCCGCCGTCGGGAGGGAAGGCCCTTTACCTTCTACCATTACATGATCGACCTGACGGGCGGCCCCTGCATCTACAAGCGGATCTCCGGCTGCGGTTCGGGGACGGAGTACATGGCCGTCACCCCCTGGGGGGACCTGTATCCCTGCCACCAGTTCGTTGGGGAGGACCGCTTCCTGCTGGGGAACCTGAAGGACGGGGTCACCAACCTGCCCGTTCAGGCGGAGTTCGCCGCCTGCAACGTCTACGCCCGGGAAGAGTGCCGCACCTGCTGGGCCCGGCTGTACTGCTCCGGCGGCTGTGCGGCCAACGCCTGGCACGCCACCGGCTCCGTCCGGGGTGTGTACAAAACCGGCTGCGAGCTGTTCAAAAAGCGCATGGAGTGCGCGATCATGCTGGAAGCCCTGAAGGCAACGGAAGCCCCGGCGGAAGGGAACGCCTGATGGATACCCCGATACTGGACTTTGTCCGGGCCTACGCCCAGAGCGGGACCGTCCGCGCCCATATGCCGGGGCACAAGGGACGGGGACCGCTGGGCATTGAGGCGCTGGACCTGACGGAAATTCAGGGAGCGGACAGCCTGTACGAGGCGGACGGCATCATCCGCCGGAGCGAGGAAAATGCTTCCCGCCTCTTTGGAAGCCGGATGACCCTCTATTCGACCGAGGGTTCCTCCCTTTGCATCCGCGCCATGCTGCTGACGGCATGGAAGGAAGGGAAGAAGCGCGGTCTCGCTCCGGTCCTGCTGGCCGGAAGGAACGTCCATAAAACGGTCCTGTCCGCGGCCTGCCTGTTGGATTTTGACATCGCCTGGCTGTACGGAGCGGGGGAAACCTGCCTGAGCGCCCGGCCGGACGAGGCGGAAATCGCCGCCGCCCTTTCCCGGATGGACCCCAAGCCCTTCGCCCTTTACCTGACCAGCCCGGACTATCTGGGCGGGATGGCGGATATCGGGTCTGCCGCCAAAGTCTGCGCGGAATTCGGGGTGCCGCTGCTGGTGGACAACGCCCACGGGGCTTATCTGCGCTTTCTTTCGCCGTCCCTGCACCCGCTGTCCCTAGGCGCGCAGATGTGCTGTGATTCAGCGCACAAGACCCTGCCGGCCCTGACCGGGGCGGCCTATCTCCACGCGGGGGGCTGGCCCGGCCTGACCGTGCGGGAAGTCCGGGAGAACATGGCCCTGTTCGGCTCAACCAGCCCGTCCTACCTGACGCTGGCCTCGCTGGACGGAGTCAACGGGCTGCTCGCGGGGGACTGGTCGGAAAAGCTCAGCAGATTCTGTTTACGGCTTACCTGCCTGAAGCTGGAGCTGTTCCGGGCCGGCTGGGCCCTGTACGACAGCGATCCGCTGAGGCTGACGCTGTGGGCTTCGGAGTCCGGATACCGGGGTGACGAACTGGCCGGTATTCTCCGTCAAAAAGGGATCGAATGCGAGTTCGCCGACCCGGATTTCACCGTACTGATGCTGTCGCCCGGTCAGGAAGAGGATGATTTTCGGATCGGCAGGACGCTGCTGTCCATTCCTATCCGCAAATCTCTGGAGCATACTCCGCCGCCTGTTCAGCGGGGAAAGAAAGCCTGCTCCATCCGGGAGGCCATGCTGGCCCCGTCGGAGGCAGTGCCGGCAGAAAAAGCCCTCGGACGGATTCTGGCTGCTCCCTGCGTTTCCTGCCCGCCGGCCGTACCGATCCTGATCTGCGGGGAGCTTGTGACCAAAGAAGCGATCGACGCCTTTAAATACTATGGAATCAGGACCCTTTCAGTGGTCCGGGAAGGATGAACGCATGGATCTGATCGAACGGTTTTTGAGCTATGTCGCCATCGACACCTGCAGTAAAGATGACAGCCCGACCTGCCCGTCCACGGAGCACCAGTTTGAGCTGGGAAAAAAGCTCGCAAAGGAGCTTTCCGACCTGGGCGCGAAAAACGCCCGGGTGGACGAGCACTGCTACGTCTACGCCGAAATACCCGCCAACACCGAGGGCCAGCCGGTCGTCGGCCTGATCGCCCACATGGACGTGGTGAACTGCGTGCCCTCCGCCAATATCCAGCCCCGCCGCCTCCGCTATGAGGGCGGGGACATCGTGCTGAACGAGGATCAAAATATCGTCATGAAGGCGGCGGACAATCTCCGCCTGGCCGGCCAGGTCGGCCACGAGCTGATCGTGACAGACGGCACCACGCTTCTTGGGGCGGACGACAAGGCCGGCGTCGCGGAGATCATGGCGCTGGCAGAATATCTGCTGACCCATCCGGAGTTCCCGCACGGCACGGTGAAGATCGGCTTTACCCCGGACGAGGAGATCGGCCGCGGAGCGGACCTGTTCGACGTACACGGTTTTGGGGCGGACTTTGCCTACACCGTGGATGGGGATATGCCCTGCGGCATCGAGTACGAAAACTTCAACGCCGCCGCCGCCCTGGTCGTCCTCCACGGCCACAGCGTCCACCCGGGCTCCGCCAAGGGCCTGATGGTGAATGCCATCAAGCTGGGCATGCAGTTTAACAGCCTCCTGCCGGTCCATGCCGTGCCGGAAGCCACCGAGGGCTACGAGGGCTTCTTCCACCTGAAGAGCTTTACGGGCGAAGAGGAAACGGCGGAGCTGCGCTACATTATCCGCGACCATGATGCGGAGAAATTTGAGCTCAAAAAGGAACAGATGAGGAACGCCGCCGCCGCCATGAACCTGCTCTACGGGGAAGGGACGGTCAGCCTTACCATCCGCGAGCAGTACCGGAATATGAAGGAAATCATCGCCCAGCACCCGGACGTGGTGGCCCGCGCCGAGGAAGCCATCCGCAAGGCCGGCCTGTCCCCGGTCAGCGTCCCGGTCCGCGGCGGCACCGACGGGGCGCGGCTGTGCTACATGGGCCTCCCCTGCCCGAACCTGGGCACCGGCGGCGCCAACTACCACGGCACCCACGAATACGCCGACGCCGACGAAATGCGGCAAGTGGTGGAAATTTTGAAGGAAATCGTGAGAGCAAGATAAAAAAAGGTAGGAAGTAGGAGGTAGAAGGTAGGAGGTAATTAGTCTTCATAACTATTCACCTCCTACCTACTACCTGAGCGACCGGAGGGAGCGATACCTCCTACCTGGGTATGAGCGCTACCTCCTACCTCGCTATGTTTTGCCTGATCGGCTGAAGGAGATTTGAGATGGAATACCAGGCCCTTTACCGTCGTTTCCGTCCGCAGACGTTTTCGGATATGGTGGGGCAGAAGGCTGTCGTGCGGACCCTGCGCAACCAGGTGCAGTCCGGGCGGGTGGCCCATGCCTACCTGTTCTGCGGCAGCCGCGGCACGGGCAAAACCAGCGCGGCCAAAATCCTGTCCCGGGCGGTCAACTGTCTGAATCCCCGGGATGGCGACCCCTGCGGGGAGTGCGAAGCCTGCCGGAACATCCTGTCCGGGGCCTCGCTGGACGTGGTGGAGGTCGACGCCGCCTCCAACAGCCGGGTGGAGGAAATGCGCGAGCTGCTGGCGCAGGTGGATTATCCCCCGCAGTTCGGCAGGAGAAAGGTGTACATCATCGACGAAGTCCACATGCTGTCCACCAACGCCTTCAACGCCCTCTTAAAGACGCTGGAGGAGCCGCCGGAATACATGATTTTTATCCTGGCCACCACGGACCCGCAGAAGGTGCCGGCGACGATCCTGTCCCGCTGCCAGCGCTTTGACTTTGGCCGTTTCACCGAAGAGGAGCTGGTGGGGCGGATGAAGCTGGCCGCCGGGGACCGGAATGTGACGGACGAGGCCTTCTCCCTGATCGCACAGTCCGCCGAGGGCGGCATGCGTGACGCCCTGAGCCTGCTGGACATGTGCCTGGGGGTCGGTGGCGAGGTAACGGAGGAGAGCGTCCGGGCCATCCTGGGTGCGGTGGACCGTTCCTTCCTGTTCACCTTTACGGACGCTCTGGCTGCCGGTCAGGAGGCCGAGGCGCTCCGCCTGGTGGAGGAACTCTTTGCCCGGGGCAACGACGTCGCCGTCTTCCTGCGCGACCTGAACCGCCACCTGCGTCTGGTGACGATGGCGAAGATCGGCGGCAGGGAGATGCTGCGCGGCGTCTCCGAGACCAGCGCGGAAAAATACCAGGCCCAGGCCGCCCTGTTTTCCGAGGAGCGGCTGGTGCGCCTGCTGGACCTGATCCTCCACGCCGAGGCGGATGCCCGATGGGCATCCAGCCCCCGGGCGGTGCTGGAGGTCTGCGTGCTGAAGGCCTGCGAAAAGCCGGAAGAGCAGGACGTGCAGGCCCTTCTGGAGCGGATGCACGAGCTGGAGGGCAAGCTGTCCCGCATCGAAAGCGGTCAGGTCGCCGTCCGGACAGCAGCCCCCAAGGCCGCCGCGCCGGCTGCCGCAGCCCCGGCCGGGGCAGAGGAAGAGGCTGGGGCGGTCCCGCCGCCGCCGGTCAACGCCAGCGACGGGGAAATCTGGAACCGGACGGTGAAAAAGATCCGGGCGGAAAACCCGCTCCTGACGGGCATCAGCTACGGCCGCTTTACGGGCAGGACCGGGAACACCTGGCATCTTGAATACACGGAAGACAAGCAGATCTTCATCCGCATGATGAACCAGGACAAAAACCGGGCGCTCATCGAGCAGGCGCTTGCGGCCTGCGGGGCGGAAAACCCGACCTTCGAGGCGGCCGCCGCCGAAAACCAGGCGAAAAAGCGCGCCCAGGCCGCCGCGGACAAAAGTCTCGATACCCTCTCGGACATCTTCGGGCGGGAAAATATTCAAGTAACCGATAAATGAAACTCTCGAAAGGGGGACACAACCAGGGCCTGCCGGCCCGTTCTTCGGTGAAAACTGTCCACTGGACAGTTTTTCGTGCCCTCAGAACCCCCAATCGGGAACCCCCTCGGATTTGCCTCTCGGACCTTCGCCTTCCAGGGCCTACCGGCCCGTTCTCGCTGAAAACAGGCCACTGGCCTGTTTTCCGGGCGCTGCGAACCCCGGGCGGCAAAGGCGCAAGGAATGTATTTTTGCTCTCGCAGGTCAAGCCTGCTTCGCAAAAATACTCCTCGCGGCGTACATGCCGCCG
>OCVV012879935.1_pt1 | contig 50151 bp, 35 predicted proteins | sample 1539721 | NCBI WGS metagenome assembly OCVV01 (sample SAMN02144230, study PRJEB22623) | gut metagenome | biome: sheep rumen | host: Ovis aries | place: New Zealand
GCAGTGCGATGTGCCGTAAAAACAAGTATTTATGTGTGAGACAAACAACATCGCACTATCGTGCTTGATTTAATGATTATTCTGATTTTTCTGAATGGAAAATAAGAACATTGCCTCGTCTTGATAGAACTGATGGTACTGATTACAATGATTATCGTTTCTTCAGAATAATCAGATAAATCAGATGAATCCAGCACGCAGTGCGATGTGCCGTAAAAACAAGTATTTATGTGTAAGATAAACAACATCGCACTATCGTGCTTGATTTAATGATTATTCTGATTTTTTTGATTGGAACATAAGAACATTGGCCTCGTCTTGATTGGACTGATTTCACTGATTACAATGATTATCGTTTCATCAGGAAAATCAGTTAAATCAGAGAAATCCAGCACGCAGTGCGATGTTTCTTCGGAAAAGTGTGTTTTTATTTCTGTTTTTCTTGCTTGTTTGTTTGATTCTTTCTAACTTTGTTCTTATAAACAATCACGACAATGAAACGATTATTTTTCTCAGTTCTCTTTTTGGTGAGTTTCATCACGAGCTTTGCGCAGCATGAAGTTGGTTCGCTCACCATTCAGCCCAAGGTGGGACTGAATTTGGCTAATTATAGGGGTGATGAATTCCTTGACAAAGGCGAAAACTCCGTATTACGTGCGGGGCTGGTAGTTGGTGCTGAATTGGAGTATCAGTTCACTCGTTGGCTTGGCGCATCGGTGGCTGCCTTGTATTCTATGCAGGGTTCTAAGGTACATACGGGTGTAGTTTCACCTATGGTCTATGTTCGCGATGTGACGTTCAAGACGGATTACATCAATCTTCCTGTGATGGCAAATTTTTATGTCACCAAGAATCTGGCTTTGAAACTTGGTTTGCAGCCTGGGTTCATGATTCGGGACAAATATGATATTCCTGGGAATGAAAAACTGAGTGGTAACTTCTCAAGGATAGGTATTCAGACGAATGCCTTCGATTTATCCATTCCGATGGGCTTTGGCCTGTATTTTGGTCGTGCTGTTCTCGATTGTCGCTACAACTTGGGCTTGACGCATGTTTTCAAAGGCTATCAAGTTGAAAACAGTGTCTTCCAGTTCACTTTCGGCTACAAGATTGGCTTGAAATAGTGGCTTGAATTCATCGGTACGTGTCATGAATCGTTTGGTTTTGTTTTTGTCATTTGTGTGAATTTGTTGACGCATCACATACACATGTTGTACGATTTTCATGTTTTGTGTATCGTTTTGTTGGTGGAAGGTGGAATTTTTTGTTAAATTTGCAAGCAGTAAATTTAACAAAACTATAATATATGACTATGATGAAACGATTGATGGCTTTTGTGGCTATGGGTTTATGCCTGTCGGTCTGTGTGATGGCAGGCGATGTGATTAACTTCAACGATGGATGGCGGTTCCATCTGGGCGACGTGAAGAATGCGGAGGCTGAGGGCTTCGATGATAGTCAGTGGCGATTGCTCGACCTTCCTCACGATTTCCAGATTGAGCAGCCGTGGGTGGAACCTGACCCAAGCGAGCGTCCTGACAATACGGATGCTGCAGCGAACATCAAGAGCCGACTGAGTTCGCGCGGATTCAAGGAGATGGGGAAGGGATGGTACCGCAAGCACTACACGCCTGCTGCCGAACTGAAAGGTAAGCGCGTGGTGCTGGACTTCGAGGGAATCATGTACGTGGGCGATGTATATCTCAACGGTGAGAAGATTGGCAAGACGGACTATGGCTATGTGGGCTTCGGCATCGATGTGAGTCAGAAGTTGAAGTATGGACAGGAGAACGTGATTGCTGTGATGGCTGACACAAGGGAGCCAGGCAATTCGCGCTGGTACACGGGTGGCGGTCTGTTCCGCAATGTGCATTTGCTCGTGTCGGACACGCAGCTCTACTTGGAGCGTCATCCGCTCTACATCACTACGAAGGATAATCGACAAGTAAACATTCAGGTGGCTATCCACTGCAACACGCGCCAGAACGTGGTGAAGGTGAAGACGGTGGTGCGCAATCCGCAGGGACAGGTGGTGGCTGAGCAACAGGACGACTGCAAGCGCAACCGACGCACACATTCGGAGGAGTTTCAATTGAAAGCCATCGACATTCCTCATGCACAGCTTTGGGACTGCGAGCATCCAAATCTCTATTCAGCAGAGGTAACGATTTTCGATGAAAAGGGCAATGCGGTGGATTCCTACACAGAGGCATTCGGCATCCGCACACTGGAGTTCTCGCCTGCTTTCGGCATGAAGCTCAACGGCAAGAAGGTGTTGCTGAAGGGAAATGCCAATCACCATACGCTCGGCGCTCTTGGTGCTGCTGTTTATCCTCGTGCTGAGGAGAAGCGCATTCAGTTGCTGAAGGCGTTTGGCTACAACCATATCCGCACGTCGCACAATCCTTATAGCAAGTCGTTCCTCGACCTTTGCGACCGCTATGGCATCCTCGTGGTGGATGAACTCTATGACAAGTGGACTCGTCAGCATACGGGCGGACGTGTGGATTTCAGCCAAATTTGGCAAAGCGACTTGGAGGAATGGGTGAAGCGCGACCGCAATCATCCATGTGTCATCCTCTGGAGTTTTGGAAACGAATTGCAGCAGGAGGCAAGTCTGCCATTCAACGACTGGGGCGTGACGCAGTATCGACTGATGCGAGAACTCATCAAGCGTTTCGATGGAAGCCGCCTTACGACGGTGGCTATGCACCCACGTTTCCGCAACTGGAATACGGACCAAGACCCATGCGACTTGGCAAAGATTACGGACATCCAGAGCTACAACTACCGCTATATGTACTTCCCTGGCGACGGTGAGAAGTATCCTTACATGATTTTCTATCAGAGCGAGGCGAGTGTGTCGGCAATGGGTGAGAATTACTTTGCGATGGATTTGGACAAGGTGATTGGCTTGAGCTATTGGGGCAGCATTGACTACCTCGGCGAGAGTCAGGGTTGGCCAACGAAGGGATGGGCACAGGGTGTGTTCGACATTGCGTTGGAGCCAAAGCCTAAGGCTTATTATGTGAAGAGTTTCTTCTCGGACGAGCCTGTTTGTCATTTGGCTGTGATTGACTCAAAGGGTGATGCCATGTGGAACGACGTGCAGACGGGCAACGACGGCATGAGCGACCATTGGAATCGTCGTGCTGGCACGAAATTGCAGATGGTGGTCTATACGAATGCTGACGAAGTGGAGCTGTTTGTGAACGGCAAGTCGGTGGCAAAGAAGACGAACGACAAGCAGAGTGCGAAGATGCGTAACCAGATTCGCTTCAACGACATAGATTATCAACCTGGTTACGTGGAGGCTGTGGCTCGCACGAACGGAAAGGAAGTGGCGCGTCACCGAGTGGAAACGACGGGTGAGGCTGTGAAACTGATTGCTGTGCCTGACCCAATTGAATGGAAGGCTGACAACAACGACTTGCAGCATGTACGCATCATTGCTGTGGATAAGAAGGGAAGAAGGGTAGCGAACGCAAAGCAGGAACTGACATTCGAGGTGGAAGGTGATGCAAAGATTGTGGCTGTGTCGAGTGGCGACCACAACTCTCACGAACTGAACTGCGATTCTCACCGTCGGCTCTACAATGGTTCGGCGTTGGTTATCCTCCGTGCTGGTCATCAACCTGGAAAGGTGGTTCTCAAAACGTTGGCTGACGGGATGAAGACGCTCCGCACGACGCTGCAGATGAGACAATGATGGTTTTCAACCGCAGATAACTCGGATTTAACAGATTCTTTTAAAACGACATCGCACTTCGTGCTTGATTCATCTGATTAAAATGATTATTGTTTCATCAGGTTAATCTGAAAAATCAGATAAATCCAGCACGTCAGTGCGATGTGTTTTTATTGCACCACAGATGTCACAGATAAACAGATTCTTTTAAAGAATATCGCATGGATGATTATATCTGTTAAATCTGTGCCATCTGTGGTTTTAAAAATAAATCCGTGGTTGGGGAATGAATCTGGTTAATCCTGTCTGCGTTCGCCTTTGAGATAGGCAGAAGGGCTGACACCGAATTGCTGTTTGAAGCAGCGGGAGAAATAGAGAGGGTCGTTGTAGCCAACGGAGTAGGCGGTGTCGTTGACGGTGTATTCGCCCTCTGCTAACATCTCTGCGGCTTTCTTCAGACGCATCACACGGATGTATTCGTTCGGTGTGAAACCTGTCACACCTTTCACCTTGCGGAAGAATACTGTGCGACCAACAGCGAGTTCACGAGCCAGTTCGTCGAGGGAGAGGTCTGGGTCGGTGAGTCGCTCGTTGAGGAGTTTGTTGAATTTCTCCATGAATTTCTTGTCGAGCGGATTGGTGCAGATGGATGTGGCGGTTGGTGTTTCCTTCGTGGTTGTTTCTGAGGCGAAACGCTCCCGAATCCTGTTGCGCTGGTCGATGAGCTGGATGACCCGTGCGAGGAGCAGACGCGGACTGAACGGCTTGGTGATGTAGGCATCGGCTCCCGTGGTGATACCCTTGAGTTGGTTTTCTTCTGCTCCGAGGGCGGTGAGGAGGATGATTGGGATGTGGCAGGTGTCGAATTTTGACTTGAGTCGGGAAACGACTTCGTAGCCGTTCATCTTCGGCATCATCACGTCGCAGATGATGAGGTCGTAGTCGTTCTGCTGCGCTTCTTCGAGTCCGGCGGCTCCGTCGTGACGCAACTGCACCTTGAAATACTGTTCCATTTCTTCCTTGAGGAACTGGCATACGTCGGTGTCGTCCTCGATGATGAGGATGCGCTTGTCGTTGAGTGGCGCTACGGTGGCAGCGTCGATTTCGATGTTGGCACTTTCGCCTGTGAGCATGGATTGGTTGTTGGTTTGGTCAGGCGTTGCGAGTGCGTTGGCATTGAGCGAACTGTTTGGCGTGATTTCGTGTGCCATCTCGTTGTCGGCATAGATGTTCTCATCGGGCAGGTTGACGGTGAAGATGCTTCCGCCTTGCGGATTCTCTGAGTAGTCGATGCTGCCATGATGGAGTGCTACGAGTTCTTTGGTGAGGTTGAGTCCGATGCCGATGCTGTCGGCGGCAAAGGCTGAGTCCATGAAGCGGGAGAAGAGGTCTTTCTGCTTTTCCTTGGAGATGCCTACGCCCGTGTCAGCCACGACGATTTTCACTTGTTTCTTCTCCTTGTCTTGCTGTACGCTGATGCTGACTTCGCCGCCGTCGGGGGTGTATTTGAAGGCGTTGGAAAGGAGATTGTAGATGATTTTGTCGGCTGCACTGCGGTCGAGAAGCAAGGTGTGGGAGTCGGCAAAGGTATCGACTTGGAACTTCATGTTGCGTCGCTCTGCCATGTCGAAGAACACAGGGCAGAGACGGTTGACAAACTGGATGATGTCGGTTTGCTGCACGCCGAGGTGGAGCTTGCCTTCCTGCATCTTGTTGTACTCAAGGAGTTGGTTGACGAGTCGGAGCATACGTTCCACACTGTGGTTCATGTTGTTGACCGTCTGCCGCACGTCGGTGGCGAGGTTGTTGCGGTTGGAGAGTTTCTCCACGGAACCTCGGATGAGGGTAAGTGGTGTGCGGAACTCATGGCTGATGTTCATGAAGAAGCGCGACTTGAAGTCAGCCAGTTTGCGTTCCACTCTGACGCGGCTCTTGAGTCGATAGACGGTGGTCATTTGACGATAGAGAACCCAGCAGAGTCCTGCGATAGCAAGGAGGTAGATGCACCATGCCCACCAAGTGTTCCACCACGGCTGGAGGATTTGCACTTTCATGGCGATTTCCTCGCTGACGCTGCCGTCGGCATTGAGGGTGCGCACGAAGAAGGTGTATTTGCCTGGCGACAATTCTCGATAGACGGCTTCGTTGCCCACGGTCATGGTCCAGTTGGCATCGAGTCCTTCCAGTTTGTAGTAGTATTTGGTACGCTTCGGATAGACGTATTCGAAGTCGCTGAAATTGAAGGTGAGGGAATTTTGTGTGTGACGAAGCTTGATGGTTTCTGTGAGGTTGACGATGCTGTCTTCCGTCATGGCATCGTAGGAGGTTCCGTTAACCGAAAGGTTGGTGAAGGTGAGGTTGAAGTTCTTGTTGGCATTGAGTTGCACGGAGTCGGGGTCGAAGGCTATGATTCCGTTCTCGGTGCCGAAGAGCAGTCGTCCGTCGTCGAGAAGGGTGGAAGCCTTTTCGGAAATGAGGTTGCCGAGGTGGTCGGTGCAAGGGAAGAGGTTGGTGAATTGCTCGCTTTTCTTGTTGTAGAGCGAAATGCCGTATTCCGTGCCAATCCAGAGGTTGCCTTTCTTGTCGAGCTGAAGGGAACAGGTGAGGTCGTTGGCAAGTCCGTCTTGGGCGGTGTATTGCTTGAAGTGGAGTTTTTTCTTGTCGCCTGTGGCTTTGAACACACCTGCGCCGACGGTGGCAATCCATACGTTTCCATCGCGATCTTCAAGGATGTCGCGAATTTCCTCGGATGCCAATGCGCTGTTTTCGGCAGAATAGAAGATGTACTTCGTGGTGTCGGCAATGAGTTCTTCGGGATTGAATACGGCGAGTCCGCGTCCGAAACCGACACAGATGGTTCCGTCCTTGAGTTGACGAATGATGTTCACTTCGTTGCGGATGTCAGGGCAATTGAGCATTTGTCGGAACTGGAGTTCACCGTTGGCATCGGGCTGAGCCATGTAGATGCCACTGTTCACGGCACCAATCCATAGGCGGTCTTTGGAGTCGCGCATGATGTCGTTGATGCGCTCTTGGGTGAATGCTTTAGGATAGTCGGGGTAGCCCAGATGAGGTACGCCGTTGATGAGGATACCATGACGGCGTGTGCCCATCCATTTGTTTCCGTCTTTGTCGAAACAAATGCAGAGGATGTCGTCGTCAGGAACGGGATTCGGAATTTCCGTGATGTCGAGTGTGGTGGGGTTAACGGTGTAGAGCTGGTTTTCGCGGTTACCAATGTAGATGTTGCCGTCCTGCGCCTTCTTCAGCATTCGTGCATAGTTCTTGTAACCAGGGACAGGCATTTTGGTCATGAGACGGTGGACGATGTCGCGTGATGCCATCGTGATGCAGACCAGTCCCATGTCGGCTTGGCACACCCAGATGTTGCCACCTCGGTCTTCGTAGATGGCGAAGAGGGTGTTGGTGGTGATAGGACTGCCAGGGGTGTCGGGTGTGTAGTGGATGACTTCGCCTGTGCTGGTGTCCTCCACATGCAGACCATCGAGTTGCGTCATGGTCCACTTGTAGCCTTGGCGGTCGATGAGCGACTTCTCGGGATGGTAGCGTTCATCCACATAGTTCTTGTAGATTTCATGCACCATTTCGGAACCATGCTGATGGAGTCGGCTGGTGATTTTGCCTTTGTCGTACTTGATTTCGATGCTGCTGTCGAGCTTGGAGAGAAGCCATGTGGTACCGTCGGGGAGAAAGGCGATATCTCTGTAAAGTGCCCGCATGTCGCTCATGCCTCCCGTGAAGTCGATGAAACAGCGGTTCTTGGTGTCGTAGCAGGAATACTGGTAGTTTCGCAACTGGATGAAGAGCAATCCGTTGATGGGGTTGAGGTAGAGGTTGCGGATGCGGTTGCGGAGGAGAAGACGGCGATTGCCCACTTTCTCGTGCTTGAACACCTTGAAGGAATAGCCGTCATAGCGCACCAGTCCGTCGTAAGTACCCATCCAGAGGAATCCAGTTGGGTCTTGCACGATGGCAACGGTGTGCATGTTTGGCAGTCCGTCTTCAATGGTAAAATGGCGATATTTGAAGTCGATTTGTGCAAAGCTTTGGGGGCATACGCCGAAGAGAAGCATCGTCCACAAAACGACAATTCTACATATACTTTTCATGAACCGTTTGTATTTAGCATATAGAGCATTTTGCCATTGAATGACACTGCGACACGCATTTCCACAATGCTCTATACGTATTTTAATATGGGTTAGTTTCGATTTGTATTTGCAAAAATATGAATTATTTCAGTTTTGACAAAAGAATTAGAAGAAAAATGTCAAAAAGAAAGGCGAGCACTCGGAAAAGTACTCGCCTGTAATTGAGAATAAATGTAGAATGAAGAATGTAGAATGAAGAATAGTAACTTTACTCTGAACGAAGAATGTATTTTACTCTATGTGATTCTTCATTCCTCATTCTTCATTCTTCATTTTAATAATGGCTCTGCATGTAGATGACCTTCGTGTTGAGGTATTCTTCCATGCCGTGCTTACCGTCGGCGCCACCGATACCGCTCTTCTTCACGCCAGCATGGAAACCCTGGATGGCTTCGAAGTGCATACGGTTGATGTAGGTTTCACCAAATTCTATTTCACGGCAAACGCGAGTGGCTGTGTCGATGTCCTTGGTGAAGACTGACGATGCCAAGCCGTATTCGCAGTCGTTTGCCCAGTCGATAACTTGGTCGAGGGTGTCGAACTCAACGAGAGGGAGGACAGGACCAAAGGTCTCTTCGTGAATGATGTCCATGTCCTGAGTGCAGTTGTCGAGAACCGTAGGTGGATAGAAGTAACCCTTGCCTCCGATAGGTGCGCCACCACAGAGCACCTTGGCTCCCTGAGCAACAGCCTTTTCCACTTTCTTCGTAACGCTTTCGAGTGCTCGCTTCTCTACGAGAGGACCCATGTCGGCATCCTTCATGATGGCAGGGTTGCCCACTTTGACAGCCTGGAACTTCTTGACGATGATGTCGGTGAATTCCTTCTTCACGCTCTTGTGAACATACACGCGCTCAGCGTTATTGCAAATCTGTCCTGAGTTGCCAATGCGACTTTCGAGGATGGCTTGGGCAGCGAGTTCGAGGTCTGCGTCTGCGCAAACGATGGCAGGAGCCTTTCCACCCAGTTCGAGACTGACCTTCGTGATGTTTGGTGCAGCTGCTTCCATGATTTTCACACCTGCTTCCACCGAACCCGTCAGGCTGACGATGCCCACCTTTGGATTGCTTGCCATAGCATTGCCGACAAGACTTCCACGACCTGTAACTACGTTGAACAAGCCTGCTGGCAGACCACTGGCATCCACAATCTTGCAGAGTTCACAGCAGTTTTCAGGAGTGAGCTGCGATGGCTTCAGTACGATGGCATTGCCTGTGATGAGTGCTGCAGCTGCCTTGCGAGCGATGAGGAAGAATGGGAAGTTCCAAGGGAGGATGCCTGCAGCTACGCCGATAGGACGCTTCACGAGAATCATGGTTTCGCCACGATTGTCGCTCTGAATCACTTCGCCTTCGATGCGGCGAGCAAATTCTGCCATATAGTCGAAGTAGGTGGCAGTTACGCCTACTTCTACGCCTGCCAATGCTTGGGTTTTGCCTTGTTCGCGCACCAGGATTTCCTGGAACTTGTCGAACTCGGCACGGATGCCATCGGCAATCTTGTGAAGATAGACAGCACGCTCGGCAGCAGGCACTTTTGCCCATGCCTTTTGTGCTTTCTCGGCTGCATCCACGGCTTCTTGCACGTCTTCCACCGTGCCAGCAGGTTGGCGGCTTGTCACTTCTTCAGTGCTTGGGTTCAATACGTCAATCCATTCGCCAGAACGGCTTTCAACGAACTTGCCGTTGATGTACATTTTCAATTCCTTCATGAATGTACTGTTTTTAAGGTTAATAATAATATTACTTAGGTGATGTCTTAGTTAAAGGTTGACACCTCCCGAAGGAGGTTTGAATGAAGAATTAAGAATGAAAAATGCCCCCCTATGAGAAACGTAAAATTCTTCATTCTACATTCTTCATTCTTCATTTATCGTGCTACAACATACTTGTGGAGCGTTCTGCGTACAGCACCGAAATCAGCATAGAGTTCCTTGACCATGCCTTCAATCTGTTCGCCCAATCCTGCTTCGTAGAGGTCAACAGCGAAGATGTCCTTGCGACTATACAGTTGGCGGAGGCAGCTGTAGTCCTGGTCGGGGTTGCCAACTTCCAACGGAGCGACGATGGCTTGCAGTTCTTCGAGCAGTGGGTCTGGTGATGGTTCGAAAGCTTCACCGTTGTCCTTGATGCCTTTCAGATAGCGCGCATAGCCAGCGAGTGTGAGCGGAATCAGCACGAGGTTGCTCTTGTCGAGTCCACGAGCGAGGTACTTCTTGATGGTCTCACCGAAACGGATAGGCAGTTTCTGCGATGTGTCCATAGCGATGCGCTGAGGAGCGTCAGGCATGAATGGGTTTGGCAGACGGCGGTTGATGACTGCGCCGATGAATTCGTAAGGGTTGAGCACACCAGGGTCGGTGACAACTGGCATGGCTTCGATGTAGCCAATCTTCTGAATGAATGCGCGGATGTCCTCGTCTGCCATTTCTGCCGAAATCAAGGTGTAACCCAGCAGGCAGCCGTAAATGGACATGGCTGTGTGGAGTGGATTCAAACAAGTTGTCACCTTCATCGTTTCCACTTCATCCACGGTCTTGCGAGTGGTGTAGAGCGCACCGCCGAGGTCGAGTGGGGGACGACCATTCGTGTAGTTGTCCTCGATGACGAGATACTGCACTTCCTCTGCGTTGACGAAAGGAGCGGTGAAGGTGTGCTTTTCGGTCTCGATGTAGTTGTTGTCCTCGAAGCCATCTTCAGCCAGCATTTCCTTCACTTTCACGTGTGGACGTGGCGTAATCTTGTCGATCATGGACCAAGGGAAAGTAATCTTCGTCTCATCCTTCAGATAGTCGAGGAAGGTGGCAGGAACGAGTCCGTCCTTCACCCAGCGTTCTGCATAGGCAAACACACCTGCTTTCACCTTGTCGCCATTGTGCGAACAGTTGTCCATGCTCTGTACGGTGAGTGGCAACTGTCCTGCCTGGAAGCGTTCGTAGAGCAGAGCTGTCACCTTACCCATTGCCAGCACTGGCTGGAGTCCGCGTTCCAAGTCGGCTGGAGCCACGCTGTAGCCCTTCTCGGTGATGGTGAAGGAAATCATTTGCAGCGATGGATTGCGGAAAATCTCCACAAGTCGCTGCCAGTCGCTGAACTGGTAGTCGGCTTTCAGTGCCTCCGTGACAGAGGCAATGACTTTCTTCTCGATGGTACCCGAAGACTGAAGGCTTACGAGCAGCGAGAGGTTGTTGTAAGGAGTGTATGCTTGGTCGATGACATCAAAGTCGAATGTTTCTGCCACGATAACACCACGGTCGTACTTGCCTGTGTTGAGTGCATCGTTGAGGATGGCTGCTGGGAAGGCACGGAAGATGTTGCCACCACCGAAGTGTACCCATGTGGGTTCGTCGTGCGTTTTCTTCACTACGGCAGCTCTGTCGAACTTGGGAAGTTGATAGCCTTTGGCTTCCCATTCGCTGGCGTTGTAATTGCCAGATACTAAATCATTGAGTTTCATTGTATGTGTTTTAATAGATTTTAGTCGAAGAATCCAGGTTGTTTGTATTCGATGCCAAGTTCACGGTCCACGGTGGCAAGGATGCCCTGCACCTGTCCGAGAGCGAACATACGTCCGAGGAAGGAATAACCCGCATTGTAGCCCTTCGAGTCGTCGTCGAGCATAGTCATGCCGTGATCCACACGCATTGGCAACTTAGGGTTCTCTTTCTCGAAGATGCGTGCCAGTTCCACAATGTCGGCACGTCCACCCAGATGGCTTGCCTCGGTGAAGTCGCCGTTTGGGAAAATGTGGCAGGAACGGAGGTGAACGAAGTGTGTGCGTGGCGCAAACTTGCGAGCCATCTCCACGACGTTGTTGTAAGCTCCTGCACTCAGTGAACCAGCGCAGAAGGTGAGACCGTTGTGCTTGTTAGGCACTGCATCGAGGAACCACTGGATGTCTTCCTCGGTGCGCACGATGCGAGGCAAACCGAGAATTTCGATTGGTGGGTCGTCTGGGTGAACACACATGTTCATGTTGCATTCCTCGCAAGTAGGCATGATGGCTTCGAGGAAGTATTTCATGTTGGCACGGAGCTGTGCCTTGTCGATGCCTTTATAGAGGTTGAGGAACTTGCGGAACTTCTCGATTGGTTCCTTGTCGCCTTCCTTGAAGTTACCCGACACGAAACCCTGTGTCTTGATGACGATGGTTTCCACCAGTGCGTGGTCTTTCTCAGGTGTCATGGTCTTAGCCAGTTCGTCGGCTTCAGCCAGCACGTTTCTGCCTTCGCCCACACCCTCTGGGAACTGGAACTTTGCCCATTCCTCGCGTGCACCTTCGCGCTGGAGGATGTAGATGTCGAAGTAGCAGAACTCTGCATAATTGAAATAGAGGTTGGTAGAACCGTTAGGATTCTCGTGGCTCAAGTCGGTACGTGCCCAGTCGAGCACAGGCATGAAGTTGTAGCAGATGCAGTGGATGCCCTCTGCCGAGAGGTTGCGCAGACTCTCCTTATATACTTCTATTTGTTCGTCGCGGTCGGGACCACCGTATTTGATGGTTTCCACAACGGGCAGACTTTCCACCACGCTCCATCGCATTCCATAGCTTTCGATGTATGATTTCAGATCGTGGATGGCTTCGCGTGTCCACACTTGTCCAAGCGGAACATCGTGCAGTGCAGTTACAATGCCTTCAACACCAATTTGCTTCAGCATGGCAAGTGTAATCTTATCTTTTTTGCCAAACCATCGCCAAGTTCTTTCCATAATAATTCAGTTTTTTTAGTATTGTGATTGATGATTTTGATGAAGTTTTCCGCAAAGTTACACCAAATCGTGAGAACTCACAAATAAAATCGTACACTCAAATGTCAAAATCATACATACGCAAAAAAATATGAAACATAAACGAAAATGAATGTAGGATGAAAATGAAGAATTAAGAATGAAGAATTAAGAATGGCATTAGCGTTGGCACTGGCATAGGCTTACCATCCAGATGGAAAAGCTATTGCCCTTAAACTAAAATAAATTCTTCATTCTTCATTTTTCATTCTTCATTCTACATTTCCTTTCCTCTCACGCTTCCAGCATGTCCATCAGTCGCTCCATCTGGTTAGGGATGCGGATGTGCTGAGGACATTTCGACAGACATTCGCGGCAGTCCATACATTTCGTTGCCCATGCGTCGGCAGGAATCGCCTTCTTGTACGCATCAATGAAAGCAGCAGTCTTTTCCTTGTAGTCCTCAGCCGAGCGGTCGAGTGGAGGAAGTGTGCCGTCGGTTACGCCTTGATTGTAGAAGGCGAAGTTGCCAGGAATATCTACACCGTAAGGGCAAGGCATACAGTATTTGCAGGCGGTGCAAGGGATGGTGTGGTAGCCCGCATAGATGGCAGCCACCTCCATCAGCAGTTCCTCCTCGTCCTTCGTCACGGGGTCGAGTGGTGAGAACGTCTTCACGTTTTCCTTCAGTACCTCCATCGTCGTCATTCCGCTGAGAGCCGTCAGCGTGTTCGGCTGAGTGCCTACCCATCGGAAAGCCCACGAAGCCACACTGTCGTCAGGACGTTTCGCCTTCAGTTTCTTCACAAGGTTCTCAGGCAGACGTGCCAACCGACCACCGAGCAGCGGTTCCATGATGACCGCCTGGATGCCGCGCTTCTCCAATTCGCCATTCAGGTAGATGGCATCTGTGTTGCGCTTGTTCAAGTCGTGTGCATGTTCCCAATCCACGTAGTTCATTTCAATCTGCACGAAGTCCCAATGACACTTGTCGTTGATGGACAGCAGATAGTCGAACACCTCCACTTCGCCATGATACGAGAAGCCCAGGTTGCGGATGCGTCCCGCCTTTCGTTCCTCAAGGAGGAAGTCGAGCATACCGTTGTCGATGAATCGCCCATTGAGCGACTTCATACCACCCATGCCGATGCCGTGCAGCAGATAGTAGTCGATGACATCCACGCCCAAGTTCTTGAACGAATTGTAATACATCTTCTTCGATGCTTCTGCCGACCATTCTTCCTGTCCGAAGTTGGAGAGTTTGGTTGCCACCATGAACTTGTCGCGAGGAAAGCCCTTCAGCGCCTGTCCGAGGGATGCCTCCGACTGGCTGTTGCAGTAGTGGGGCGACGTGTCGAAATAGTTCACGCCGTGCTCAATGGCGTATGCCACTTCCTGATTCACCATTTCTTGGTCAATCTGTCGGTTCTTATAAGGCAGTCGCATCATGCCATAGCCCAGAATTGACACCTTGTCGTGCGTATGGCGATTGATTCTGTACGTCATGTCGGAATGGACTGGCTCGTCCTTTCTGTTCTTCTTGTCGTCGTCATCAGCCAGGATGTTGATGGGCGACAAGCTGTAGAACAAAGCCGTGGCGGTGGCTGCGCCCGCACGTTTCAGGAATGCGCGCCTGGAGAGGTTCTTTGAGTCTTTCATATCAAACAGGTGCTAAAGAGTTAGGGTATCAATGAATTTCTTTTGTGGCAAAGTTATGAAAAAAGACTGACATAAAGCTAAAAATTTCAGAGATTTTTTTCTTTATTTATCACGTGAAATTAGAACTTTTGTGTATATTTGCGCTCAAATACTAAACATTATATGGCAAATAATGAAAAAATGGAGGCATTAAACCGCTTGAAGGTAGTCCTCGTAGAAAAAGGAAAGACCAGCCGATGGCTGGCAGAGCAGTTGGGAAAAACTGAACATACCATATCCAGATGGTGCCAAAATAAGACTCAACCCTCCATTGCGCAATTAAACGAAATTGCAAGATTGTTAATGGTAGATGTCAGGTCATTAATAAATCCGAATCAAGAAGAAAACAATGAGTAGTAAATTTTTCAATAACGATTCTGGCAATACGCTTTTTGACAAGCTCAAAGGTATTGCATGCAACATGGCCAATTTTGACCGATTCCTTGCAGTCGTTGGTTTCTTCCGCTCTTCTGGCTATTTCAAATTACGCAAGGAACTGAATGATGTCGAGGAAATTAAGATATTAGTTGGCATCAATATCGATGACATCTTCCGTCGTCACAATAAGGCCATGTTGATGTTAGAGAATGAGGAAAAGGCTAAGATGGTCTATGATGAAGAGTTCCGTCAGGATATTATCAACGCCCGCTATGCACCAGAAATTGAAGAGGGCATCTTGCAAATGTGCCAGGACTTGGTTGACGGCAGACTCCAGATGAAGATTCATGCAACTAAGAACCTCCACGCCAAGTTCTATCTCTGCCTACCGCAAAATCATAATGATAATAGTGATGGATGGGTGATTATGGGATCTTCTAATATCTCTGATTCAGGACTTGGCACTTCGCAGTCCCCTCGATATGAACTGAATGTAGCTCTTAGGGACTTCGATGATGTGGACTATTGTCATTCAGAGTTTAAGAAATTGTGGAATGAAGCCGTAACCCTGACGATAGATGATGTTGAAAGTATCAAGCAAAAGACCTACTTAGGCTATCAACCTACTCCTTACGAAATCTACTTGAAGGTGCTCATTGATACTTTTGGCGATCAGATAGAGGATGATTTTTCTGTCCAACTCCCTTCTGGTGTGATGGAACTGAAATACCAGACGGATGCCGTGATTCAAGGTTTCCAAATGCTCATGCGCCATAATGGTCTGTTCCTTGCAGATGTGGTGGGTCTTGGCAAAACAATGATTGCCACTATGATAGCCAAGCGGTTCATTGAGGCAAATGGCAAGAGTACCAGCATTCTGGTGGTATTTCCTCCTGCTTTGCGAGAAAACTGGGAAAATACCTTTAAATTGTTTGGAATATACCGCAAAGCGCAATTTATTACCAATGGTAAACTGTCAAGTGTGTTAGAAGGAAAAGAACAGTACAAGGCAAAAGAAGAGTTCGATTTGATTATCGTTGATGAAGCACATGGGTTCCGTAATGATGGGGCAGGTAAATACGATGAACTGCAAAAAATATGCAAGGCAGAGTGTGTCAATGCAAGCTTGTTGAAGAATCAGCGTAAGAAGGTGATGTTGCTTTCTGCTACGCCATTGAACAACCGTCCTGACGACCTACTTAATCTGCTCTTGTTGTTTCAGGACAGTCAGAATTGCACTATTGATGGCATTCCCAATCTGAAAGGGTTCTTTGCAGAATACATCAAGGCTTACAGAATCTTGATGAAGGAGCGCGAAACGCGAGATGTGACAGCAGATGTTGACAAGATCTATGAAACCATTCGTGAGAGAGTCATTGATAAGGTGACTGTTCGCCGTACACGTCACAACATCGAGAACGACCCTGAATATAAGAAAGATTTACGGGCACAGGGCATCATCTTCCCCAAGCCACAGCCTCCTATTTCTTTGGAATATAAGATGGATGCTGATACCAGCAGGCGTTTCTTTTATACACTGAATGTTCTGTCTGACGACAAGTTTAATCCTCATCTGCATTATGCCCGTTATCGTGCAGTAGAATTCCTGAAGCCAGAGTATCAGGCTAAATATCGTAATGCAGTCCATGTAGGTCAGACGTTGGCGGGCATCTATCGTGTTCACATGGTAAAGCGACTGGAAAGCAGTTTCCATGCTTTCAAACATTCGCTGGCGACCTTGCTTCGCATCACGAATGACATGCTGAAGATGTTTTCTGAAAATAAGGTGATTATAGCTCCCGAACTGAATGTGAAGGAGCTACAGGCGAAAGGTGTGGAACTTGACCAAATTATCGAACTGGCCATGAAAAAAGGGTATCAGGAAAGCGACATATTGTATAAGTCCGACGATTTCGAGCCAGATTTCATTGAAATGCTCCGCCATGACAAAGAGGTATTGGAAGCACTCAATGCTGATTGGCAGAAAGAGCATGACGACCAAAAGTTCGACCTCTTCCGTGACAGACTGGAGCATGAGTTCTTCGACAAACGCAATGTCTCAGGCAAACTGGTTGTATTCTCCGAAAGTGTTGACACGCTGAACTATCTGAAAGGCAGATTAGAGAACGAATTAGGCAGAACAGACGTATTGACGATTACTGCCGACAACCGCGACAAGAAAGCATCCATTATCAAAGAAAACTTTGATGCCAACAGCAAGGAGCAGAAAGACCAGTACAACATCATTCTTACATCTGATGTTTTGGCGGAAGGTGTCAACCTGCATCGTTCCCACATTATTGTCAACTACGACTCCCCTTGGAATGCCTCACGGCTGATGCAGCGCATAGGTCGTGTCAACCGTATCGGTTCTGTGGCCGAATACATTTATAATTATATGTTCTATCCCTCACCACAGGGCAATGAGCAAATCAAACTCTACGAAAATGCCCTTGTAAAATTGCAAGGATTCCATTCTGCCTTTGGTGAGGATGTACAGATCTATTCCAAAGAAGAAATCGTCAAGCAGTTCAAGATGTTCGACAGCAATGTGAAGGACTCGATGGACGAGAAACTGGCTTTGATTCGTGAGCTACGTGAGGTTTATCATAACGACCGCGAACTCTACGACAAAGTGAAACAGTTGCCTCTAAAGAGCCGTGTAGCCCGCAACACAGGCCGACATACGGACAAGTCGATTGTCTATGTATCGTCCGACGTGAAGACAGAGTTCTATCTGGCCACCGATAAGACAGTAAAGCCTATCGATTTCTTAGAGGCCATCAAGTATCTGAAGGCTAAGCCTGATGAACAAGCCGCTCCGTTCCTATCTGATAGCAAAAATTACGACCACGTGAATCGTGCTTTGGATAAATACACGAAGGAATATGTAGAGGCGGCAGACGATGCTTCTATCAATCGTACTGATCTCGACAATATCTCGAAGACAGCACTTAACTTCTTGCGCAGAATCACGCAGACAATATCAGACAATACAACAAAGGTGCAATGTCATATTCTCACCGACTATATTAACAAAGGTATATACACTCAGTTGCCGCGTCGACTTCGCGATATCTCCAAGCCCTACAAGGGTGATAAAGTGCAAATCAAGGCAGACGAAGCCAAATTAAAGCAAACTTTGGCCGAACTTATTGATGAGTACCAGACGATGAGTAATGAGATGCAAGAAAAGGCTGTCCCTAAAGTGAGCGACCCACAAATCATTATTTCAGAAACATTTATTTAGAACAAAAGCTACCCGCAATATGACCAAGAAACAAGCATTACAACTATTTGAGGAGCGCAAAGTACGTACCGTATGGGATGACCAAGAAGAGAAGTGGTATTTCTCCATAGTAGATGTGTGCGCAGTGTTGACCGACAGCCCCAATCCACGAAACTATTGGAAAGTATTGAAACACAGACTACTGAAAGAAGGTAATCAAACGGTTACAAATTGTAACCAGTTGAAGATGCGAGCGGAAGATGGGCGTATGCGCCTTACCGATGTGGCTGATACAGAGCAGCTGTTCCGTATCATCCAGTCCATTCCTTCACCTAAGGCAGAGCCGTTCAAACAATGGATGGCACAGGTAGCGAGCCAGCGTGTCGACCAGATGCAAGACCCGGAACTGAGTATTGACCAGGCTATCATCGACTACAAGCGATTGGGCTATAGCGATGCATGGATTAACCAGCGCATCAAAAGTATTGAGGTACGAAAAGAACTTACCGACGAATGGAAACGGACTGGAGTACAGGAAGGCTTGGAATATGCTTCGCTCACTGATATTATCACCCGTGAGTGGAGCGGCTTCTCTACCAAACAATATAAGCAATTCAAGGGGCTCAAGAAGGAGAACCTGCGTGATAACATGACGAACCTTGAAATTGCCCTTAACATCTTGGCTGAAGCCTCGGCTACGGAACTTTCCAAGCAGCGCGACCCCAATGGTTTTAACGCTCAGAAAAAAGTTGCCAAAGATGGCGGCAGCGTGGCAAAAGCAGCCCGCAACGAATTGGAAAGCAAACTTGGACATAGCATTATTTCATCCGCTAAGGCCAGCGACTATCTGCTACCTGAAGAACCAAAAGACGAAAAGTAAAAAACAGACCACCATGACCTACAGTAAAGACAACCTCCGACAGATATTCCAAAAGCCATTCTGTATGAACGAATGGCAACAAATGTTGCAACACTATTTCCAGGCAACCGAACTGAGAGTGGAACCAGAACGCATTGATGGTACCCCTGATGACGAAAAGGGTTTCTACTTGGGATACCTCAACCCCACCGATGGTTACCGCATTGGATTGTTCTATTATGAGATACAACATGGCAACGTGGCACGAAAACGTGTCGGTCTCCGCAATTTGGTGCATCAGTTCATTCACCACACCACAGGCGATTTTGATGCAGCGCTTGTCGTCTTTAACAGTAAAGAATCTGTGTGGCGTCTCTCCTTTATCTGTGACATCAAGGGTGAGAACACTGCCCCCAAGCGCTACACATTCGTCTTTGGCGAAGGTGACAGTTTCTATAACACACCTGTTGGTCGCTTCGATGCATTGCAGCGCAAGGGTATTTCGTTTGAGAACATCAAGGAAGCCTTCTCGGTGGAAGCACTCTCCAAAGAGTTCTTCGATGAATACCGTGAGCATTATGCCGATATTGTGGAGTATATCACGGGCAAACGCTATGTGAAAGAGAAGGGAAAGTGGGTGGAGAAAACCATCCATGAGCCATGCCATGAGATATTCAACCAATTCGTGGCTGTGTATAAGGACCCAGAGAAGACTGTACGTGACTACATCAAGAAACTGATGGGCCGATTGGTTTTCCTTCAGTTCCTGCAGAAGAAGGAATGGATGGGTGTGCCTGCTGACCGACAGGATTGGAAAGGTGGCGACACACGCTTCCTGCAAAACAAGTTCAACGAGTTTGCCGATAAAGACAATTTCATTGACGGATTCCTCGAACCGCTCTTTAATGACCTAAATACCAACCGACAAGACAACAATGACCTTGCTTCGCCCAAAGTGGGAAATGGCATCAAGATACCATTCCTCAATGGTGGATTGTTCCAATTAGACGAAGAGGATTGCTCTTCTATCCGTTTGCCTCAACACCTTTTGGGTGACGTGCTTGACTTTTTTGAAAGATATAATTTCACGATTGACGAGAACGACCCTAACGATGCTCAGGTGGGTGTTGACCCCGAAATGCTGGGACGTGTATTTGAGAACTTGTTGGAGGACAACAAGGACAAAGGCGCATTCTATACTCCAAAGGAGATTGTGCAGTATATGTGTCAGGAAAGTTTGATTGCCTATTTGCAAACAGGTGTTGAAGATGAAACCATAAAAGAGTCTATCAGACAATTTGTGCTGACTCACGAAGCAGAACACTTGGGCTCGATGGCTGAGGACATCAGCATCAAACTTCTCAATGTCAAGATTTGCGACCCTGCCATTGGTAGTGGTGCTTTCCCAATGGGATTACTGCGCCAGCTTTATCTCTGCCAGTGTGCCATTCATCCTGAATTGGAAGAGAAGAATGCTGCCGACATCAAGCGACACATCATTCAGAACAATATCTATGGAGTCGATATAGAGAAGGGAGCAGTTGACATCGCCCGTCTCCGCTTCTGGCTATCACTCATCGTTGACGAAGAAACTCCACGGTTCTTGCCTAACCTCGACTTCAAAATCATGCAAGGCAACTCACTGTTGGAGCAGTACAAAGGTGTTGACTTGTCGAAGATGACAACTTTGTCAACAGAACAAGGAGAGGGCACTCAACTTACGTGGTTTGATAAAGACCTCGATATACTTCGTTTTGACCTCCGTGAGAAACTCAATGAATATTACAACTGCTCTGACCATCAACGCAAAGAACGGTTAAAGCAAGAAATTATTGAAAATGTGAAGCAACAGCTTCGCGAACAAAGCATCAAAGTTGATTTTGGTGACCTTGACCTCTCTGCCAACGACCAATTTACTCTTTGGCATACATGGTTCTATGATGTGTTCTCACAAGGGGGATTCGATATTGTGATTGCGAACCCACCTTATGTTCAGCTTTCAAAGCAACCAGATGTAGACATAAATTATATACAGATTTTGAAACAAGAATTTGGAACGTCTGGTGGACGTGCAAACCTGTTTATCTTTATGCTTCACCAAGCAACAAATCTATCTAATGAAAAAGGAATCATATCATACATTATTCCTAACACTATCCTGACTCAAGAGTACTATAGTGATACACGAAAGTTGATTCAGCAGTATCATTTGAGACAGATAGTAAATTATAACGACATGGAATTTGAGAATGCAGTTGTTGAGAATATTACTTTAATAATGTCGAAAGAAACTATAGAAGATTACGATGTGAATATCTATGACTGTAAAGGGAAAGAAATATATTTGTCGAAATCTGTAAGCATCAAGAAGTTTCGAAATCAGAGAGGATTTGTTTTTAATGTTAATTCTGATGATTTCGTTGATAAAATGTTCAATTCCACAATTCCGCTTCATGACTTATGCAATATAAATCAAGCGATTGCTTTGAAAGGAGACAAGTCCCTTTCTATAAAAACCGTATATTCCCCCGAATACTATAAGTTGCTTGATGGACGAAACATAAATCGATACAGTATCAAATGGTCTGGTAATTATCTTGATTATCACCTTGAAAGAATACATTCTTGCAAAAGGAAGGATATTTTTGAATGTAACGAAAAAATCCTTTTTAGAAGAGTGTCTGCAAAATTAATAGCTACATATGATGATGAACAGTATTATGCTCTAAATACTCTAGTAGTTGTTACACCCAAACATGAATGCCGCCTGAAATACATTTTAGGATTGTTGAATTCTAATTTGTTCAATTATATCTACTCCAAGAAATTTAAATCAACAAAAACTGTTTTTTCAGAAATACAGGCGAAAAGTGTTGGAGAATTACCAATAAAAAAAGATACTTTAATCGCAAGCGAGATAGAACGACTTGTCAGCACAATCCTTTCCAAGAAGCGCACCGACCCACAAAGCAACACTTGCCTTGAGGAAACAACCATTGACCTCCTCGTCTATCACCTCTATGGTCTGACCTATGATGAGGTCCTTATAGTAGATCCAGAGACTCCAATCACACGAGAAGAATATAATAAATAAATGAAATTATGGATAGAATTACAAAATTTACTGCAAATAATAATTGTATCAAAGCAGAAAAAAAAGAAGAAAAACTTATTATAAATAATTGTTGGAATGACAGCTCAATTCGCTTTGAGTTTTCTAACGATGAAGATTTAGCTTACTTGGATAATATCGTATTACCTAATGAATTGTTCGCTATCTTTCATAAAGCAGCTAACAAATATGAGTTTATTTTCCTTCCCTTATCTGAGGAATATAAAAGAAGTTTCGAATACATCTTTTGTGGCCAAACATACAAGCTTTATTATGGACCGCCTACAAAGGAATGTAAAGAGCTTGCTTCCCATGTGTTCTTAAATGATACTGCAGATATTAATGAAAGAGCATATGGCATGCTTCGTTATTCTCAGTATTATGCAGAAGATGGTAGTAATCAGGAACCTTTGTTCCCAACAAATTTCTTTATTGAAGGAGATTTTTCTATTATTCCATTAGAGAAGCAAATAGATTTCTTTAGGCATGTTAATTTTATGATGTCCTATTATGATCGACAAAGTCCAAGAATATTAATCTTTAATGAAGCAGAAGAAAATATTAGTGATATAAAAATACCGTGTAGGAGCTATAATGAGACCTTCCCAACTATAATTAATAGTAAGCTTTTTGATACAACCTTATTGGAACTAATGGAGGCCGCACGAGGGACAGGCAGTTATCGCCTTAAATACATTTTCTATTTTCAGGTATTAGAATATTGCTCATATTACTATATTGAAAATAGTTTGAAAAGAAAAATCACCAATATAATAAAAACTCCTGATATATTGAATTCTGATAAATATTCCAATAGAATAATAGAAATCTATAGTGAATACTTCAGGTCTAACAAGGACGACAAAAGAATGGAGCGACTTTTATTAGATTTATGTACATATGAAGACATTAAATACGAATTGAAAATAAATAGCAAGTATTTTATTCAAGATTTGTGCTTTGATGGAGGTTTTTCTGTGAAAAATCTATTTAAAGATGATGCAGAGATTGATGCCCCGCCGCAAAATATACTATCTACCATTAGGAAAAATATAGATTCCATACGAAATGTCCTTGTACATGCAAGAGAATCTCGAGAGAATTCAGAGATTAAACCTACCTCAAAGAATGCCCAACTGTTAAAGCCATATTTATTCTTGTTGAGACGAATTGCAGAAACTGTTATTATTAAATTTGAATGACAATATGGCTTTACTCGTTTTTAGTTAATGGGTAACTCTCCAAAGTTAGTGGGTAGCTACAATATATTTAGTAGGTAACTCGAAAAGAGAACATTTCAACAATTGAAAGTATGTCACATCTACAAGACGAAAGAATAGACCAATGTCTAAATGACATTCAAAAATATGAAAAGTGGGGTAACTAACTTGCAGAACAAAGTTGGGCACATCTATTCAACTCCAATGCTCCAGTGAGTGCTTTTGCTATTCATAACGGCTTGGAATACATCAAAGCCAAAATGAAGTTGAGTGTGCTTCAAGACAATCGACATACTGATGAGGAAAAGGAAAAGCGGCTGAAGCAAATAGACATTGACATCCATCATACAGAAGAAATAATGAAGAACGACCTTGAATATAGAGGGCTGTTGATACCATAAATGCCAAAGATACGTTGATAGAATATGAGCAAGATTTCCATACGTTTCTATAAAGACCATAAGGTTCGTGCTGTATGGGACGAGGAACACAATCAGTGGTGGTTCTCGGTACTCGACATCGTGGGGGCTATCAATGGGCAGGTTGACCACGAGAAGAACCGCAACTATTGGAAATACCTGAAAGCCAAATTGCGGAAAGCGAAGAGTGAGGTGGTTAGTGCCACTACCCAACTGAAACTGACTGCTTCCGATGGCAAGAAGTACAACACCGATGTCATTGGTCAGGGTGATGTCGATAAACTGGCTAAGGCCATTCCCAATAATCAGGCAACGGCATTCCTTGATTGGTTCACTTATAGCGACAACACCATCGATGGGCGCAGCAAGAAGAAAGCTTATACGTTCATTGAAAGTAACTTAGTGGCTGACAAAGATGTGGGTACTGTAAAGGCATTGCAGCAGATACATGCCTATCTCTTCGGTGGACTATATGACTTCGCTGGGAAAATCCGTACCAAGACTATTGCAAAAGGGAACACGCTGTTTTGTTTGGCAGAACATCTTCACAGTTACTTGAAAACTGTGGAGGCAATGCCGGAAAACACTTTCGACGAGATTGTCGATAAGTATGTGGAGATGAATGCAGCTCACCCGTTTATGGAGGGCAACGGACGTTCAACGCGCATTTGGCTCGACTTGATATTCAAGAAACGCTTAGGCTTGTGTGTGGACTGGAGCAAGATTGACAAACGGGAATACCTTGATGCAATGATTGCGAGTCATCTGGACAGCACTCGAATCCATGAATTGCTGAAACCGGCACTGACAAATAAGATAGATGACCGCGAAATCTTCATGAAAGGTATTGACTACTCTTATTACTATGAACAAGATGAATAACTGACTTCTTCAAAAATAATTTAGCTTATGTCACGACTCGGCGATTTATACAAGGCAATGGAAACATTGCAGAAAGAAGGTCTCTCTAATTATTCTATACCTTTCCTAAGATAACACGTATAATTTATACTTACTTATTGTTTCATGGTTCCTAAAAGTTATTAAAGATAGGAACCTGCTACTGTCGGATTTTGTGTTCAGAGGCAATTGTTTTTTGGCATTGGTCTTAAACCAAAGACCAATGCCAAATCCTTACTTCATCAGTTTCTTTTTTCCATTCACGATGTAAATGCCTTTTCGAGTTTGCGCCACCTTCTGTCCGCTGAGCGTGTAGAAGGCAGAAGACTGCTTGGCACTCTGTTGCGGTGAGTGGATGGCAGAAACGGAATTGTAGTTGATGGCGGTGAGCCAGTTCTGAATCAGCGAACTGCGGTTGGAGCGGTTGGAATTGTTAATCCATAGGTTTTGACTGAAATAGTTTCCGTTGGGAACCAGTCGCTTGCAGTCGGCAACCACTCCGCTGATGCCACTGCTGGCACTCGACACAATCAGTCCGATGTTCTTTCCTGCCATCTGAGGTCCGAAGCTGAAAAGATAGCTCTGCATGATGGCAGCCATTTGGCTCCACCACAGCGGTGTGACGATGATGATGTTCTGATAGTCGGTGAGAGAGGTCGCAACGGGGTCGATGGCTGGATAGCTGCTGGCTGAGTTGGGATTCGCCTTGATGGCGTTCAGCAACTGGGTTCCCAGCGCATAGTTGTTTGCCTCGTACCTCTGTCCTTTCTCTGCGGGCTGAATTTCCAGCACGTCGGCTTCAATCTGACTGGTGAGCATCGTCACAATGTCTCGACAGTTGTTGGTGTAGCTGTAGAACACCACGAGCGTCTTTCCTGCCGTCATGGTCAGTGCCTTAGCTTGTCCTTCTTCGTCGTTGCTGCATGCCATCGTCAGCAGAGCAACCATAATCAATAGGATTCTGTTCAGAAATGTTCGTTTCATACTTTGTATAGTTTTTGGTCATACGTTTTTCCTTGCTTTCACCCAGACGGGCTCTTCTGCCATGACGGGCTTGTTGACTGCCATCACGCCAGAAAGCTTGTGAGGAAGGTATGGTTCTTCCAGGTAGCTGATGTCTTCTGCGGTCAGTTGGAGGTCAAGCGACTTCACTGCGCCTTCGATGTGATGCAACTGAGTGGCTCCCACGATAGGCGATTCCACTTTTGTCAGTAGCCATGCCAATGACACCTGCGTCATTTCCACCCCGTAGCGGTCGGCAAGTTCCACCACGCGTTCCACGATGCGCTGGTCCTGTTCTGCTGTGGCATCATACTTGAAGTGCATGAAGGCATCTTCGGCTTGTCGTTTGGAGGTCTCTCCAGGACGCTTTGCCAATTTGCCCGAAGCCAATGCGCTGTACGGAGTCATGGCAATGTTGTCCTCGTGGCAGAGCGGAACCATCTCGCGTTCTTCCTCACGCATAATCAGGTTGTAGTGATTCTGCACCGACACAAACTTTGCCCAACCATTCTTATCTGCCAGGGCATTCATCTTTGCCAACTGGTAGGCGTAGGCATTTGCAATACCAATGTAGCGAGCCTTGCCTGTGCGGACAGCCTCGTTCATGCCTTCCAGAATCTCCTCAGCCGGAGTCTTGTAGTCCCAGATGTGGTAGATGTAAAGGTCCACATAGTCCATGCCCAAGTGCTCAAGACTGCTGTTGATGGAGTTCAGTACATGCTGACGGCCATCGATTCCGTTGGCAATGTCCTCGTCGGTGCGAGGCAAGAATTTCGTAGCAACCACCATGTCCTCCCGACGAGCCATGTCGCGCAGGGCACGACCAACAAATTGTTCCGAAGTGCCCAGCTGATAGGCAATGGCAGTGTCGAAGAAGTTGATACCGAGTTCGAGTGAACGGTGGATAATCTCGCGAGTATGTTCCTCGTCAATCGTCCAAGAGTGTTGTCCAATCGTTGCGTCGCCAAATCCCATGCAACCCAGGCAGATGCGCGACACATTGAGTTCTGAATTTCCAAGTTTTACGTATTCCATATTACTGTTGATTTCGGTTTCATTGAATTTGTTTGTAAAGGCTTAGACCTTTTACTGACGATTAATAAATAACTTGGGATAAACTAACATGACTTGTTTTCGGAAAGAAATTAGAATAATTAGTATAATTACTCAAAAAAATGTTTTTTGTTTAACGTAAATGACCATAAATTAATCGTAAATTAAACGTAAATAAATTATAAGGATAAAACATTCACGAAAAATTCACGGATAATTCATGGAAATTCATGTCAAAAAAGTTTAACGCGAATTAATCGTAAATTTATGTTTGACATGTAAACAAACACACATCATATTTCTGAAAAAATTATTCTAATTATTCTAATTTCTTTCCTAAATAAAAACGTACCAACTTATTATTAACGATTATTAGAATTGATTTTTTTGATAACGTGTGAAAAGTCTTCACGCTTCACGCTTCACGCTTCACGCTTCACGCTCCACGTTTCATTCCATCGAGTGTTCCCAACCGCCGCGAGTGTCAATGCCTGTGGCATCAGCGAGTTGTTCTAATCGAGCCACCTCTTCGCTGCTCAGTTGAATTTTCGCTGCCTCGGCTGCTTCGCTGACGTGACGCTCCTTCGTGGCTCCGATGATTGGCAGTGTACCTTTGGCAATCGCCCAGGCAATGCCTATCTGAGAGCAAGATGCACCGTAGTTCTTGCCGATGGCAGTCATCTCGTTCGTTAGTGCTTCCAACTGTGGCAACACAGGGTTGTACTTCTTGCCGCGGTCGCTTTCCGCAGGCAGAGGGTTCTCCTTATTATATTTACCAGAGAGAGCACCCTGTTCCAGCACCATGTAAGCCCAGAACTCAATGCCGTTCGCCTTGCAGTAGTCGAGCACACCGCCTTTCTCGCTCGAACGGTAGAGCAGCGAGAAGTGGTTCTGCACAGCACTTACCTTGAAGCCAGCCTCACCCAGGATTTCATTGGCGCGCTGAATCTCCTTGATGTTGTGGTTCGACACGCCCACGCGCTTCACCTTTCCGCTCTTCAGCAAAGGAATCAGTCCTGGAGTCCAGCGTTCCACGTCCATCGGATTGTGAATCCAATACACGTCAATGTAGTCACATCCCATCCGTTCGATGGAAGAGTCAGCCATCTTCTCCACAGAATTCTCAAACACCTCTGCAATCTGCGGTGTGAACTTCGTGGAAATCTGCACGTCCTCACGCTTCACGCTCTTTGCCAGCGTACCGAGAATGCGTTCCGACTCTCCCATGCCGTAGGCAGTGGCAGTGTCCCACAGGTTCAGTCCCGCCTTCACAGCCACATCGAACACAGGCTTCAAGTTTTCCACGTTGGTCTTACTACCAAATACGGTGTCTCCACCAAATGCACCTGCGCCCCAAGCCCAGGTTCCTAATGCTATCTTTGTCATAATGAAAATGTTTTGTTGATGAATCTATTTGCAAAGATACGGTGATAAAACAAACAGTCGATTACCCCATTTACGGAATAATCGACCCAAATTACTTTTTCTTATCAAAAGACCTTATTTTGTCTATTGTCTAAATGGCTACAAAGAAGCGGCTCTGACCGAAGAAGATGCGGCCAAGCTTGTCTTTAATGGAAATAACCAATCCCGTGAAAGGATTGTGCTCAATGTCAATCACCTCACCATCAATCCAGTCTGCCAGTGCTGTCAGCTGTGGACTTACTTTCATTCTGTCTCCAATTTTTGGTTCCATAACAAGTTGATTTGAATGATTTCTTTGTTTGTCGGCAAAGATACAAATTTTCCGTAATAATAATTGTATCTTTGAAATGAAATTATGAGAAATTTTGTAACTTTGTACTCGATATGAACAAGATATTAAGAGTTCATCGCGTCAACGACTATGCTCGTTACATTGGCGCACCTGAGTTGCATCCGCTCGTCTCTGTCATCCACTACGACGAGCTGGAGCATTGTCGCCACTCGCTCAACAACTACGACGTCTTTGGCATGTTCATCGGCGATGAGACACTGGAAGAACTCACCTACGGACTTACCAAGTACGACCTCCACCGTCATGCGCTGATGTGCGTCGCTCCAGGACAGATAGGCGGCAAAGCCGACACAGGCGAAGAGATTCACACCAAAGGGTGGGCACTGCTCTTCGACCCCGACTTGTTCCACGGCACCGATTTGGAACAACGTATGCCCACATTCACTTATTTTTCCTACAACACCAACGAGGCACTGCTCATGTCCGACGAGCAGCGGCAAACCATCGTCACCCTCTTGGAAGCCATTCGCAAGGAGACGAAGAACGCTAACGATGAGCACACCCGCCACATCTTGGTGCATCTCATTGCCTTGGTGCTGGAGTCGGTTGCACGATTCTATGCCAAACAGCTCTCCACGCCAACCAAAGACCATGCCGACCTGCTGACTCGTTTCGAAAATCTGCTTGTTCACTACTATCGAAACGGACTCCAGCAAGAGCACGGTCTGCCCACCGTTCGCTATTGTGCCCAGGAGTTGTTCCTTTCCCCCAACTATTTCGGTGACCTCATCCGCCAGCTCACGGGTGACACTGCCACAAGCATCATCCGTCGTTTCCTCATGCAGCGAGCCAAGGAACAGCTTATCAGTGGGGCAACCATCACGGAGACTGCCGACCGACTGGGATTCGACTATCCTCAGCATTTCACCCGCCTTTTCAAAAAGCACTTCGGCATCACTCCCACTGAGTTCCTGAAAAAGAACTCCTGAATCCAGGATGACCATGATTTAGGTTAAAACCACAGATGGCACAGATGCACACAAATATTTTTTTTACATCGCATTGATGTGCTGGATTCATCTAAACCACAGATGGCACAGATGAACACGGATGTAGTTTATACGACATCGCACTAACGTGCTGGATTTAACGGATTAAAATGATTATTTGTTCATCAGAAAAATCAGAAAAATCAGATGAATCCAGCACGTTAGTGCGATGTGAATAAAAAATATCCGTGTTCATCTGTGCCATCTGTGGTTTTGAAAAATCTATCACATCATTGCGATGTGGTTTAAACGGAATCCGTGTTCATCAGTGCCATCTGTGGTTTTAGAAGAATCCAAAACGCTATTGAGGTTTCACTGAAGCGGCGAGGGCTCGTTGTTATTCAAGCGAGGGCTCGTTGTAGTTCAAACGAGCCCTCGTTGATGAAGAAACGAGGGCTCGTCGCTATAGTAGTTCCTAAAACTTGCATCATTTGTCCCTAAATCTTGCATCATTTGTCCCTTTAATGTGTCGTTTTATCGTGATATTTCGTAACTTTGCCATCCTTATTCTTAGTTGCGATGAGTAGAGAAAAGGAAATATATAGGGTCACACTCGTGGGCAGTCTTGGCAACGTGGCATTGCTGTGTTTCAAGTTTGTCGCTGCCATCGTGGGGCACAGCTCGGCGATGATGGCGGATGCCATTCACTCGCTGTCGGACTTCATCACCGATGTCGTTGTGCTGGTGTTCGTGCGCATGAGTGCCAAGCCGCAGGACCGAACGCACGACTATGGGCATGGCAAGTTCGAGACTTTTGCCACGTTCATCATCGGTGTGGCATTGGTGCTGGTGGCAGTGGGTGTCGTCGTTGCTGCCATCAAGAAGGTGGTGCTGTGGGCAGGAGGAGCGGAACTGAAAGCACCTGGCATGTTGGCATTGTGGGCGGCGCTGTTGTCAATCGTTGTGAAGGAGGCGTTGTTTCGTTACACTGCCATCCGTGGCAAGGCACTCAACTCGCAAGCCATGATTGCCAATGCCTGGCACCATCGCAGTGATGCCTTTTCGTCTGTCGGTGCTGCCATTGGCATTGGAGGTTCCATCCTGCTTGGCAACCGCTGGACGGTGCTCGACCCTGTGGCTTCGGTGGTCGTGGGACTAATGTTGGGCAGAGTGGCGTATCAGTTGCTCAAGACGAGTGTTGACGAACTGACGGAGAGTTCTCTCCCCGAAGAAGTGGAGCAGGAGATTGCCGACATCATCCGTTCGTTCCCCGACATTGCCGAGCCTCACAACTTGCGCACTCGTCGCATCGGCAACCGCATCGCCATTGAGTTTCACGTCCGCATGGACGGCAACCTGCCTCTTCGCGTAGCACACGACCGTGCATCTGCCATCGAACGGAAACTGAAGGAGCGTTTCGGTTCGTCAACCCACATCAGCATCCACACGGAACCCTTGAAAAATGAAGAATGAGCGCTTCGCGTAAATGAAGAATAATTAAATGAAGAATGAAGAATGTAGAATGAAGAATATATTTTACTCTGCTCATTGGATGAGTAATTTTCATTCTTCATTTTTTATTCTTCATTCTTCATTTAAGCGAAGCGCACATTCTTCATTCTTCATTTTTTATTTTTCATTCTTCATTTAATTTTTCTTCCGTTTTGTTGCATTGCTCAGTTTTTTATTGTATTTTTGCAATGTGTTCAATAATTTGATTTATAACAACTAAATAACAAACAAAGATGAAAACGATAATGAAACAACTCGAAATGAGGGCATTCATGCTCTTGGCATTTGTGCTGCTGACGGCTACGACGGTGAAGGCTGCAACGAATGAGGAAAGTCTTATTATCAAAGTTGCCAATAATTATGTGACGGCTGATAACTGTAATAATATCACAGGTAGTGGCATAAGTGGCACAATAACTTTCAATTACGAAACCCATACACTGACGTTGAACAATGCTACCATCAATGCGCACAATTGTGATGGAATAGAATTTGGTTGGTCTCTTATTGACAATCAAAGTGCAGATATTCCAATGAAACTTGTACTTGTTGGCAAAAATTTCATCAATGTTACAAGAGACAACATGGTAGTTTATAAAGCCGTGAAGTGTTTAAATACACTCACTATTCAAGGTACTGGAAGTTTAAGCTGTGGTAATTATGGTATTGAAACTGGAGGTTGTAACCTTAATATAAAAGGTGGATGCCAGCTTGTAGTTTCCAGTTTGTCCAATGCTACTAATCTTGGTACAGGAAAGGTCATTACCATCAGTGGTGCCAATACGCAAATCTCTACGACAACGAGTTCTATATCCGGATTTGACGAATTTGTGCTGAAAGACGGTCTGAAAGTAATAGAGCCAGAAGGTGCCTACTACGACACAGCAAAACGTACATTACGTACCAGTAATGTTTCTTTTATAAATGGAGGTGTTTATATTGCCAGCAAACCACTCGTGAAAGACTACGACCTGTGGGTAGGCGGCACAAGGGTGACGAGTGCGAACAAGGACAATATCCCTGTGGATGCAGGCACAGCCAAGTATAACCCTACGACCTGTACACTCACGCTGACCAATGCGAGCATCAAGAACACTGACGGCTATGGCATCAGCAATGGCAACGTGACAGATGGCATCAGTGGTGGAGCGCTGACTATCAACGTGGTTGGCAATTGTAATGTCAGCACCACGAGTCCATACACAACCATGTCCCTCAACGGAGGCATTACCACCATCACGGGTTCTGGCAAGCTGACGCTCCAAAGTGAGGATGGAAACATTGGGCTGGGAGACAACAGCGTGCTGAACTTCACGGATGCTAACGTCGTCTTGGTCAATGGTTACGACAGAGCCATCGCAGGCACAAACAAAAACAATAACATTATTGTCAATGTGAACCACTCGTCATTGGAATTTAATCCAAGCGATACAAGATACCCATGCGTCTCCAGAGTGACGGAATTCAACCTCGTCAAGAGCAGGTTTGTTGACGTTGATTCTTATCAGGCAGACAAATTTGCCTTTAGTTTCGAAAATGGAGGCAGTGTCACTTATACTGATAGTTATGAAAAGATTCATACAGGCAAGCTGAAGATAGAACCATACGAGATTTACTATTATAATGTTTTTATCGATGGCAAGGAGATTTCCAGCGAAAACATGGATGACGTTCTTGGCGATGGCGCATTTAGCTTCGACGCAGATACTCGAACGCTCTATGCAAAAAAAGATGTAAATGACATTCATCTCTCCAATTACGATTCCTATACACTTCATGTTGATAGCGATATAAAATTCACGGGAAATAGTCAGATAGACATGTATGGTGACTTGACGATAACAGGCAATGGTAAACTTCAGATGGATACATACTCAAGCTCATTAATTAGCATTGCTTCGAGAAATCATGTATTAACAATTGACGGCACAGAGGTGAGATGTGCTTATAACATAACTGGTTGTAAAAAGAGTAATTCGAAGCTGGTAATCAAGAATGCCGAAGTGCGCGCTGCAAAAATCATTGGCTTTGCTGGAGGCATTACAATAGAGGGTGATTGCCGACTTATGAACCTATGCAAGGTGGATGCCAACGGCGATGTTGTTGATATTGGTGGTAATCAGGCGGAAGGTGTAGCTATCAGTAAGCCAGTATTGGAATTGAACCAAACGAACTTCCCAGATGCAGCATTCCGCAATGAGTTGCGCATCCAAATAACAGGCGGCAGCAACTGGCTGACGCAGTACAATTTGGATGAGCCAACAGGTCTTACTCTCTCAAACAAAGGCATTGCCAACTTGAAGGGACTGGAATATTTCACCAATTTGACGTATCTTGATTGTGCAAACAACCAGCTGACTCAACTCGACCTCTCCCCTTTCGTGAATCTGACACTGTTGAGTTGTTATAACAATCCTATTCCTGCATCGGCAATGGACGACTTGGTTCTCAGTCTGCCAAAGCAAAGTGATGCAAGTTTGCATGTATATGATGAGCGCTTCGAAGGTCAAGGCTGCGAAATGAGCAAGATGCAAGCTTTGGCGGCTCAAGGCAAGGGATGGACACCTCGCTATTATTCAGCAGCAGATGAACGCTGGCTTAATTACGAAGGTTCTGCTTCATCGGGTTCTTCGGGCGGTCATGGTTACGACGTGAACAACGACGGTTCAGTTGACATCAGCGATGTCGTTGCCCTCGTCAACTTCATCCTGAACCAGTAAACAAGGATGAAAGACGATGAGCCGCATATTGGTGCAATTGACCCTGAGAATGGTCTATTGCACCAATATGCGGCTCATCGTTTATTCTAATTTCTTTTTCCTAAGAAAACTTGTTTCATTTATACCAAGTTATTATTTCATTGTTCCCTATATAATTTTTTACCTTGCTTTTTATTATTTTGATTAGGAGTCATTTTCATTTTTTAACTTTTATTTTCTTCTTATGCTAATAATAACATGTATCTTTGCATGAGAAATGTGTAGATAATGAATTTGATGACTCTTCGCCTTTGGCTTGTGATTGCACTGTTGTGCGGCGTGTCTGACTCTGCTATGAGGGTCGGCTTGCGCTATGTCGTGCCTTCGGAGCAAGGCTGTTTGCAGCAGGAGAAGGCGGCGAAAGCGGGGAGCATCGAGAGCAACGATGGTGTTCACCGATTCGAGACGGAAGAGCAGCAGTGGCCGATGGCGAGTAGCATTGTCCGTGTTCCTCATCCTCCGAGTGTCAGCAGTTCTCGACCTACACGTGTTTCCCCCTCTGGCGGTGGCAAGTGGGGCAGGGTTCTCAGCCGTTGGTTGGGGAACGATTCGTTTCACCTATCTGTATTTTCCTGTTGGTTGCACCGTGGCACTCGGCTTGTGCTTCGCGCTGCTGCCATGTCTCCACGCCATTACTATGTGATAGCGTTGAGGCATATCCTTTGTTAGTGGTGCGTATGTTTGAACTGAATTTTGCATCATTAAAACATTTATCATTAACAAAGGAAAAAACTATAAAATGTCAAATATCAAGAATTTGCAGATGTGGAGAAACATCTGCGCTGATGTTCGTGTGAGCATTGGCCACTCGTTTTTTGGACTGAAAACTACAGCCACATATACCCCAACAGACAGTGTCATCGATGCTCGCACCATCGATTATTCGCAGCAGGATGGCGAAAAGCTGAAGGCCATTCTTGCTGCGTGTGAGGACGGCGATATGGACTCTATCGGCAACTTCCACCCGAAGGAAATTGTCAATGGCAACTATCAGTTGGAGTTGTGCCAATCGCGTGACGGACAGTATGTCTGTCTGCTCTTGAAGCAGTTTTCGCGCATGAGCTATGAACCAGTCACCAACGTGCTTGTGTTTGAGGGCGACAAGGCTAAGGCTGTCAGTCGTCTTTATCAGTAATAGGTCTAAGGTCGCTTTAACGTGAAGCGTGGAGAGTGAAGCGTGAAGCGATTTCACCTTAACGCTAACTATAACGCTAACCATAACGCTAACCTTAACCCTATCCTTATCCGTCAACCTGATGGTATGTTAGGGTTATGGTTATCGTTATGGTTGAATTGTTATCGTTTGAATTCCTTTGACCTTCGACTCAATAACATCATCTATAATAGAAAGCATTATGACATTCACACCAGAGAACGTGTTTTTCATGGGTTCGGTGCTGATTTTTGCCAGCATCGTCATCAGTAAGTGGGGCTATCGCTTTGGTATTCCGACTCTGTTGCTGTTTTTGTTCACTGGCATGATTTTTGGCAATGACGGTTTTGGTTTGGAGTTTCATAATCATGCCGACGCACAGCTGATTGGTATGCTCTCGCTCAGTGTCATCCTGTTTTCGGGAGGTATGGACACGAAGTTTCGGGACATACGTCCTGTGTTGGCGCAGGGACTGGTGCTCTCCACGGTGGGGGTGATGCTGACGACTATCATCACGGGGCTTCTCATCTATTACCTCTCGGTGTGGACCAAGCTCGACATCGGTTTGTCGCTGCCTCTCTCCATGCTGCTTGCTGCCACGGTTTCATCTACTGATTCTGCTTCGGTGTTCAACCTTTTGCGTTCGCAGGGCATTGGTCTGAAGCACAACTTGCGCCCTTTGTTGGAGCTTGAAAGCGGTTCGAACGACCCAATGGCTTACGTGCTGACGATTGCCTTGATGGAGGCGATTGTCTCTTCGGGCGAATTGTCGGTGATGGAGTTGGCTACGAAGATTGTGGGACAGTTGGCTGTGGGCGGACTTCTGGGCTATTTGCTGGGCCGCACGCTGGTGTGGATTGTGAACCATATCAACCTCCCGAATCCTTCGCTCTATCCTGTGCTGGTGCTGAGTATGATTCTCATCATGTTCACGCTGACCGACTTGCTGAAGGGTAACGGCTACTTGGCTGTTTATGTGGCAGGATTGGTGGCTGGAAACCGTCGCTTGTCTTTCAGGAAAGAAACCAATGCTTTCATGCAGGGTATCACGTGGCTCCTGCAAATCGTGATGTTCATCACGCTCGGACTCTTGGTGAATCCGAGCGAAATGCTGAATGTGTGGCTGGTGGCATTCGCCATTGGTCTTTTCATGATGTTCGTGTCGAGGCCGCTTGCCGTGTTTCTCTGCTTGCAGCCTTTCCGCATTCCTGCGAAGGCAAAGCTGTTCATCTCGTGGGTAGGACTGCGCGGAACGGTGCCTATCATCTTTGCCACTTACCCTGTGATTGCGGGTATTGAGGATGCCAACTTCTTGTTCAACGTGGTGTTCGTGATTACTCTGCTGTCGCTTTCTCTGCAAGGCACCACGATTTCTGCTTGTGCGCAGTGGCTCGGTCTTGCTACGGAGGAGGTGAAGACGGGGAATGACTTTGGCATTGAACTGCCCGACGAACTGGATTCGAAACTGTCGGAAATCAAACTGACGGAGGAGGATCTCAAAGCTGGCAATCGCCTTGCCGACATGAACTTCCCGAAGGGCACGCTGGTGATGATGATTAAGCGCGGACAGAGTGTCATCGTGCCGAATGGACAAGTTGAATTGCTCCCTGACGACATTCTGCTGACGATTGCCCACGAGGGTGAGGAAAAAGGGGAGGGTGATTCCCTCGCGGAACAGGGAAAGAATGTAAAATCGTAGTTTGAACATGGATTTTTGTGCGAAATAGGTGGTTGGAAGGAAGAAAAAAGGTGGAAGAATTTTGTTTTCGATGGAAAAAATGTAATTTTGCAGAATAGTTCTGACGTGACATCGAACCGCTTTTTCTGAAACAACTATAATAATACCTAACAAAATGAGTAACACAAAAACCGTGAATATATTTGCTGTTGACTTAGGTGCCACCAGTGGACGCACCATCTTGGGCAGTATTGTCAATGGCAAGTTGGAGCAACGTGAGTTGACGCGCTTCCCAAACAATATCATCGAGACGGGAGGCCATTTCTTCTGGGACATCTATGCGCTCTACAACGAGATTATCCGTGGCTTGAAGGTGGTTGCCAACGAAGGCATCGAGGTGACTTCGATTGGCATTGACACTTGGGGCTGCGACTTCGTGATTGTGGGTCGGGATGGTGGCATCCTGCGCAATCCGTATTGCTACCGCGACCCTCACACGGAGGGTGCGATGGAGGAATACTTCAAGCTCGTGCCGAAGGAAGTGGTCTATGAGAAGACGGGCATCCAGTTCATGAACTTCAATTCGCTTTTCCAACTTGCTACGCTGCGTCGCAACAACGACTCTGCGCTTGAAGGTGCGAAAAAGATTCTCTTCATTCCTGATGCACTGATGTATATGCTGACGGGTGAGGCTGTGTGTGAATACACGGTGCTTTCCACGAGCCAGATGCTCAATCCTGTCACGAAGAAGATTGACGAGGAACTCATCAGCGTGATTGGACTGAAGGAAAGCCAGTTTGGTCGCTATGTGAATCCAGGCGAGGTGGTGGATACGCTCACGCCTGAGGTGCAGAAGATGACGGGACTGGGCGCTGTTCCTGTGGTGGCTGTGGCTGGTCATGACACGGGTGCTGCTGTGGCTGCCGTGCCTGCACAGAACGAACGCTTTGCTTACCTGAGTTGCGGAACGTGGTCGCTGCTCGGCATCGAGACGAAGGAAGCCATCATCAACGAAAAGAGTTTCCAGTATAATTTCACGAACGAAGGCGGCATTGAAGGCACGACTCGTTTCTTGAAGAACATTTGTGGCATGTGGCTGTTGGAGCGTAGTCGCAAGGAGTGGGCTGACGCAGGTCAGAAGGACGACTTGGGCAACGAAGTGCCAACGAATGTGAACGTGGTGAATGCGGATGCGATGGATGCTCCTGCATTCCGTTCGTTCATCAACCCTGATGCAGCTTGCTTTGCCAACCCTGCCAATATGGTGGAGGCGATTCAGAACTATTGCAAGGAAACGAACCAGCCTGTGCCACAGGGCTACAAGCAGATTGCCCGTTGTATTTTTGAGAGTTTGGCGATGCGCTACCGTCAGGTGTTAGGCTATCTGAAGGAGTTGGCTCCGTTCAGCATTGAGAAACTGCACGTGATTGGTGGTGGCACTTACAACCAGCACCTGATGCAGTTTGCTGCCAATTCCATCGGCATTCCTGTGGTGACAGGTCCAGTGGAAGGCACTGCCATTGGCAATATCATGCTTCAAGCCAAGGCTGCTGGACTGGTGAGCGACATGTTCGAAATGCGCAGTATCATCTCTAATTCTATCGACATGAAGACTTACGAACCTCAGGACACCGAGGCGTGGGAAGAGGCGTACAAGAGATACTTAGAGGTGTGCTGAAAAGGACAAAGTACAAAGGACAAAGTACAAAGGACAAAGTACAAAGGACAAAGTACAAAGGACAAAACTCAAAAACTTAAAAACTTATCAACTTAAAAACTTAAAATAACATGAGCAAACCATTAGTAGAAACCAAAGCAAGGGTTGGCGTGTTCTCCATTGCCCTGCAAGCTTATCTTCCACAGTTCCCTCAACTCGTTCCAGAGTTTGAGGCACAGTATGCAGCTTTCAAGAAAACTCTGCCTGACACCATCGAGGTGGTTGACGGCGGTATGGTGACGACCAAGGAGCAGTCGATGGCTGCTGGCGACAAGTTCCGTGCAGCGGACGTTGATTTGGTCATCTTGCAGATGCTCACCTACTGCACCTCTTATAATATGTTGCCAGCTGTGCGCGACCTCGATGTGCCAGTGGTGATTGTGAATGTGCAGAAGAAATTGGCTCCCGACTATGCAAAGACTGACATCCCTACGTGGTTAGGTGAACTGTATGCTTGCGGTGCCATCGGCGAGATGGTGGCAGACTTGAACCGTGCTGGCAAGCGCTCGGCAGTCATCACAGGCGTGGTGGAAGGTGGCGACCCTGAGGTTCAGAAGGAAATTGAGGACTGGTGTCGTGCAGCACAGGTGCGCCGTCGTTTCCGCGACACGAACATTGCACAGATTGGCCGTCCTTATCCAGGCATGATGGACCTCTACATCGATGAGACAAACCTCTACCATCGTATGTTTGTCTATACGAAGCAGTTCGACTGGGAACAGATGTGGGCGATTGCCGACAACATCACTGACGAGGAGGCTATCAAAGCCAAGGCGCAGGACATTCTCGACACGTTCGAAATTGAAGGTGGTGGCACCATCGAGAAGGTTTGGGACATGGCGAAATATGTGGTTGCTTTCGAACAGTGGGTGAAGGAAGAGAAACTGGGTATGATTGCTTCCCACTACGCTGGTTTTGCACAGGGTGTGGCTGGCAAGCTCGACTCGATGCTCATCCCTGCATTCTCCATGCTCATCAAGCAGCACACGGCATGTGCTGTGGAGGGCGACATGAAGGTGGCTATGGCAATGTCGATTCTGAAGACCATAAGCGGCACTGGTACGCTTGCCGAAATGTATAGCATCGACTTCCCTAAGGACATCTGCATTATCGGTCACTCGGGTTCGGGCGACTTCGACATCTCGCAGGCTCACAAGCCAACCATGAAGATTGTGCCTGTGTTCCACGGCAAGACTGGCGGTGGTTATCTCACTCAGTTCTATCCTCCTACGGGTCCTGTGACTTACTTGGCAATTACGCAGGACAAGAACGGTGTGTTCAAATTTGTTGCTGCTGAGGGCGTGAACGAAGAAGGTCCTATCTTCATGTTTGGCGACACGAACATGCGCACGAAGTTCTCGTTGCCATGCCGTGAGTTCGTCAACAAATGGAGCGAGGCAGGCCCTACTCACCACATGGCTGCTGCTGTGGGACACCACATCGACACGATTCTGAAGGTGGCAAAAATCCTGAATATCGAATGCGACGTGGTTTGCCGTTAAGGTAGCTTTCACTCACATAATCCCGAAAGAATAATGGCAAATAACAAAGGCAGTTTGAGGAGCACGCTTGCCGTGTCTCTCAATAATTATCTCGATGCTGGAGCCATCGTGGCTGGTGCCAGTGGACTGACACTTTGGCAGAACTACTTGGGTTTGTCGGAGTTGCATTTGGGTTGGCTCAACTTCATCAGTGCCAACTGCTTGGGCGCAGCCATCGGTGCCATCATCGGTGGTTTCTTGGCTGACAAGTACGGTCGTAAGTTCATCTTCACGTACAACCTGCTGGTCTATATGTTCGGTGTGGCACTGATTATGTGCTCCGTCAATTTCCCTATGCTGCTGACAGGTTTCCTCTTCACGGGTATTTCCGTAGGTGTCGGTGTGCCAGCATCTTGGACATACATTTCAGAGAGTTCTGAGGTGCATAACCGTGGGCGTAACATCTGCATCTCTCAGATGTCGTGGGGCGTTGGTCCTATGTGCATCCTCTTGTTGGGTATGCTTTTTGCTCCAGGAGGTTACCTGTTCGATTGGGTGGAGTCGTTGGCTCACTCGATTGGTGGCAGCAATCTGAGCGAAGGAGCCGTGAATGTGTTCAGTTCGCGCGTGGTGTTCTTCTCCCTCTTTGTGGTGGCGTTCATTGCTTGGAATCTGCAACGCAAACTTCAGGAGAGTGCCGAGTTTGAAGCTCAGAAGGCTTCGGGCAAGCAGACAGGACTCATCGATAACATCAAGGTGCTGTTCCAGAACAAGATTGCCGTGAAGACGGTCATCTTCTTGGCTACCATCTATCTGACGTGGAATCTCGTGGCATCGGTGATGGGTTTCTTCCAGCCACATATCTACGAATCGGCAGGCGGCATGAGCAACAAGGATGCTAATATGCTCAGTTGCATCAGTTGGGCTGTTGTTGTAGCTACCACTTTCATCATCTCCCATTTTGTGGATAAGGTGGCTCATCGCTTCTTCTATGTCTTCGGTCTGCTGTGTGCCCTCAGCGCATGGTTCATCATTGTGGGCATTGGAGTCAACAACCTCGTTTGGCTCTGGGTGTTCACCATCCTTTGGGGTATCAACAACGGTTGCTCCGTGCAAGTGTTCTACGCATTGTGGGGCAGTGAATTGTTCCCTGCCAAGTTCCGTGCTGGTGCTCAGGGTCTGATGTTCTTTATTGTCCGTGGACTCTCGGCTGTGTGGGGACTCATCTTCACTTACATCTATGGAGAGAACGGTGAGGGCTTCACCTTGGCTGCTTACTGCATGATTGCCCTTCTGCTCATTTCGCTGATTGTGGGAGTCATCGGAGCACCTGTCACTCGTGGAAAGTCGCTCGACACGATTACCAAAGAGCGTTATGGAGATAACTATTAATAAAAATTGAAATATAAAACATTTATGAAAAGTATATTAGACAATCGTCCAGGACTGGAAGCTACCGTTATGCAGGTGGCAGAAGTGGCTGGATATTTGTGGAAAAAAGGTTGGGCTGAGCGTAACGGTGGTAACATCACCGTGAACATCACCGAGCATGTGGATGATGAAATTAAGGCGATGCCTGCTATTTCGGATGTGATTCAGATTGGAACCACTCTTCCAAACATCAAGGACTGCTATTTCTATTGCAAGGGAACGGGCAAACGTATGCGCGACTTGGCTCGTTGGCCTATGCAGAACGGTAGTATCATCCGCATTCTGCCAGACTGTGCCAGCTACGTGATTATCGCTGACGAAGTGGTGATGCCAACCAGCGAGCTGCCTTCTCATCTTTCCATGCACGACTACCTGATTGGTTCGGGCAGTAAGTACAAGGCAAGTTTACACACGCACCCTATCGAACTCGTTGCCATGAGCCACAATCCAGCCATGCTGAAGAAGGATGTGATGACAAAGATTCTGTGGTCAATGATTCCTGAGACACTGGCTTTCGCTCCACTCGGTCTCGGCATCGTTCCTTACGAACTGCCTGGCTCCGTGAAGTTGGCTGACGCAACGCTTGAGCAAATCAAGGACTACGATGTGGTGATGTGGGAAAAACATGGCATTTGTGCCGTGGGTGTTGACATCATGGATGCCTTCGACCAGGCGGATGTGCTCAACAAGGCTGCCACCATCTATCTGCGCGCCAAGAGTATGGGCTTCGAGCCTGAAGGCATGACAGACGAGGCCATGAAGGAAGTGCAGGACGTGTTCCATCTTCCTAAGAAACGCCCTTGCTAATCGTTCTACGTGAAAACGAAGTGCAAAACGCACAAAGGTCAAGTCTCTTGGCAGGGACTTGACCTTTGTGTGTGATGAATGGAGTATTAGATTGATGCCTTTGCGCAGATGGCAGAGGCAACGGTGTGGGCAGTGGTCCAGGCTGCTTGGAAGTTGAAGCCTCCGGTCACACCATCGATGTCGAGCACTTCGCCGGCAAAGAACAAGTTGGGGCGGTGTTTGCTTTCGAGGGTGTTGGGATGGATGCTGGAGAGTGAAATGCCGCCGCAAGTGACGAATTCGTCTTTGAAATTAGCGCGCCCCACGATGTTATAACTATCATTCACGAGGGTGTTGATAAGCCTGTTGAGTTCTTTCTTGTTTAGCTCGCTGCATCGTTTCTCAATCGAGCCTTTCAAGGAACGAAGTGTGAGATGTTCCCACAGACGTTGAGGCAAAGCTGCGGGATGGCAGTTCTGCACTTGCTTGTGGGCATTCTCTTGGAACATTTGGCTGAGAAGGGCTTGCACTTCGTCCTCGTTCAGACTGAGCCAGTTGATGCTGAGAGGAGATTGGTAGTTGTGTTCGTAGAGCCAACGAGCAGCATAGCTCGACAGACGGAGCGTGGCAGGTCCACTCACGCCCCAATGCGTGATGAGTAGTGGACCGTTTGCCTTGAATTTCGTGCTGGGAATCTGAATAGTGGCAGTTTCCACCACAGTGCCCATGAGCGTTGTCAGTTGGCTGCTTTTCTCAATTTCGAAAGTGAACAGAGAAGGAATGGGCATTTCGATGGCATGTCCCAATACTTTGAGCCATTGAAGAGAAGATGTTGTGCTTCCTCCTGTGGTGATGGCAATGAAGTCGTAGTCGTCGAGTTCTTCTAATGTGCTGATATTCCTCTCGGTGATGATGCGGATATGATGCTTTTTGCAAAGCGAAAGGAAGAGTTGGATGATGGTGTGGGAATCCTGCGAGAGAGGAAAAACACATTGGTCGGGTTGGATGGTTAGTGCCACTCCATGTTGTTCAAACCACTGATAGGCATCTTGTGGCGAAAACTGTTGGAAAAGTCGTTTCAACAAGCGGTGCCCTCGTGGATAGACTTGACTCAAGTCGCTGACCTCCGCGAAGGTGTTGGTGCAGTTGCATCGTCCGCCTCCGCTCACTTCCACCTTCCGAAGCACGCGTTTCCCTTTCTCGAAGATGTCAACTTGCATCTGCGGGAGTTGTTCCTTGAGATTGATGGCGAGGAAAAAGCCTGCCGCTCCTCCTCCGATGATAGCGGTTTTCATGTTGTCGGTGAGTTTATGGAATGGCAGCGAGGTAGTTCTTGAGGTTACCAGCCTTTTGGATTTTCTTCACGGTCTTGTGACCGAAGGTTGGCTCCATGAAGTTCCAAAAAGTACGAAGCTTGGAGAGAAGTTGCGTTTCGGATGGAATGATAGAAGCATAGTGCTCGTGAAGGCGAGCATGCATTCGTGTGATGAGATGGATGCGCTGTTCGAGTGTCCATTCTTTTCCTTCGGCGTATTCTCTCGCCAATGAAGGACGAGCCAAGAGTCCGCGCCCAATCATCATGCCGTAAAGTTGGGGGAATTCAGTTTCGATGCGTTGCAAATCCTCAAATGTTGTCAGGTCTCCATTGTAAATGAGCGGGTGATGACATTCGTTGGCAAATCTGCGGAAAGCATCAAGGTGTATCTCGCCTTTGTATTGTTGTGAAGCAAGGCGAGGATGAAGCGTGATGTGGGAGAGGGGAGTGTTGTTGAGCAAGGGTAAGACGTTGAAACATTCCTCTTCCGATTCCAAACCCAGGCGGAGCTTGACTGAAAACTGAACGCCTTGATCGCTGAGTTCCGACACACGCCCCATGATTTCTGCCACGATGTCGGGATGCTGCAAGAGTCCGCATCCCCTGCCATGTCGAGTTTGGAGAGGAAAAGGGCAACCCATGTTGATGTCAATGCGCTTGTAGCTATTCTCAATGATGATGGCACAAAGGCGGTCGAATTCCTTTCGGCTGTTGGCAATGACCTGCGGAACGACATTCACTCCTTGGTTCCATTCAGGGCGTATGTCGCGCAAGTCCTTTGCTCGCACACCGCCTCCTTCGATGCGCATGAAAGGAGTGTAGTAGCAAAGCACACCACCAACTAACTCGTTGTGAATGCGACGATAAACGTCGTCTGTATATCCTTGAAGAGGTGCGAAATGAATTTGCATTCTTTTGAAATGAAGATAGCTTTAGAGAATGTGCAAAAATAGTGAAAAACACGTAAAAAGAAGACGATTCTTTGGATTTATTGCAGTTTGTTCGTACTTTTGTCAAAAATTTTTAACAGAAACAGTTATGAAGTCAGGCATATTTGCTGCTGGATGCTTTTGGGGCGTTCAGTATCAGTTTCAACGTCAGCAGGGAGTTCTCAACACCATAGTGGGTTACACGGGAGGTCCAGAGCAGAATCCTACTTATCCCGAAGTGAAAGCACACAACACTCATCACGTGGAAGCCATCCGTGTGGATTTTGACGAGGCGGTTGTGAGCTATGAAGACCTTTGCAAACTCTTCTTTGAAATCCACGACCCAGCACAGACCGACGGCATCGGTCCCGACCTCGGACCTCAATACCGCAGCGAGATTTTCTATCTGGATGAGGAACAGAAGCAGTCTGCTGAGAAAGTCATCAACATACTTCGGCAAAAAGGATATGAAGTACACACAGTGTTGCGCCCAGCCGAGAAATTTTGGGAAGCTGAGGATTACCACCAGCACTACTACGACAAGACGGGCGATGAACCTTACTGTCATATTCGTGTGAAGAAATTCTGAGAATGAGATTAAATGTAGAATGAAGAATGTAGAATGAAGAATGTTTTTTACTCAGCTATTGGATTGGGTAATTTCTATTCTTCATTCTACATTCTTCATTTAAAATCCATCCCCTTTCTTTTTATGAAAATCGTACACCATTTTTCCTTATGAAATGCTGAATAAAATTCATGATTTGTGTACGATTTTATATGTTCTTACTTTTGGAAACTTACTATTTTTGCGGTCGTTATGATTTTCGCAAGAAAGAAATCCTTAATTAACTATTTTGAATGAAGATGAAAAAGATTGCATCACTATTCACAGTTTTTTGCTTCTCGATGCTGACACTCCAGGCACAGACAGGCGACATCACCAAGCGTGCTTTGTGGGCATCTATAGTCAAAGACCAATCGAGCGGTGCCGTCTCGCTGGGTGATTACAAGCAGTATTCTGGCAAGGTGCTTGTTTCGTGGCGCATGTTGCCTGGTGATGATGAGAACACGGGCTTCGACCTCTACCGCAAGATAGGCAATGGTGCAGAAACCATGCTCAACAAGAAAATCTCATTTTCGGGAGGCGTGCATTACGATGTCACACCTATCACGAGCACCAACTATCAGGATTCTCCGGGCAGTGTCACCAGCAACATCACTTACCGCCTTACCTATACTGGCAGCGAGGAAACACTGGCTGAATACACCATCAAGGGAGGACAACTTTCCAACGGCCGACCTTACATTTCCATTCCTTTGAAGGACACAAAGGATGTTTGCGACATTGACACCGTTGTCTATCAAGCCAACGACGTGAGTGTGGGCGACCTCGATGGAGATGGAGATTTCGAGATTATTGTGAAGCGACTGCAAACCACTCTCCGCAGTGCCGATGGTTCTGTGCGCGACGAAGCCGGTACGGGAGCAGCCTATTCCCATCCCAAGACACTCTATGCAGTCATTTGGGATGCATACAAACTCGATGGCACCTTCCTTTGGCGCATCAAGGGAGGTCCAGGCATCATCCTTGGCAACAGTTCTTCCTTTGCTGTAGCCGACTTCGACGGTGATGGCTGTGCCGAAATGATGATTCGCACGTGTGAAGGCACCGTTTTTGGCGATGGCGCAGAGATTGGTGACGTGAATGGCGATGGCAAGATTGACTATCGCACATGGGGCAATCTCAATGCCAGCAGTCCAGGATGGGTGGACCACTATAATTCTGCGGGTCCAGAGTTCATTTCTGTCATCGACGGAAAGACAGGCCGCGAACTGGCTCGTGACAATTTCATCAACCGTGATACCAGTTCTTCTTGGGGTGACAACTACTGGAAGCGTGCTTGTTCATTTCGCATTGGTGTAGCGCATCTCGATGGAGTCGATGGATTGCCTTCCCTCATCATGGGGCGAGGCGTTTATGCTCGTTCTGTCATCGAAGCATGGGACTACCGCGATGGAAAACTCAGCAAGCGTTGGCGTTTTGACAGTGCCGCTGCTGGTGGTCGCGACAAGAACAAGGATGGCAAGCTCAACAGTGCCTACGGCGGACAGGGCAACCACTCTTTCACCGTGGCTGACCTCGATGGTGACGGTAAAGATGAAGTGATGTATGGCTCTATGGCATTGGACGATGATGGCTACGGACTTTGGAGCACTCAGCTCGGACATGGCGACGCACAGCATGTGGGCAAGTTCTTGCCCGACCGTGAAGGACTCCAGATGTATCATTGCTTGGAGAGCGGTGTGACAATGGTGGCTCTCCACGATGCCAAGGACGGTTCGGTCATTTGGAAAAAGACTGCCTCCTCCTCCAACGACACAGGTCGCTGCATGGTTGCCGACATCGACCCCGCATCGCTTGGCTGCGAGTTCTGGTGGGCAGGTTCCAATGCCTTCTCAATGGATGGCACAAAAGACTTGGGCTACAAGCCATCTTCTTGCAACGCAGCCATTTGGTTTGATGGTTCGCTCACTCGCCAGCTTATCAACGATAACACCATCAGAAACGACCGCAATGGTGGACGCACATTCACCATCTATCGTTTCAACGAGTCGTTCATCAACAGTACAAAGTCGAACACCTGCTGGTATGGCGACTTGGTAGGCGACTGGCGCGAGGAATTCATTGTGCCCGACCAGACAAAGCTCGTTGACCTGAAAATCTTCTCCACTTGGTACCCAACAGAGCACAAGTTCCCTTGGCTTATGACTGACCACACTTATCACATGGGTGTGCTCAACGAGAACATCGGCTACAATCAGCCACCGAACCTCGGATACTACATTGGCACCGACCTCGTTTCCGACCGCGACGCATGGGAACAAGGAGGCTACATGACGACCGACATCCTTTCCGTTGCAGCCGACCAGCCTTCACGTCTCAACGACCCTTATTATTATACCTTGAGCGGACAGCGTCTCGCAAACCCTCCTCAGCAGGGCGTGTATATCCACAAGGGAAAGAAATACGTTGCTGTGCAAAAATAAGCTCTGTTCCATCTCATCACAAAGATGCCTCGTTTTCGGGGCATCTTTTTTTTATTCTGTTTCCCTGCTTTACAAGCTTTTTTTTTGTAATTTTGCACCCCAATAAGAAATCAACTCATCTTTATTTTCCCCACAACCACATGAAAAAAGAAATCCTCTTGGTCAACGTACCTCGCACACCGTCCTCCAACCAAGTCTATATGGAGAGTTTTTGCGAGGCATGGATGGCACACGGTGGAGACTCCATAGCACCCAGCAAATGGCAGAAATACCGTTTGCTCCGTCACCTCATGAAAATCCTTGCATTGCTCCGTTTCTCCTGTCGCAAGAAGAATCGCACCTACGTCGTTTGTTCCCGAGGAGCACATCTGCTCAAATCCTCTCTCCCTTACGCTTTCAAGGGCGAAATCATCCCCATGCTTTGGGACTGTTGGCCAGCCACATGGAACAAACTGGAGCGCGACCTTCGTCTGCTCAAATGCCGAATCTGTTTCGTCACAGCCTCCGACGTGGTGAAGGCTCTCTCCCAGCGTCTGCCCGAAGTGCAGTTTGTTCACATACCCGAAGGAGTCGATACCGCCGATTACCAAGAAGGAAAACCCCTGACCGAAAGAAGCATCGACGTGTACGAGATGGGGCAGAAGCACAAGTATTTCCACAAGAAACTCATGGATGGACGACTCGAAGACCACTGCCACTTCGTCTATAACCCCAACAATCCTGAGAATGGACCTCTGCGCGTGTTCAACAACTGGGATACCTTCACTTCCAAAGTGGCAGATTCCAAAATCATCATCTCCTTTCCCCTCAGTATGCGCAATCCCCGAATGGATGGCGATGTCGATACCCTCACCATCCGCTATTGGGAAGCCATGCTGTCCCGTTGCGTCATCGTCGGCCATTGTCCGCAGGAACTCATCGACATGATTGGCTACAACCCCGTCATCGAAGCAGACTTTGTCAATCCATGTTCCCAAATCGCTGACATCCTCAACCACATAGACAACTATCAGTCGCAAGTGAATCACAACAGGGATGTAGCTCTCCACCACGCTTCATGGTCCCTCCGCATGAACACCATCTTCCACCACCTGCAAATCTCTTCTAACAAATAAATCAAGACCATTACCTTTTCGTAAGGCTTGGAAAGTCCTGAAAAGAATCTTATTCTGTTGATATTATTTGTTTGAGGTCTGATTGCACATGCACGATTTCTTGGTATCCTTCAGTATGGAATGCCTTGTCGAGAATCTCCGTTTTGAATGCAACATCTTTGCCATGACAGAGCATTGTGCCAATGTGGAGCAATAGTTTGTAAAGCTGATGACCTTGGATGTGAAGGTAGGCATTTGTTTCGTTAAGACACTCGTGAGCTATCGTATTGGGTAGTTGTAGGTTTGAAAGAGCTACTTCAAACAACCGTGTAACTCGTTCCGTATATGCTTTGCCATGTTCTGCAAGTTCTTCGCGTTTAGGCTGTAATGGTAAACATGCATTAAACTTGGTGATATTCCATTGTTGGTTTAACTCAGTGCTTTGACTATAATGCACAAGGTAGAGAAGCGGCTTATACACAACAGCGGAGAGGTCTTGCAGGAAAACACGAAAGTCAAATTCTGTCTCATGAATAAATTGGGCAAAGCGTTCTTGAAGATGATTTGCCTCGCAAACATGGTTCTCCCACGAATATGTATATGTTTGAGCAATGTAGTTGTCTGCTGTGAGTCCTTCTTCGCCTCTCAACTGACGCAAATCGCTGTCAATGCAAATGAAGAAATTCTTAGTAAGATAAGGCTTATAGCGTAAGCATTGCTCACAACCACGAGCGTCATTGCCTTTATCGTTCTTTGAATAAGGGAGGAAGTGGTAGGTAGCAGGCAACACATTCTGAAGCTGATGATTCCAGAAAGGAATATCCTCAGAATCTTCCACATGCACAACAGCCTTGATATTCCTGTAGCGCAATGGAAAATTATGATAGTATCGTGCTTGTGCTTCAATTCTATTCATGTTCATTCTTTGACAGGAGTTGTGACATCTTCCAGGTAGATAATCTTGTCACCCCATCCATCACCAAAAATACTTGGTGAATGTGTGGTAATGAAGTACTGTGCATGAGGATTCAATTTCACAAGCGTGTTAATCAGTTCAAACTGCCAGCTGATGTCAAGCGAATTTTCTGGCTCATCAAGTAACACACATGCTTCTCTCCCATCCAAAAGGAATACGCGAAGCAAAATGAGAAGAATTTGCTTTTCACCAGAAGATAGGGTGTCAATGGCTATTTTCTGTCCATCAGAAACCACACTGAATTGGCTCCCTTCTATTTCTATATTCTTTCCTGTGGTACTGAAAAAGCTATTGATGGTCGATTTGAAAACCTCAATCCTTCTTTTCATTTCTGCTTGTCTTTCGGCAGAAGCATCAATCATTGCCATGCGATAGTACATCATGGATGGCCCCGTCTTCATGTCGAAAATATAGTATTCAAGTTCCTGTGTCAAGGCATTGGCAACCTTGCGCTTGTCTCGCATGGCTATGTTGTCGATGGAAGGCACAAATACCACGTCTTCTCTATCCGTGGCTTTTTCGTGAGCTAACTTGTTGATTTCGTTGAGCAGTGTGGTTTTGCCACTACCATTGATACCAACGATGATGTTAACATCTTCATTGGCGTTGAACTTCACATTGTATTTGTTCCAAAGGCTGATTGATATTTCTGTAAGTGGGGAGTATGGCATAGCGTCTATTTTTCTTGAGAAGAACATACGGGATTTATAGTATGCTTGCAAAATTAGTCATTTTTACCAAAATCAAGAAAAAAGGCATGTGTTTTCTTCAAAAAATCTTCATCTGCTTGTTTTTCTTTGTTCCTTCTGATGCCGTCTTTTTGATAGATGATTCATGATTCACCAAATTTTCCCACCATATAACCCTTTGACGCTGAAGGCGTCATCGCTCAGTAACCGTAGGTCGGAACGACCTGCGGATGGTGTGTGTCCAAGCAAGATGCACTCTGAAGGAGTGCCCCAGTGTCGGCACAGATGGGCGACTCCTCCAGAGTCGATTCTGCCGCCATTCACTGCCATCCGGGGGTGCTTCGCACACCTCGGTTACTGAGCGGTGACGCTTTCAGCGTCTTCTGCAACAATGATTCAAGGGATGGGAAAGTTTAA